>MDSX01002154.1_pt1 | contig 15240 bp, 13 predicted proteins | sample 811141 | NCBI WGS metagenome assembly MDSX01 (sample SAMN05326642, study PRJNA326480) | marine metagenome | isolation source: seawater | place: Atlantic Ocean: South East | collected 2010
CTAAGCACCGTAATTATGAAACAAGGCAGTCTTGTGACTGGTATTGTTATAGACATTTTAGATAACCACGTAGTGGTGCACGTAGGGTTAAAATCTGAAGCAGTCGTTCCTGTTTCTGAGTTTTATAATGAATCAGGCGAACTTGAATTAGAAGTTGGTGATGAAGTTCAACTTACATTAGAAGCCATTGAAGATGGCCATGGTAATACTCGCGTTTCTAGAGAGAAAGCAATCAAACAAGAAGTTTGGAAAAGAATTGAAGACTCTTTGGCACAAGACTCAATACTCAAAGGGTTGATAACTGGGTCAGTTAAAGGTGGAATGACTGTAGATGTTCAAGGCATTAAGGCTTTCCTTCCTGGATCTTTAGCTGAAGTTATTCCAACTAAAGATTTAGAGCATCTTGTCGGAAATTATGAAGAGTTCAAAGTTATAAAACTGGATAAAGATAAAAATAATGTAGTGCTTTCCAGAAAAGCAGTTTTACAAGAAGTAAACTCTGAGGAAAGGGAGAAATTACTTTCCACTTTAGCTGAAGGTCAGGTTATACAAGGCGTTGTTAAGAATTTGACAGACTATGGTGCTTTCGTTGATCTTGGAGGTATAGATGGTCTTCTACATATCACTGATATTTCTTGGAGCAGAATCAATCATCCATCAGAGGCAATCAAAATAGGCGAGAAACTAGATGTAAAAATAATTAAGTATGATGCTGAAGAGAAAAAGGTTTCTCTAGGCATCAAACAACTAATCGACGATCCTTGGGTGGGTATTGAATCAAAATTCCCTCTGAATACCTCAGTTATGGCCACAGTAACGAACCTTACAGATTATGGTTTCTTTGCCGAGATCGAGCAAGGTGTTGAAGGTTTAGTTCATGTATCTGAGATTGATTGGACAAATAAAAATATTCATCCCTCAAAAGTCGTTCAATTGAAGGATCAGGTAGAAGTAATGATATTAGAAGTGGATGAAGAAAAAAGAAGAATTTCTTTAGGGCTTAAGCAATTGACTGAAAACCCTTGGCAAGTCTTTGAACACACTCACAAAGAGGGAGACAGAGTTTCAGGAGCAATTAAATCTATTACAGACTTTGGTGTATTCATTGAATTGCAGGGAGGTATAGATGGTCTTGTTCATCTTTCCGATATATCGTGGGATGAAAGTGAAGAGTCGGTAAGATCCCTTAATAAAGGGGATGTTGTGGAAGCTTTAGTCTTGTCAATTGAAGCTGATAGAGAAAGAATTTCACTAGGGATGAAACAACTTGTTTCTGATACTTTCGGAGATTATGTTGAATCTAACAAGAAAGGCTCTCGAGTAAAAGCCACCGTAATTGGATCAACTGAAGATAAAGTTGATTTAGAGCTTAGTAACGATGTGAGAGGATATCTTCCTATGAAAGACTACACTAATTCTATGTCTGATATACCATTAGAAGAAGGTGCTGAAATTGAAGTGGTAATAGCCAATATTAATAGAAAAGATAGAGAAATAATCTTGTCTCTCAGAGCTCTAGAAAAACAAGAGGAAAAGAGCGCTCTTAAAGACAATGCCCTTAAAAATAAGGAAATAGAAGAAGCTACAAAATCAAACATCGGAGATCTAATAAAAGCAGAAATGCAAGATGCCGATAAAGAAGATGAATAAATCTGATCTAGTAAACAATATATCGAACAATTCAGATTCATTCTCAGAAGATGATATAGAAAAATCAGTTAAATCAATCCTTGAATTAATTTCAAAATCTTTAAGTAAAAATCAAAGGGTCGAAGTAAGAAATTTCGGAACATTTTCTATAAGGTCTAGAGGAGAGCGACTATCTAGAAATCCTAAAACAGGTACCTCAGTGCTTGTAGAGTCCAAAAATCACCCTTATTTCAGAGCATCCAAGAATTTAAAACAATCTTTAAACAAATAAAAAATAATAAGTTGTATAGTATCCTGAAGTAGAGAGGGATAAATGTCAGAGGGTGTTGAAAATAAGGTAGTTAAAATTTTGAAGATTCAATATCTGTTAAGCAGTGGATAATTGACAAAGGATATTATTAAGTTCCCCCAGAGGTTGAAGGTATGATAGTTAAAATATCTAAAATATTATTTGTTAGAGAAAGGTTAGTTAATTAAAGAATAAGCGATGAGTTTCTCTGTAATCCTATTACTGGTGCTTATAATTTTATTATCAATCTACTCCTTCTTAATTTTAGCCTTGAATAATTCAATTATAAATTTTGATCTTCTTTTTATCGAGATAGACTTGCAGTTAGGAATTCTAGTTTTAGTTTCTTTTTGCCTGGGAATAACAATCGCGACTATTCTGGAGTTAATATATTTTTCTTCAAAGAAAAAAAATAAAGATGAATCAGGTTAGAAAGGATATCCACAGTAAACTAATTTCAATTAGTGAGGATATCAAGAATATTCATATCTCAGAGCTGCATGATCTAAATCTTTCACAAAGGGTCGTCAAACATAATCTCTTAGACTTTGATTTCTCAAAACAACGGATTGATGATAATGTCCTTGATTATCTCTTCCAGATACCTGATCAGATAAATTTAAGAAATTCACTTAGAGCACTATTTGATGGAGAGGCAACTAATCCTTCCGAAGAAAGATTAGTGTCTCATACCCTTTATAGAAACAAGATTTCAGTTGAAGATTTCAATTTAATTTTTACTGAAAGAGAGAGAATTAAAATTTTTTTAGAACAAGAAATTCTTTCTTCTTCTTTCAAGAATGTAATTTGCTTAAGTATAGGAGGATCTAGATTAGGACCAGAGTTGTTAAGTGAATTCCAATCCCTAGATGGCCCTTTAAAGACGTATTTCTGTTCAAGTTACGATCTTTTAGAGTTGACCGACGTTCTAAAGAATTGTGAGCAACATGAAACTTTAGTTTTTGTTTCTTCTAAATCCTTTGAAACATCCGAAATTTTAAAAAATTTAGACTTCCTCAAATCTTGGTTTGAAAAAAATCCTGACATAGTAATCCAAGATCATCTTTACGGTATATCGGCTAATTCTCATGCAATGAGCTCTTGTGGTATAAAAAAAAGTAATCAATTTTTATTATTGGATTCTCTAGGAGGAAGATTTTCTATATGGTCATCAATTAGTTTACCCGCTTTTATAAATTCTGACTTTAGTTCCTATCTCGAGTTTCTTGAAGGTGCCTATTTAGCCGATCAACATACAAATTCAACTCCATGGGAATCTAACATCCCAGTAATAATGGCTCTGCTTAGTATATGGAATACGAATGCATTAAACATAAATAATCACGGTATTTTTACTTATAACTTCCGACTGCGTTCACTGACTGATTATATAGCCCAGATGTCTATGGAGAGTAATGGAAAGTCAATAAATTTTGCATTAGAAAAATCTCCTTTTTCAACCTCTCCTCTAATTTGGGGAGGTTATGGCATTGAGTCTCAGCACTCCACTTTTCAGTGGCTTATGCAGGGTAAAACAGAAACTTCGTGTGACTTTATTGGGGTAAATGATGGAAAAAAAGAAACAATAGATTCATACGAAATGCTTTTATCTCAAGTGCTTGCAATGAGTCATGGAAAAGAAGATAAGCAAAATCCTTATAAATCTGTCAAAGGAAATAATCCTTGCTCTATTCTTAAACTAACCTCTCTAGACCTTAAGAGTTTGGGATTTTTATTGGCCATATATGAACATAAAGTTTTCATTGAAGCTCTTATTCTGGGTATAGACCCTTTTGATCAATGGGGAGTGCAATTAGGGAAGAGGTTTGCTTTAGAAACAAAAAGCAATAAAGAGTTTTTAAAAGACTATTTCTCCGAAATTTTTCTTCCTAAATCCTAGTTTATAATCCCCATATGGAAGACAAGATTTCTACCGAATCTCCTTATCTTATTCCTATTGTAGAGGAGGATATAAAAGACTTTATTAATGAAATACCTAAATCTCCTGGTGTGTATAAATTTCTAGATAAATTCAATAGTCCAATTTATATCGGTAAGGCAAAGTTGCTTAGTAATAGAGTAGCATCATATTTCAGGAAATCTTCAAGAACAAAGAAGGTAATAAAACTTCTTCAGCAGGCCAAATTTTTAGAATTTGTCATAACCAATACAGAGCTTGAATCTCTTTTACATGAGCAATATTTAATAAAAGAATTTAAACCTAAATTCAATGTTCAATTCAAGGATGATAAGGGTTATCCATGGATTAAAATTGAATCAAACAAAAATTTCCCTGCTGCTAAATCCTTTTTAGGAAAAAAATTAGAAAATGGAAAGTTTTTTGGCCCCTTCCCAAATTCTTATGCAGTAAGAGATGCCTTAAAGCTTATTCAAAAAACTTTTAAATTAAGAAATTGTTCTGATGCATATTTTAAGAATAGATCTAGACCATGTCTTCAGTATGAAATTGGAAGATGTTCTGCCCCATGTATTGGTCTTATTGATAAAACTGAATATCTATTGGAAGTTAAAAGAGCAGAATTATTACTAGAAGGAAAATCTGAAGATCTTATCAATCATTTTTATATTGCCATGGATGATTTTTCTCAAACTAAAGATTATGAAAATGCAGCAATATACAGAGATAGAATTTCTGCCCTAAGAGATATCCAAAGATCTCAAAGTATAACGGGCTTTAACACATCTAGAGATGCTATTTATGTATCTTCCCAATCAAACAAGGTAAAAGTAGGGGTAACCTCAGTTAACCAAGGATGGGTTACAGGACATAAGAATTATTTGAAGATAGAAGGTTTTGATGAAAGAGATATTCTAGAAAATTTTATTACACAAAAGTATCTAAATGATAAAGATTGTCCAGATTTCCTAGTTACAAACCAAAAATTAGATAACAAGAGCCTTTTAGAAAGAGCATTATCTGAAAAGTTTTCACGCAAAATTTCAATAATCACAAGACCTGGAAAGAAAGATAAAGGACTTTTAGATGCTTGTAGAGCAAATACTGAATTTGCTCTTAGAAAAAATCAACCTGATAAAGGAATTAAGATAAAATTCGAAGAATTAAGGGAGGGCTTAGAACTTCAAAATGAATTAAATTTGATCGAATCCTATGATGTAAGTCATCATGCAGGTAAAAATGCAGTAGCTGGTTGCGTAGTATACACAGACCAAGGAAGGGCCAGTAAGCTATATAGATCTTACAATATCAGCAAGTCTAATTGGGGTAATGATATTGGCTCTATGATTGAATTATTAGAGAGGAGGTTTTCTAGAATTAAACCAAGTGATATGCCAGACCTTATTATTATTGATGGTGGAAAAACACATTTAAAAAAAGCCCTTCAAGCTCTTCAAGCTTGCAATATTCCTGAAGCCAATGTCATCTCAATTTCAAAAGGGATCCGAAGAAAAGCTAACTTTGATACTATCCATCTACCAAATGACAAAAGTATCGCTATTGATAAGACGTCAATTTTTCATCAGTTTGTTCAAGAAATTAGAGACGAAACACACAGATATGCTATAACAATTCAGAAGAAAAAAATGAGAAAGACGTCGATTAAGTCTTCTCTTGATGATTTATCTGGAGTTGGTATTGTCAGAAAAAAAACACTACTACGATACTTCGGATCCCTAGAGCAAATAAAAAGAGCAAGTATAGATGATTTATCTGAAGTTTCAGGAATAGGAAAAAGTACTGCTGAATCAATATATAGAGAATTACATAGATAATAGGCATGGCAAACTACATAACAATATTAAGAATTTTTCTAATTTTCCCAGTGTTGATAATCGCTTCACCTGAGGCTAGTCCAGATAACTGGATAGCGCTAATATTATTTGTGACTGCTGGCATTACAGATCACTTGGATGGTTATGTAGCAAGGAAAACGGGCTCTTCAAGCAGTTTAGGCGCCTTGCTGGACTTAGTCGCCGATAAACTACTTATTATTGTTACTCTGTTTTACTTGGTATCTTACGCAAGCAGCTTAATACTGCTACTACCGTCTCTGCTGATCATAGTAAGAGAGATAGTTGTTTCTTCTTTTAGACAACTATTAGTAGAAAAAGGAGGTAGTAATCCTGTGAGAGTTAGTTTCCTCGCAAAAAGCAAAACAACATTGCAGATATTTGCTATATCTTTTCTAATTATTTCTCCAAATTTTGGAGAGACCTTCTGGGTTTTAACTATTTTTTTATTTTGGCTAGCAGCATACGTTTCTATACATAGTCTGTATGGATATATAAAAACTTATAGAAACTTAATGAAATAGCTGGTCTAAAATCTCTAGATATTTAGAATACACGCAAGGCTGAGTAGCAAAGTGGTTATGCAGCGGATTGCAAATCCGTCTACGCCGGTTCGATTCCGACCTCAGCCTCCATTACAATGAAAATAGACAGTACCCAAGATCAAAAAGATATACCAATGTTTGTTCTGTGTGGTGGGTTGGGGACAAGATTGAGAGAAAGTTTGGGCGATATACCAAAATCTCTTGCACCTGTTGATGAAAAACCTTTTCTGGAGTTTATACTTAATCACTGGGCGAACAATAAAGTTAGTTATTTTGTGTTTTTGCTTGGTTACAAAGCAGAATTGATCAAGGACTATTTAGAGAAAGTAAATGACACAATTTTTTCAGATTGTAAATTTGAGTATGTAATCGAAGAAGAAAGATTGGGTACAGGAGGTTCTGTAGCCAATGCTCTTAAGGTATTGAATTATGATGGTAATTTCTTCCTTATTAACAGCGACACATGGATAAGTTCTAATCTAGAGAATTTCTCCAATGCAACACCTCCTTGCATAGGCATCCTCTTCCAAGAAGAAACTAAGAGATATGGGATAGTGGAAGTATCTGAAGATTACCAAATTACTTCCTTCAAAGAAAAAAGTATTTCGTCTAATTCAGGTTTTATTAACTCTGGTTTATACTTGCTAAATTCTGAACTATTTTTGGATTGGGATGAAAGTCCTTGCTCTCTTGAAGAAAGTTATTTAAGTAGATTTGTAGAGCAAGGAATATTATCAGGAGTTAATCTTGAAGCATCTTTTATAGATATTGGTGTGCCTAAAGACTATGAATATTTTAAAAAAAACTTCAAAGAGATAATTAATGAATAAGATTAACTTTGTTATAAGTAAAGGCTCTTCAATCAGAGATGCATTAAAGAAAATTGATAAAAATAAGAAAGGTATCGTTCTAGTTGTAGATAATGAGAAACTTATAGGCGTAGCTTCCGATGGAGATATAAGAAGGTTTTTATTAAAAAATTCCATTAATAATAAAATTGATAGGGTAATTAACAAAAAATTTGTTTCTGCAAACAGAAACACCTCTAGAGAAGACTTATTAAAAAAGCTTGATCAAAGGATCAAAGTTATACCTGTATTATCTTCACAAGGAAAGATAATTGAAATAGTAACAAGCGAAAACCTACCTCTCACACAAGAAAGATCTGTTTACTTTAGGTCTAGATCACCTGTCAGAGTCAGCTTCGGAGGAGGTGGCACTGATCTAACAAGTTTTTTTGAAGAGTATGGAGGTGCAGTAATAAATGCTACTTTATCTTTATACAGCCATGCCTCTCTTCAGATTAGAAAAGATAAAAAAGTATATATTGAATCTTTAGACTTAAAAAAAAATATTACTCTCAAAAACTTGAACTACAATTTGTCTGATACCAAAGGTTTCGAGCTTATATTATCGGTACTTAGAATGATTAAGCCTGACTTCGGATTTAATTTATATCTCTATTCAGATTATCCTATGAATTCGGGACTTGGTGGATCAGCTGTCGTTGTTTCTTCCATTATTGGTTGCTTCAATCAAACAAGACTTGATCAATGGACGAATAAAGAAATTGCAGAGTTGAGCTTCCAAGCCGAAAGAATTCATTCAAACATCTCTGGAGGATGGCAAGATCAATATTCGACTGTGACAGGCGGTATAAATTTTATGGAATTTAGATCTAAGGGAAACCTCATTCACCCGATAAAACTAAAAGCCAATGTTGTAAGGGAATTAGAGGAAAGTCTTATTTTATGCGATACAGGCATGAAACATAACTCAGGTAATATACATGACGATCAAAATAAAAATTTATCCAAGGAAAACATAATTAGACAAGTTCAAAAAAATAAAATCCTAAGTTATGAAATGAGAGAAGACCTTTTACAAGGAAATTTGTTAAATTTTGCAGATAAGATGGATAAAGCTTGGCACTTAAAGAGAAGCTTTAGTGAAAGAATTACAAATAAAAAATTAGATTCAATTTACTCTCTTGCAAAAGAGGCTGGAGCTATTGGTGGAAAGTTACTTGGAGCAGGTGGAGGTGGTTTTTTCTTATTTTTTGTACCACCTGAAAAGAAAATTAAGGTCATGCAGTCTCTTATTAAAAAGAAACTCTCTATTCAACCCTTCATTTTTGATCATGATGGGTTGTCTTCTTGGAGAGTGCGAGGAAGCTAGAACAGATGAGTGACTTTTCTTTATCGAAAGACAGGGTATTTATAATTGCTGAGATAGGCAATAATCACAATGGCTCCTTGTCTTTAGCTTTAGAGATGGTAGATAAGGCAGTCGAACTTGAAGTGGATTGTGTAAAGTTCCAAATGAGGAATTTAGCTGAAGTCTACAGGGAAAAATCATTAGATAAGTCCGGTGATGATTTGGGCACAGAATACGTAATAGATCTGTTAAATAGATTTGAGCTAACATTAGAAGAGCATAAAAAAATTTCTGAATATTGTTCGCAAATAGGTATTAGATATCTTTGTACACCTTGGGATAAGAAAAGCCTTGAAATCCTCGAGGAATTTGGAGTTGAGGCTTATAAAGTTGCTTCAGCCGATTTAACAAATTTACCTCTCATAGAGGCTATTTCCGATACAAATAAGCCGATGATTCTATCTACTGGAATGAGTACTAATAACGAAGTGAAAGAAGTCGTTTCTTTTTTAAATGCAAGAAATGTTGAATTCTGCTTACTTCATTGCAATAGTACTTATCCAGCACCTATTCATGATTTAAATCTTAACTGGATGAAAGAACTCAAGAAGATACATAAAAATATTGGTTACTCAGGCCATGAAAGAGGTATCGCGCCAACTCTGGCCTCTGTTGCTTTGGGTGCAAGGGTAATAGAGAGACATTTTACTCTTGATAGAGCAATGGAAGGGCCTGATCATGCAGCCAGCTTGGAATTTGATGCATTTAAGGAGCTTGTTATTTCTATAAGGCAAATAGAAGAATCTTTAGGTCAATCTGGAGAAAGAATTCTTAGCCAAGGGGAGATGATAAATAAAGAGAATTTGTCTAAAAGTCTAGTTGCTTCGCAAGATATCATAAAAGGCAATACTATATCGTTCGAAGATGTCTCAGTGTTAAGCCCTGGTCTAGGATTATCTCCTTTACATTTCAATAAATTAATCGGTAAGAAAGCAAAAAGAGATTTGAGTAAAGATGATTTCTTTTTCCCATCAGATATTGAAGATATATCTGTATCACCAAGGAACTATAATTTCCAAAGGCCATGGGGGGTACCAGTCAGATATCATGATTTCAAACAATATTGCGAACTGATATCTCCTGATTTTTATGAATTCCATCTTTCATACTCAGATATGGATCTTGACCCATCTAATTTTCTTTATGATAAGAATAAATGCGGTTTTGTTGTTCATGCGCCTGAATTATTCTCAGGTAGCCATTTGATGGACTTAACTTCTCAAGATAAAGAATATCTTGAGAGATCTTTAGTAGAGACCCAGAAGGTAATAGATATCACAAGAGATCTTAAAAATTTCTTTCCACATCAAAAACGTCCAATGATTGTTGCAAACATTGGAGGGTTTTCCATGGATGAGCCAATAGAAAAGAAACAAAAAATAAAATACTACGAAGAATTCGAGAGAAGTTTAACTAAGCTAGATCTAGATGGAGTTGAGTTGATACCACAAACTATGGCTCCCTTTCCTTGGCACTTTGGAGGTCAAAGATATCAGAATCTATTTGTCGAGGCAGAGGAGATTGTAGATATATGCTCTAAACTTAATCTGAGAATGTGTTTTGATGTGTCCCATACTTCTTTGACATGTAATTATATGAATCTAGATTTTTATGAATTTGCAAAGGAAATAGCACCTTTTACCGCACATCTACATTTAGGTGATGCTCGAGGTGTCAATGGAGAAGGATTGCAAATCAACGAAGGTGAGCTCGACTTTAAACGTCTTGGAAATATTCTCTCTCAGGGTTGCCCGGATGCATCCTTCATACCTGAGATTTGGCAAGGCCATAAGGATTCAGGATACGGATTTTGGTTAGCTTTAGAACGATTAGAGGTATATATAGACTAATGAAAGAAAAAATTAAGAAAGATATTGAGCATTCTATTAATATTAAAAAATTAATTTTAAATGATGAAATTTTACTGCAACAGATCTTTTCTGTTTCAGAGTCATGTTTTAGAGCATTAACTGAAGGCTATAAGATTATATTTTGCGGTAACGGAGGAAGCTTTGGAGATGCACAACATCTTTCTGCTGAATTCACTTCAAGATTTAGATTTAACAGAGCACCTTTAGCATCACTAGTCTTAGGGGCAAATTCATCTGCGATAAGTGCCATTGGCAATGACTATGGATATGATCAAATTTTTGCCAGAGAACTCGAAGGAGTTGCTCAAGCTGGAGACATTTTTATTCCAATAACTACAAGTGGCAATAGTAGTAATATTCTTTCCGCAGTCAATTTTGCCAATTCTATTGGTATACAAACATACTGTTTAACTGGAAATGAAGGTGGTTTATTAAAAGACTTATGCGAGTGTTTGATAGTGCCTTCTGATAAAACTGAAAGGATTCAAGAGAGCCATATCATGATGGGTCATATTATTTGTCGTATAGTGGAAGAAATATCTTTTCCTAAAGAAGCAGAAGAATTTAATAACAAATAGGTCTGAGATATTTTTTTTCATGAACGAAAATAAATCAAAAATTCCAAGAATAGGTTTTATGCAAGGCAGACTATCTCCTGTTGTTGAAAACAAAATTCAAGCTTTTCCTTGGAAGCATTGGGAAGACGAATTCTCTAGCGCTAATTCTTTGGATCTAAGATTAATGGAATGGACCCTTGATCAGGAGAATCTCTTTGACAATCCTATTATGAATCAAGAAGGCAGAGATAGGATTAAGACCCTCTCCAGAAAATTTAATATCTCAATACCTTCTTTAACTGGTGATTGTTTTATGCAAGCCCCTTTTTGGAAATCTCAAGGACTAGAAAAAGAAGCTCTAGAAAAAATTTTCCTATCTGTACTAGAATCTTGCCAATATTTGGCTATGGAGTTTATTGTAGTACCACTGGTAGATGGGGGTAGCATTAAAACTAAGCAAGAACGTTCTTCTCTATTTTCTTTTTTTGAAAGGTATGAATCTCAAATAGAGAAGACTAGCATAAAAATTCTTTTCGAATCTGACTACGGCCCGTTGGATCTCAACAACTTTATTGATGAACTCAACCCCAAAGTTTTTGGTATAAACTACGACATAGGGAATAGTGCAGCCATGGGATTTGATCCCGTGGAAGAATTTTCGGCTTATGGCAATAGAATAATGAATGTTCATGTTAAAGATAGAGAATTAAATGGGTTTACCGTCCCATTAGGTAACGGTGATGCAAATTTTCCTCTGGTCTTTAAACTTCTTGAGCAATTTTCCTACAAAGGAAATTATATTTTGCAAACAGCAAGAAGCGAAACGGGAGATCACTTGGGTTGTATAAGAGAATTTAAAGAAAAAACTTTAGGCTGGCTTTGTTGATTATATGATAACAGAAGACTTACAAGACAAGAGGGTTTTGGTAACCGGATCCACAAGAGGCATAGGATTGAAAATAGCTAGAAGTTTTTATGAAAAGGGTTGCTATGTCGCTATCAATGGAAGAGACAAAGATGTGACAAATGAAATTGTCAAAACCTTTAACTCTAAGAAAGTGATTGGTTGTCCTGGAGATTTATCAAACCTTAAAGATTCAAAAAAAGTGTTAGATTTATTCATAAATGAATTCAGTGGCTTAGATATATTGGTTTGTAATGTTGGTTCCGGAAAATCAGTTTTGCCTGGAGAAGAAGATTTTGAAGAATGGCAAAAGATGTTGTCAATAAACCTGTTGAGTGCCACAACGATAATTAATTTATCAAAAGATCATTTAATTAAATCAAAAGGTGTAATAGTGTGCATTTCTTCAATCTGTGGTTCAGAAGTTATACCCGGTGCGCCGGTTGCTTATTCTGCCTCCAAGGCTGCATTAAATTCATTTGTAAAAAGTTCATCAAGACCGTTAGGAAATAAAGGAGTTAGAATTAATGCAATCGCGCCAGGTAATATAATGTTTAAGGATTCTGTCTGGGATATCAAACAAAAGGAAAATCCTCAAATGGTAAAAAAAATGCTGGTTGAAGAGGTGCCTCTTAAAGATTTTGGATATACGAAAGATGTAGCAAATCTTACCCTATTTCTTTCATCGTCATCTGCATCAAATATTACAGGACAAGTGATTGTGTCGGATGGAGGTCAAACCAGAAGTTAGTATGAATAAAGATAAATTTAATTTATCTAATAAAACCGCTCTAATCACGGGATCCTCGGGTTTATTGGGTTATCAACATTCATTGGCGCTACTAGATAGCGGATCAGATATTGTCTTAACTGACATAGATGAAAGGACAATTGAAGATATAAGAATATCTTTACAAAAGATATATCCAAAAAACAGCATATATAGCTTTGTAATGGATGTTACAAATAAAGAGCAAATCCAGGAGGTAAATAAAGAACTTTTATCTAACGGGGTAGAGATAGACATTTTGATAAATAATGCTGCAATTGATCCGAAAGTTACTAATGGAGATGATCTAGACAAGAACTCCAGACTAGAAAACTTCAGCCTTGAGCAATGGAATATAGAGTGTGCAGTAGGATTGACTGGAGCCTTTCTCTGTAGCCAAGTTTTTGGAAGCTATATGGCAAAAAGAAATAAAGGAGGAGTTATTTTAAACATTGCTTCAGATTTATCGGTCATAGCGCCTGATCAAAGGCTTTACGAAAAAGAAGGTCTCTCAGACGAGGAACAGCCAGTGAAGCCGATCACTTACTCAGTTATAAAATCTGGATTAGTAGGCCTGACTAAATACCTTTCTACATATTGGTCTAGGCAAGGCATTAGATGTAATGCGTTATCTCCCGGAGGTATTTATTTAGATCAATCAGAAGAGTTCGTTAAAAAGATAGAATCATTAATACCACTAGGCAGAATGGCAACATCCGATGAATATAGATCAACAGTTCAATATCTCTGTTCTGATGCTTCTGCTTATTTAAATGGTCAAAATATTGTTGTAGACGGAGGGCGAAGTGTTTTGTAAATCTTCGTACTCATAAATTTATGTCGATTACAGCAATAATTTTAGCTAGAGGTGGCTCAAAAGGTATTCCTAATAAAAATCTGATCGATTTTTGTGGAAAGCCATTGATTTCTTGGACCATAGAACAGATCCAGTCTTCATCAGAAATAAATGATGTATGGGTCAGTTCTGACAGTAAGGATATTCTCGATGTTGCAGCCAAACATAATATTAACCTCATCAAACGTCCCGAGACAATATCTGGAGATGCGGCAACATCTGAGTCTGGTTGGATGCACGCTATCGATTATATTGAATCAACTGAAAATAAGAAAATTGATATAGTCTTTGCTCCTCAAGTAACTTCACCCATAAGGACAAGTGCTGATATTGATAATGCAATAAAACTTTTTATTGAAAAAGGTTTTGATTCCCTATTTTCTAGTTGCGTAGCTGAAGATCTGTTTTTTTGGGAAAAAGACCTCACAGGCAGATTACAAAGTGCTAATTATGATTATAAAAATAGAAAGCGAAGACAAGATATTGAAGAAAGATATATAGAAAATGGATCTTTTTACATATTTACTCCTGATGTTTTAAGCCAATTTAATAATCGCTTCGGAAACAATATAGGAACATCTATAATGGAAAGTTGGAAAATGTATGAAATAGATAATCACGAAGACATTGGTATTTGTAAAGCTATTATGAATGAATTCTTATTAGATAAAGATAACTCGTTATGAAAAAAAGTGGTCGAGTAGTTTATATGAACGGCTCATTTGTAGATGAGAAGGATGCTAAGGTCTCTATTTATGATTCAGCCTTGATGTTTGGTGATATGGTCTTCGAGATGACGAGGTCCTTTAATAAAAAACAATTCAAGCTTAAAGAACATATAGAAAGACTTTACCTAGGTCTCAAGATCTTGAGAATACCTGTAAGCTTGTCTCAAGCAGAAATGGAAAATGCTTGTTATGAAACTATAGAAAGAAATGAGCCTTTTTTTGAAGATTCTGATGAACATAGATTAATGATTAATGTAAGTCGAGGTCCTCTTGGTATCTATGCACCAATATTTGACAATGCTTTGGAAGCAACTGTTGTAATAGCAGATTTCCCATTAAAATGGACAGTCGCAAGCATGGCAAAATATTATCAACAAGGGATAAATTCAGTTATACCCTCACAAAGAGCAATTCCAGCGACCTTAATGGATCCAAAAATAAAAAATAGAAGCCGAATGTGGTATCAAATGGCCAATATAGAGGTTTCACAAGTTGAGGGTGATAATAACTGGGCTCTTTTAATTGATCCTGATGGCTATATCGCAGAGGGCACAGGTGATAACTTTTTTATGGTAAAAAATGGAGAAATCTTGACTCCAGAAGGCAGAAACATTCTTAGAGGCATAAGCAGAGACTATATTTTCGAAATTGCAAAAGAGCTAAATATTCCTTGTAAGGAACAGAATTTAGAACCTTATGATCTTTACAATGCTGATGAAGCTTTCTTAACAGGCACACCTTTCTGTGTAATACCTACCACCCAGCTTAATGGAGTTGATATAGGCACTGGAAAGATGGGTGATATCACCAAGCTATTGCTGAGTAAATGGTCAGAAAATGTTGGTTTGGACATCGTCCAACAAATAAAAGACTACGCAAAAGAAGTTGAGAACTTATCTCCTGTTGATGCTCCTACACCTTATCAATTTAAGTCAAAAAAATAGATGATAGAATCTATTGATCCATAAAGTTAATTCTACTTTATAATGCGCACATCGCCCGGGTGGTGGAATTGGTAGACACAAGGGACTTAAAATCCCTCGAAGGCAACTTCGTGCCGGTTCAAGTCCGGCTCTGGGCACC
>MDSX01095625.1_pt1 | contig 15232 bp, 15 predicted proteins | sample 811141 | NCBI WGS metagenome assembly MDSX01 (sample SAMN05326642, study PRJNA326480) | marine metagenome | isolation source: seawater | place: Atlantic Ocean: South East | collected 2010
ATTAATATTATGCGTATATTTAGTATTATTATGATTGTCTATAAAATTTAAAATATATTCATTATTAGTTATAACATGACTAATAAATCCAATGCTACTGTTATCAGTATAATATGTTAAAACGTCTTTTAATTTATTTTTATAATAAACTGGTGAAACAAATGCTCCAACCCCATTAATACAAAAATATATGTTATTATATTTAAGTAATTGATGTGTGTGTTCATGACCTGAAAAATAAATATTAACATTATATTTAATAAATAATGGAAGAAGTCTTTCTATCATTACATTATAATTACCATAATATCCATTAGAAAATATATGATAATGCCCATATACACATATCCATTTAGAATTTAAATTATTCGCAATAATAAGGTGTTTTTCAATAAATTGTAATGAATGTTTAATATCATCTTCACGAATCATATAATTTGTTTTTTGATAAAGTTCGGGATAAATTTTACATGTATCTATAAAAATATGATAACTACTTGATTTTGAATCATATAAATGGTATTCATTATTAGGCATAATCCAATTATTGGAAGATGATGTTTTTTCAATTTGAGACATAACGCTTATTTCTCCACCGTCATAATCATGATTGCCTAATATAGCACACCATTTAAAATGATGTAAATTAGGAAAAGGTCTTATAAAATTATCATACCATATTGTATTCCATTTATCATCATTTAATCCATTTACACCACAATCATAAAAATTGTCTCCTAATGCTACAATAAATTTTGGTTTATACTTATGATACATATTATTTATAGAAAATGCATTTTTAATCATTTCTCTATTTTTCGGATAATATGCTCCCCAATCTCCAATAGAAAAATATGATAATAATATATTATTCATATTCATATTCATATTCATATTCATATATTATGTAAAATAAGTAAATAATTTTTTTTTTAATATATTATTATGAAAAATAAAATATTAAAAAAAGATGATAATCCAAATTATAGTTTAGTACATATAGAATTAAATGATTTTAAGGATAATGATGAATATAATAAAATATTAAAATGTATAAATAATAGTTATAATAATAAAAAAGAATTATTTTTGTCTATAGAAACGAAAGACTTAACAATTGAAAATGTTTCAGTAAAAAAAGTATACGATTTTTCTATTTTTCTAAAAACTTATAAAAAAAAAAATATTCAATATTTAAAAAAAACGACCATAAATATTTATAACAAAGATATTTATAATATTTTATATAATTTATTTACATATGTATCCAAACCAATCGCTCATGTAGTTGTTATATTATATAATAAAAATAATAAAAACGATAATATAGAATTAATAAAAGATTTTTTTCCATAATTAAACAACTAATTTCCTTTGAATACCTATTACTGTATCTAACAAAACATATACATCTATATTGTTTTGTTTACATAATAACATAAAATGTAAATCACCAGAAATATCACCTGTTTGTGTATTCATTTGGAACCACGGATATTTTAAATTTTCCATTACATTTTTCTTAATTAACATAAAATTAATATCAACATAATCAACCTTTAGTAAATTATCATTTTTTTTATGAGCATCTAATTGTTCTAAAGAGGTAAAATTTGTTTTTTTGTGCCATTCTTCGTCATTTTCGTCTATTTTTTCAATAAAATTAGATAAATGTAAGTTAGTATTATTAGTAGATATTCCACTAACAATATTTTTATCACTATTTATAAGAGATATAAAATTATTTATAGAAAAAACAGAAGAACTATTTAAAAATAATATATAATCATAATCTATTTTTCCTTGAAAAGGAATAGAATTTACTGGTTCTCCTAAAAGACAATTTAATTTAGAAGTAAATATATTTGTTTTAATATTAGTATTTGATAATATTGGTTTTATATTATTTTTTAAACAATAACCAAATAATTCACTCCAAGAACGTAAAAAATCAGATGTTATATCTTCACCAAAAACACAAAAAACAATTTTTGTTTCTTTATCCGCATTTTTAATTTTATCAAAAATAGTTTGTTCTTCGATTACACTTTTATCTTCTTCTATAGACATACTGTAAAAAATATTTATAAAATATGTTTAAATACTTTATTTATTATTAATAATTTCAAAATTATCTTTATTAGTGTCTGTATTAATTTCGATCCATTCATCGTTTATATAAGATTCGCCAATATATTTTATTACATTTATGCTTTTACACAATATATTATAACTTAAATCATTATTAGAATTTTTTAAATCTTCTATACTTTTATTTAAATGTGATAAACTGATATCATCAATGGACATACCGTCACTTTCTGAATCAGAAAAATTATTATTAAAAGACAAATCCAATATATTCATATATCTTATCTTTTATGTAGATAAAAAATATTAATAATAAACTAAAATTTGATATAAAATATAATTAATTATAACAAATGAAAACAGTTTATTTTCCAGGATGTGGATTTGGATTTTGGGGGGCACTAGCCAAATTATTTATAATATTAGATACAGAGAAAGAAACCCATTATAAATTATATGGCACATCTTGTGGTTCATTAATATGTTTGGTTTCATTGATTAAAAAAAAATATCAAAATTTTAATACTATATTTAACATAGCGGATAGAATAAGAAAAGAATTAAGTTTTCCTTTAAATTTATACGAGTTAAGTGAAAAATTTATAGATGAATTAATTAAATTAATAGATCATGAAAAAAAAATAGATAATATTTATATACAAATTACAATAATAAATAATAAATTCCCTTTTATTCATAAAAAAATAAAAAAACCAGAAACATTAGAAGATTTGAAAAATATGTGTTTAGCATCTACATATATACCAATACTTTCAAGAAAGTATCCATATATTTGGACATATTATAATGATGAAATAGCGATTGATGGATATATTTCAGACTTGTTTTATTCATATGATTATGATTATATATATAGAGGTCCATCTATATTAATTATGCCTGATGAAAATACATGTAAATTAATGTTTATAAATAGTATTTTAAAATATAATAATTATGATTTAAAAAATATGGTTAAGTATATTTTATAAGTAAATATGGATATATTAAAATCCAATTAACAAAAAGAATATGAATGATATCATTATCATATGTAATGTTTTTATAAAAAGACAAAATGGAAATAAATGTTGAAAAAGATGTAATTAATTTATATTTTGTGTAATAATTACAATATGCTATGAAAATTATATTACATGCGGTATCATAATTTTTAATATAAATGTTATTTGTAAATATAAAATGAAAGAATATACCATTTAAAAATATAAATAATGGAATGTTATTAAAGAATTTATTATTTTTATTATATTTTTGTCTATAAATATATAACCAAGGTAAACAACCCAGTCCACAAATAAAATTCATTATAATAAATTATAATAAATTAATTGTATAATATTTAAATAATACTATCGCTAATTATAATATAACAAAAATTGAAACTTATAATTAGCGATAGTATTATTTAATAAAATATGGCAAAAACAGTGTACGATTTTACAAAAGAGAATTTGAAAGAATATTATATAAAGAATAATATAACAAATTATAAAAAAAATAGTAATGGTGATCCTGATATGAGATATGGTGAAAATAAGCGTAATATGGTATCAATGATAAAATCAAAATTATTAGAAAAAAATTACCATGAAAATATAAAAAATTATAATGATGAGTCGTATTATGATTATCAAACAGAAATAATAAATATAAGCGATAGAGAAATTAAAGACTTTTTCTAGTTTTATTAAATTTATTTGAGTTTTTATTTGTTTTTATAGTTGGAGAATATTTAAAAAAAGTTTTAATGTATTCTTCTGATTGTTTATCGTGTTTATATTTATGATATTTTTTATTCCTTTTTTTAAGTATTTCTTCTTTATCATCTTGAATACCATAACAAGGCAAATTAAATCTTTTTAATTTATTAGGTAATTTTTTATAATTATTGTATTTTGTTATAATATCATAATAATTAGTAATAACAGAATAAAGTAAACTAATTATATATAATATGCCGGTTTTATTTATAGGAAATTCTTCAATAAGTAAAAATATAAAATATAAATGAATGACTGTATCTATATTACCAATTAACATATTTTTTTTATTATATTTTATTTTGTTATAAGATAAACAAGAATCGGTTTGAAATAAGTATCCAATTAAATTATTATCATAAATAATTTTTACATAGTTATCTACAAATTTATATTGTGATTTAATTTTATCAATTTTAATACCTTTTATTTTTAAACTATCAATATCATTAATAGAATTAGTTAGATCATCCGTATAAATTATAAAAAAATCATCTGTTTTTTTAATTTTTTTAACAAGTTCATTATAATTGTTTAAATATTTTTTAAATGTATTTAAAATAATAAAAAAATTACAAAAAACATTTTTTTTACTAATAAAATGATCCATTAATATATTATAAATATCGGTATAATTACTATCCTTTATTTTATCAGGAAAAGAAATAACTTTATTTTTAGTTATAATTGGATAATATTTATTTAAAATATTCAATCTACTATATATTTTTTCCCATCTTGAAATATCGCCAATAGGACGTGCGAGTTCTTGATGCAAACTCATTCTTAAAAATGTAATAGGTGTATAAGTAATAAACTGTTTTTTTATGTTATTTTTTAATAAATAGTTGTAAAATTGTTCCGATACTTGAGTAATATCAGCAACAGCAACATAATTAACAAAGACTTTATAAGTTCCTTCAAAAAAAGAATTTTTTCCTTCAATATGAAAAACATTTTTATTATATGATAAAATATTACATAATTCTTTCGTGTGCTTAATTGCATCATATGAAAAAAAATCATAATCCGGAATATCTATTTTATAATTATAGAATTGTTCCTTTTTAGGTAGTATATTATTAATAGCTGTTCCTCCATAACATACTAATTTATTATCAGTAATAAATTTTTTAACAGTATTTAAAATATCTTCATTAACTCTTTCATATTTATTTTTTTTCTTTTTAACAGTTTCATTATGTTTTATAGAATTTTTTAAATATTCTATATTCATTATTAAAATAAATAAATATTATTAAAATATTTATTTATTATTTATACATTTTTAAACATTATAGTAATTATAATCATATCCATATAATCCATCATTTGAAGGTATTTTCACAAAAGATAAATTTGGAGAATTTTCTTTAAAAAACTTAATATAATTTTTAAAATGATAATCATTATTTTGAAAATTCATTCCAATAAATTGTATTCCTCTACTAGTACAATCGCTAAAATTATAATTGTAATTATTCGGTCCTAAATTAGGAATAGAATAATATAAATTTTCTTTAGTAGACATCCTCAATGTATTTTTATTATAACTTATTACATCGCCAAATCTTAAGTAATTAAATTGATTAGCATCATTACCGTAATCATCTACAATTAGATTTAATTTACTTTTTTTTACAATATCAGTATCGGTTGAATCAGACGTTTCATTATTTAATATAATAAATAAAAATAACTTATAGGTGGCGTCTTGTGCAGTATTATCGTCGTTTGTTACCATATTAATATTAGAATAATTGCTAGAAACACTTGTATGATTATTAAAATTATAAGTACTAGCGAATTCAGACGTATAATCTTTTGGGAATTCTTTATTTAGAATTTCATAAATCTTATCATAAAATAATAATTTTTTTTTATTAATGGATGAAATACCTTTATTATCGTCATTAATTGAATCATAATGTATTCTTAATATCAAAAACATCGGATCGCCACTAGTTTCTCCATCCATTACAGTAAGATTATAAACATTGTTAATATCTCTTATCGCATCTTCCAATGTTATATGATTAAAAGTTTCTTTATATAAATTTGTATTTAAAGAATTAGCGGCAACTATAGGAACTCCTTTTAAACTAAATACTTGTAAATCAAGTGCTCTAGCGCCATGTTTCTTACAGTTTTCTAATGCACATTTATTAACATAATCATTTTTAAAACTGCCGCTACAAAAACAATTATAAGCAGTTTTTACAAAAAAATTTTTTAATTTAAGTGGGTTATCATTATTGTCTTGAAAATAATCTTTATTATAAATAATACTACTATTAATTATATCAGATCGATATTTTTTAATTTTTTCACAATTATTTTTATTTTTATTTACAAAGGTGCTTAGATAAGAAGGAAGTATTATAGTTGCAATAAATATTAGTATAAAAATACCTATAACATTTTTACCAAATGATGAATCATTATTTGGTGATTGATCACTCATAATAAAATAATACAATATATTTTTATTTAAAATAAAAAATATATAATATATAATGCCTGGAGGTTTATTAAATATAATTTCTGAAGGAAATCAAAATATTATATTAAACGGAAATCCTAGTAAAACTTTTTTTAAAACAACATATTTAAAATATACAAATTTTGGATTACAAAATTTTAGAATAGATTATGATGGTATTAAAGATATTAATCCCACAGAAGATTCTGTTTATACTTTTAAAATACCTAGAAATGCAGAATTATTGTTAAATACTTATTTTGTATTTACATTACCTGATATATGGAGTACAATATTGCCTCCAATGAAAGATTATGATATATGGAAACCATATCATTTTAAATGGATTGAAAATATAGGAAGTTCAATAATAAAAACAATACAAATATATATTGGTTCTCAGATAGTGCAAGAATATACGGGAGAATATATAAGATCTATTGTAGAAAGAGATTATACTGAAGAAAAGAAAAAAATGTTTGATTTAATGACTGGAAATGTTGTTGAACTTCATAGTCCAGAAAATGTTAAAGAAAATAAAAATAGTTATCCAAACTCCTTTTATTTAACAGGTGATGGAGATGTTCCAGGTAATCCTGAACCTTCTATAAAAGGACGTAAATTATATGTACCAATTAATGCCTGGTACACATATTCTTCTAAACAATCAGTACCATTAGTTTGTTTACAATATAGCGAAATGCGAATAGAAGTTACGGTTAGACCAATTAGTGAAATATTCACCATAAATAATATATCAGATGATGCATTAAATAGTTCTAATACATTTGAAGAAAGTGGTTTACAAGATAATGAAACGAATTTATATAAAAGAATTAGTCCTTCATTTACAAATAATAATCATTTATTGTACAGATTTTTACAACCTCCTCCAAGTATTACATTAAATCCGGAAGATTATACAAATAAAATAAATAATTGGAATGCGGACGCTCATTTAATATGTACATATGGATTTTTAACAGAAGAAGAAAGTCGTGTATTTGCATTAAATGAACAAAAATATCTAATAAAAGATATTAAACATAATATATTTTATAATATTTCTGGAACAAATAAAATAAAAATAGACACAAATTCTCTCGTTAAATCTTGGTTATGGTTTTATAGAAGAAGTGATGTTAATTTAAGAAACGAATGGAGTAATTATACTAATTGGCCTACTTCTAAAAGACCATATAGTTTAGTTACTCCGGAAAAGCAAACATCATTACAACTTACTGGACGAAGTGATATAGGTGGGCCTGGAACAGGTCCGGCAGAAAATCCAACAACTTCAACCTCTGGTATTAGTACAAATATTAAACAAACCCCCATAATTTCTATTAATAATGAAAAAAATATATTAAAGAAATTTACAATTTTACTAGATGGAAAATTTAGAGAAAATGAATTTGATTCGGATATATTTAAATACCTAGAAAATTATAGAAGTTCTAGATTAAATAAAGATATTGGTTTATATAGTTATAATTTCTGTATAAATACATATGACGAAAATCAGCCTAGTGGAGCAATGAATTTAAATAAATTTAAAAATATTGAATTTGAAATGACTACAATTGAACCTGAAATAGATCCGGATAGTACTTTTGATGTGATATGTGATGAATATGGAGACATTATAGGCACAAATAAACAAAAATCTTTATTTAAATATAGTTATGATTTACATCTTTATGAAGAAAGATATAATATATTAAGATTCATGTCTGGTAACGCCGGATTATTGTTTGCCCGATAATAAATTTATATATTGATTTTTATATTATTTCAATATATATATATATACATATTATGGACAATGAAATTTTAGGATCAAATGGTGATGTATTTATTAAACCTATTCTAAATTTAATGTATGATAAAAATAATAAAAGAAGAAGTATAATAGATACAATTGAAGTTATTATTAAACATATATATATAACCTTTGTTGATTTTTTTCAAGAATTTATAGCATTAATAGCTTGTTTTATAATTATTACAAATATATTTATTCGTAAATTATTACCCAGTAATATAATATATCCAAGCGATCCTCAAAAATTTCCGTATGTTTATTACAGCGGCGATGATAATAGTATTGATGAAGAAGATGAAAATATACAACGTCTTATAATACATAGTCAATTATTTGATAAAGAGAGTTATTCAAAATATGAGACAGTGTTTGATAGTGTTAAAGTTAATGCGGATAAAGAAGTAAATAAAAGAAATATTAATAATATAAATAATGAATATTCGGAGGTTTTTGGAGAAGAACTTATAAATACTATACATAATCCTAGTAAAGAAAAATTAAGTATATTTGCAAGTATGTTTCAGCACTTGAATTATGAAAAAATACCTTCAAATAGTTGGCCAAGTTCAATGTTTTCATATGTATTATTATTTACTGTAATAAAAATAAATGATGTTATAAAAATAATTATGAATTATATTCCGCATGTTATTAGTATAAATGATGATAAATCTTATAAAATTAATAATAGTAATTTAATTATTTTTGCATCTATTATATTTTTATTGAAATATTTATCAAGTATGTATCTAATTGATTATAGTAATATAATTACTGATAGTGTATATAGTGATGATAATAGCAAAGAGGAAAGAGAAAATAGAAGTACAATTTTGGGAGAAATATTATTCTTATTTTTAAAAACATTAGAATCTTTTATAAAACCATTTACGTATATATTTATAACAATACTTATTATAGTTTATATTACTAGTTTAGTATACACATGTATAGCATTTTATAAGTATGCGAACGCTATTAACAGAGGAAAAGGAAGTGGTGCCATATTTATGTATTTATATAGTAATTTCTGTATGTTTTTTATAATTACAAAAACAATTATGTTATTAAATGAAACGTGGTTTACAATTAGAAATAGTACATGTGATGATACATCATTATTTTATTTTGTAAGACGTAATAGTGCAAAAAATGAGTTAAAAAATGCTATTAAAAAAGGTGGAATTGATAGACTTAAAAAGGCAATTAATATCGCCAAAGAATATAAGATAAATGTAAATTATGCGGAAGAAGTATTAGAATATGAAGAAGAGAGAAAAACAATTTATGAAAATCTGAAAAAGGTTCATGATAATAATATATATTTAATAACAAAATATGATAATTATTATGCTAATAATAAAGCATCTTTTTTTAATAAATTACCCGGTTTGGAGAACAGTGACCCCAAAGAATATGAAGAAATGTCATATAATGAAAAAAACTTTAATGAATTATATTGCAGTGATTCATTTAAAGATACTAGTAACCAAGAGAGTTTACAAAAAATTCCTGAAAAATATTCTGAACATATGTATGATATAAGTATTAATATAAATACCGGGAGAAACTTTATAAACGAGCATGATGAAAGTGATTATCATCGCGATAAAGGTACAAATGAAGATAAAGGTATAGATACTCTTGTTGATGATTTAGAAAAAATTAAAATAATTATTAACAATTTTACTAGAATAGATAACAGCATTGCATCAACGATATGTTCTCGTGAAATATACACAGAGGCGGCAAATTATACAGATGATAAAAAATCTTTGAAGAAAGATGTAGAGAAAAATTTTGATACAAGTAAACCGAGTATCTTCGGCGGATCATCGAAAGGTAAACAAAATAAGAAATATAAAAAAGTATCAGGCAATGCAGAAAAAGATATTATAGAATTTTTTAAACAATTTGGTGATTTTTCAAGAAGAGGCGACAGTTCTACAACTCTCGACTTAGAATATCAAACACAATTACAAACTTTAATGAGTACTCAAGTTTCAGCAAAACATGCTCAAATTGATAATAATAACAAAGGGAAGAAAAAACAAAAATTTTATGATAAACGCAGATATTATGTGAGTATGCATATAAATAGAGCGAAGGCACTACTTAATCGCGAAAATATCAATACTGATAGTGAATCATTTAACTTAGGAAAACTTAATTCAACAGATGGACAAGTTTACGATAATTTAAGAAAAAATGCATTATTTGATTGGACACTTAGTCAATCAGATTTAGAAGGAATGGAAGATTCAGATATAAGAGAATATTATTTTCAAGATGGAGGAGAAGCCGATTACCTTTCTGACAGTGAAAATAAATTAAAAAATGATACAGATATGAGTAGTGAAGGTGTAAAAGATATGTTTGTATTATGGACATTAACTAGCAATGAATTTAAAGATTATTTAAAATGGTGTAAACTAAGTGATGAGTGTACAGGTTATAATGAATATAATATATGGAATAATAACAATAGAAATAAAAATAAGTATAAAGATAAAGTAAAAAAAGAATGTTTTATGCAAAGAATAATAGAGGGAAATAAAATAATAGAAGGGGCAGAATTTGATCCATCTAGAAGAAAATCGCCTTCAAAATGTTCTATAAAAAAAAAAGAGAAAGAAAAAAAAGGCGATAAGAAGAGTTTTACAAACACTTTTATATATTATATGATTATTTTCCCTGTTGTAATACCAATGTTTTTACCAGAAGCGGCTGCTTTATGGAAAACCTTAGAGATATCGTTTAGTATGTGTTTTGGGTCATTTTTTCAATATGAATTTTCAAAAGAACCCTTTATTCCTATATTAGGAAATATTTTAAGTTTATTTAAAGTAAAAATAGCATTTTTTATATTATTACTATCTTCCATCATAAACATATTAATTGAATCATCTAAGCACAAATATTCAGCAGTTAAATTTCCAACAATATTAATAATAATTCTATCATTAATAAGCGGAAATTATGTATCAAATAAATCAACAAATGGATAATATTAATAGTAAAAAAGTAATTAAAATCAATTAATTAATTATAAATATATAATGGGTAAAAAAAAAATAAAAAAAGATAAATCAAATATTTCACAAAACAATTTACCAAATGTGTCTATATGTACTCCAACATTTAATCGTCGTCCATTTTTTAATGGATTGATTGAATGTATAAAAAATCAAGACTATCCTCATAATAAAATCGAATGGATAATAGTAGATGATGGTACAGATTCTATAAAAGATTTATTTACACATGAAGAAACAATTAAATATTTAGAACCAATTAAAATTCGTTATTTTTATGTAGATGAAAAAATGGATTTAGGTAAAAAAAGAAACTATATGCATAAACAATGTACATTTACAAACGATGAAGATATATTAGTATATATAGACGATGACGATTATTATCCACCAGAAAGAGTTAGTCATAGTGTAAAAAGATTAATGCAAAATAAAGATACATTATGTGGTGGTTCGAGTGAATTGTTTTTATGGTTTAATACTTTAAATAAAATGTATAAATTTGGACCTTATGGTCCAAATCACGCGACTGCTGGAACATTTGCATTTAAAAGAAAGTTATTAAAAGAGACGTCGTATGAAGATGAAGCAATATTGGCAGAAGAAAAGCATTTTTTAAAAAATTATACAATACCATTTGTTCAATTTGATTCATTAAAAACAATATTAGTTGTATCTCATGAGCAAAATACATTTGATAAAAAAAAATTATTAACTAAAGATAATAAATTTGTAAAAGAATCAAATCTAACAGTTAAAAATTTTATAAAAGATAAAAAATTAGAAAATTTCTATCATTCAGAAATAAATGAATTGTTAAAAAATTATGAAGCAGGTAGAGTAGAAAATAAACCCAAAGTGTTGAAGGAGATTGCGCGAAGAGAAAAAGAAAGAGAAGAAATGGCAAAAAATGCATTAAAAAACCAAGAAAATAAATTATCTGGTATAAGTATTAAAAATTCTAAAACAAATCAAGTAAAAGAATTAACAATAAACGAATGTAAACAAATTATGATAGGCAAGATGAATGAATGCGAGAATTTAAAGAATGAAATAAATAAATTAAAAATCGAAAATGATAAATTAAAAAAAGAAAATGATGATTTAAAAAATAAACTAGATTAATATATATTATGTCTTTTCGATCTTTAAAAAAAAATAATAATAATTATCCATTAAGTTATAAAGAAAGTAATAAATTTGATTTCCGAAAATTAGAATCTACAAAAATAAGAACAAAATATCCAGAAAGAATTCCGGTTATAGTAGAAAAAAATAAAACATCAGATATAGTAGATATTGATAAAAATAAATATCTAGTACCTCGAGATTTAACAATAGGTCAGTTAGTATATGTAATAAGAAAGCGCATTAAAATGCCTCCGGAATATGGACTATTTATATTTATAAATAATATAATTCCGCCTCAACATGAATTAGTATCTACAATATACGATCAACACAAAGATGTAGACGGTTTTCTATATATTACTTATTCAGGAGAAAATACATTTGGATAATTATTTTAATATTTTAATTGCTCTCAATATTTCAAGATTTGTAATTATATTTTTATATTTAGACAAAAAAATATTTTTTTTTGAAATAAGTAAATTATATAAATCTTCTTTTAAACAATTTAGTCTTGTACATAAATTAATTATAAAATTAAGATTAGAATATTCATTACTGTATTTAGTTAATATTTTTGTAAATATTATTTCAGATTTTTTATATGTAGTAAAATTTGTCTGTTTATAGTCAATATAGTTTGTTAATACTTTAATATAAAAAGTCATTTCATTAAATTGCCACAGTTGTTTTTGAAAAGAAATTCTGTCATAATAATCACCATTACACATATTATTAAGAAAACATTCGTAATATAACAAATTATTATTAATATAATTTATTATATTCTCATGATAAATCAACGAAACAATTGTTTTATCACTTGTAATATTATAATTATTTATATTTTTATTATTTAAAAATTCATATACAATTTCTTTAATATTTCTGTCATAGTTATTATTATTCTCAATATTAAAATTAAGAAGAATATCAATATTGTCTATTAATTCTAATACTTTTTTGTCTTTATTATTAGTACCAATAAAAATAATATTATTATTACCTATTTTTTTTTTTCTGATATATTTTATAATAATTGAAATAATTTTTTTATCATTATTTTGTAAATAATCAATATTGTCTATAATAATAATTTTTTTTTTATTTAATGTATTATTTAATAAAGATAATATATTTTGTGTATTCAACAAATTCTTAAAATCTTCTTCCTTTTTTAACTGTTGTAACGAAATATAATTATATTCAAATATATTTTTATTATCATTAAAAAAATTTAATAATGTAGTAGTTTTTTTAGTATTTGTTTTACCATAAATATATATATATTTATTTTTATTAATAATATTATTTAAATCATACATTATTTATATAAATAAATAATTATTTATATAAATAAATATTTAACATATATTTAGAATTTATTGATTGCTTCTACATATATCATGATTGTTGGTCAATCCGTCCCAATTTATATTATTATTTTTTGCCCATATTTTTTTACCACAAATTTCACTTAATTTATCTGTTCCAGGATTGCCTACATTTTCTTGTTTAATTTGATCTAATGTAAATATAGGTAACTCATCGTTATTGCTAATATGATAACATGTATCATTATTCATATAGTAATGATCCGGGCATTTAGAAATATTAGGGGGGAATACAGAATTCTTACTAGAATTATATAATATAGTTCCAATTATAGCTAATGAAATAAACAAAACAATTAATGTTATAAGTAAAAGTAATTTATAAAAGTTCATTTTAATTTATATACAATAATATATTATATTTTTATAATTTAAATGGAAAATATAAATTATATGAATTTTAATAAAAATCGTGGAAGGATTAATTTAAAAAGTGAAAATGGAACACCGCTATATTTTCAAGATATGATAAAAAATGATGATAGAGCAAATTATTCTAACGTATTAAAACATACTCTAAATGAAAGTAATTTATCAAGAAGATATTTTTCTGAAGAAAATATTGATATAATCCAACGTACAATAAAAGAAAGAGTAAACCAGAAAACAAACAATAAATATATTATTAAAGATCAACAAGTAGATCAATTAAAAATGGTTATGAAATCTATATTTTTACAATATTCTTTAAATAATGAATTTGATATACCAAAACAAATAAATGTTTTAAACGAATTAGTAATTAAATATTGTGTACCGAACGTTTGTTCAGAATTAATGTCTTATGTAAAATATCTAAAAGATATTTCAAGTTTACCAGAACCAATTAATTTCCCTGAACATATTGTTTGTAATGATAAAACTTTAGAACTAAAACCATTTTTTTAATTCTTTTTCTAATATATTCAATTCATCATAATATATTTTATCAACAGATTTATTAGTTAATTCATCTATTTTATTATTTATATCATCATATTCATTTTTTAATTTATCAACATTTTCTTCGTTTACCGAATCCATAGGCATCTTAGTTAGATAGGAAAACGAATTTTCTATTTTATCATAATCTTTATTTTTTAGAATTTCGATTATTTCATTATTTTTTTTTTTTCTTAAATCTAGCGTATCATTCAATATTTCTAGAATAAATTTATATTTATTTGATAATAGTACTAGAGTCTTTTTTAATTCTTTTAATTGAAAATTTTTTCTAATAACATAATAATCCAATCTTGTTACAATAAATTCTTCTAAAATTTCATAAACACTTGCGTAGTGTATCAATTTTTCATCTTTATTAAATAAATACATATTAGTCATTGAAATATTTGATACTAATTTCAGATTTTTACAAATATCTCTTAATTCTTGTTTATTGTTTAGGTCAACACTTTTATCAAATATCACTTCAATATTAATATTTTTATCAGTAGATAGATCATTATAATCTTTTATTCCAAATTTATTATTTTCAATACATTTTTCAA
>MDSX01078156.1_pt1 | contig 15229 bp, 15 predicted proteins | sample 811141 | NCBI WGS metagenome assembly MDSX01 (sample SAMN05326642, study PRJNA326480) | marine metagenome | isolation source: seawater | place: Atlantic Ocean: South East | collected 2010
CACTGATAGCCTTCATCCTTTCCTTATGCGGAAGTTCTTTGATTTCATCATCTTGCATCTTTTCCTGAACAAACAGGTTGTATGCAGTAGGAGGCTTTTTCTTTGAAGGGTCTTTAGTCTTCTTTATCTTCTTCTCACTAACTATCTGTTGAGCAGTATCATTCACCATAGTCAGAAAGTCGTCATCTTCAGTCAATTGAATCTTCTTAAGAGCAGTGATAAGGTTCTTCATGTAGGTAGCATTGGTGGTAGTCATTGTTTTATGATAGGTTGAAATAAAACTTCAATTCATTTTTTACTTTAAAAATGAAAATTTTATACATAAAAATATAATTGATATCAATGTATTAACAAAAAGAAACAATAGTATCAATATCTAAAGGAATTTTATAAAATAACCAAAAATTGTATTTATTACATTTATCATAACTTTTATTTTTAATATCTGCAATACTATTTTTAATATAATTTTCATATTTATTTAATCCATCTTGTATAATAGATAATTCTTGTTTTTCTTTTGGTAGTTTTTCATAAATTTTGATAATATCTTCTTTAAAATAATTAATATTAAAATGAGGTGCTTTGGGATTATTTGATGTTTTTACAAAAGGTTTATAATTATTATTGGTATAATTATTAACAAATTTTTCAACAGTTTTTGTAAAAGCTTCAGAATATTTTAGTTGATTTATATATAATTCAGGAACAACATTTTGTTTATTAAGATTTTGAAAATCTTCAAAAATATCAGTATAATTACATTGCCATATAACAGAAATAAAAATCATAGGATTAATATTATTAAGTTCTAAAAGTTTTTCAAGAACTTTAAATCTATGATTGCCATCATAACAAATCATTTTTTCTTCTTTATCAAATGCTAAATGTAAAAAAAAATGTAAATGTTTAGTTTTTATATATGTGTCATACATTTCATCAATTCTATGTTGATCTTGAGATCTATTTCTAGACCAATTTTTAACATAATTAAATATTGTAGAAAATGGTAAATAATAATAATAGTATTTATTATTTTCAATATTAATCAAATATTTTTGAATATCACTTTGTTTCATTTATTTAATGTAATTAAATATTTTTTTATATATATTAAAGATTATTTCATTCCACATACTTTTGGTGTATTATATTTAAAATTATTATCATTTTTGTTTTTGCAATTAGATACTTGATTTGCTTGAGAAAAATCAGTAGGATTACAATTAGTAAAATTATTAGTATTTGAAATATTTTTAATTCTAGTATTAATGTTAAATTCTTCACCAACTCTGGGTTGTTTATATGTATTATCCCACCAATCAAAGTTATAATTTTCACGTTTATTGTTGCAATGTTTAGGATTAATATATTCACCAAGTATAAAATAACCATCTTTGTCTCCATAAGAACAATTTTTAGAAATCATTCTATTTAAAAAAATATTATGATTTTCGTTAACATGTTTTTTAGCTAATTTAATCATATTTGAACAAGAAATGTCTGAAGCATTTTTATAATGTGTAGATTCCATTTTATTGATTATTAATATAGTTTTTTTTGATATATCTAGTATTATTAATTGTTAATAGTTTTCTTTTTAGAATTTTATTTTCAGAAATAGCACAATCATATTTTTCTTGTAGATTGTTATAACAATCTACTAAACTGTTATATTCAGTTGTATTTTTATGATTATCATCAAATAATTCATTATATAGATCATAGTATTTATGATATTTGGTTTCAATTATATTATAAGATTTTATTAGATTAACATGTTTTTTAATAACAGTAATTAATTCTTCTAAAATTTTATCATCATTTGATTTTATTAAAGTTGCATATATAATATTAAAGATATTTGAAAATATAAAGCTAAACATTTTGTATTAAAACATATATATTGTTATCATTTTTTTAACATTTTATATAAATTAAAATGAAAGGAAAAAAAGTAACTAAACAAGTACCTAAACCTACACCTAAATCTACAATAAAACCTACACCTAAACCTACAATAAAACCTACACCTAAATCTACAATAAAACCTACACCTAAATCTACAATAAAACCTACACCTAAACCTACAATAAAACCCATTCCTAAACCAATATCAAATGTAATAAAATTGGAAAACAATACAGATGATTTTGACTTAAAACAAGATGATATATATTTTGTAAAATCGGATAGTTGTTTCTTTTGTAAAATGATGTTGCCAGAATGGAATAAAGCAAAGAAAGAAAATAAAAATATAAAAATTTATGAAATAGAGCGTAAATATTTGGATAAGTATCCAAAAATAAGTGTATATGTAGAATCATATCCAACATTGTTGAGGTATCATAATAATGATTTTTTTGAATTTAATAAAGAAAGAACAGTAGAAAATCTATCTAAATTTCTGAAAATCTAGTAAAACATGAAGTATTAATATCATCAACTTCAGGAATATTAATATCAATAAATATATTTTCGTCTGTTTGGTTTTCTAAAATAGGTGTAATTTCATTTTTTTGTATTATAATATCTTTCATAATATCCATATATTTATCTTCGTCAATAATAACATCAAAATCACCTGTACCACATGGTGCTTTATGTCCTAACATAACATTTGCACTAACACCATTTAATTGATCATATTCACTAAAAATACTAGCATTAACTAACATATCGGTAGTTTCTTCAAAACTACATTTTGCTAAAGGTCCAACATCACTACGATTGATACCATGTCTATCAATAGACATTAATTGACCACGATTGGTCATAGTATCAACTAATAATGATATATGTCTATAATTGATTGTACCTTCTCCGATAACATTATCTAATTCTATAATTAGTGCTTTTCTTGCAGCTTCAATACCAAGTGTGTTGTATATTTCTCTGATATCATTAGAGAATGTTTTTTCATATACAATGTTGGTATCTCTAAATAACATTTTCATATTTGTACCATCAGTGTTTAATGACCATCTTGATATTTTCTTAAAACAATTTTCATCACTATTATATTCTTGTTGTGTTATTTCTTTTAAAGAAACTTTTTTAATTCCTTTAATACCTTTAATTAGCATATTATATATTAAGTTATATTCAATAGCTTTTAGTATAGTAATATGATCTTCAGTATTACATAATGAAATTAAATGAGGGCTTTCAATATCAAGATTAATACGCATAATAAGTTGTTCTGCATTATCATCACTATAAATGCAATTGATATATTTATTATAATTGTTGTATATTTGTGTGTAAAGATCAATCATTTTAAGATTATATATGACCATTTTTTCTTTATCAATTAATAATCTAAGAACAAGTTTGCTTTTGTTTGGTAAATCATTACTAAATAGATTATAAATGGAAACAAATTGTTTATCATCATCAATACCAGTAAGTGTATTATCATCCCAATATATTTCGGATTTATAAACAACATCGCATAATCGAATTACTTCAATATTATTTTTTACATTATTGACAATAGTATGTTTTTTATCTTTACTACTAATTTCAATATTAGTTGGATCTGTTTTTGAAATGTCATCTTTAAGATGAATAAACATAGTTGGTGTTTTGATATTTTTACTAACACTTAATAATTCTTTTAATCTAGGAACACCAGATGTAGCATTAACAGCTGCATCTGTACCAGACACATGAAAAGAATCTAAAGTCATTTGAGTACCTATTTCCCCAATTGTTTGTGCAGCAACAATTCCAACCATTTCTCCAGGATGTGCAATAGATTGTTTAAAATATTTAGTTATTTTATCAATAACATAGTCAAATATAGATTTCATAAATCCATAATGAACAATTATTTGTTTGGGGTTTAAATATGTGTTAACTAAGAATCTAAAAAATAGAGATGATGATTCACTTAGAATTAAATTTGTTTTAATCCAATCTAATTTATCTAAAATGTAATTTGGATTTAAATCACTTTTGCGTCTTTTAATATTGGCATTTTCTAATTTAGATTTAGCATCTAATAATATTCTTTTGAATGGTATAGGATGTAATATAAATTCTTTTATATATCCATTAAATACATTTGTAATTATTTCATTACGATCAGTAATGATATCATCAAATAATTTATTAAGTCTTGTGAAATTAATATTTTTCATTGAATCTTTTAAAAGATATACATTTAATTCATCTTCTTTTCTTAATAAATAATTATCAACCATTTCAAATGTGGTCATTTCCATTATTGGTATATCTTGTTTTTCAACTTTAGAACCATCAAATCCATCTTCACCATATAAGAATTGAACAATAACACCTGTTGCATTTCGAACTGTAAAGTCATAATAAACTTTTGTATCTTCCATTGATTTTACTAAACGTCTTTCAATATAGCCTGTATCTGATGTTTTAACAGCAGTATCAATTAATCCTTCACGACCACCCATTGCATGAAAGAATACTTCTTGTGGTGTGAGACCTTCAATAAATCCGTTTTCTACGAATCCACGTGCTTCAGGTCCATCATCATATTTACAATAATGAGGTAAAGTTCTACCAGTAAATCCATATGGAATACGCTTTCCTTCTACTTTTATTTGAGCTACACAACCCATAATTTGTGTTACATTGCTTGATTTTCCTTTACTACCGGAATTAACCATATTAATCATACGATTTGTACTATCTTTTAATGTATTAGTGCAAATATCTTCAACATTTTTATTTAATTGATTTAAAATATTAATAAGTTTATTTTCAATAAATGATTCATTATCATAAATAGTATCATTTACTATTTTACGATTACGAAATTTATCTAATAATTGAATAGCTTCTTCTTTTTTTGCTTTAATAGATTCTTTAACATTATCTTTGCTATCTTTGTCCATCATTAAATCACTTAATCCAACACTAAATCCATCTAACATTAGCCAACGACATATTAATCTTTGAGTATTATCTAAAAAGTTTCTACATGCACTAGCCCCATAATCATGATAAATTATAGGGATTAATCCATTTGACAATGATTTAAATGAATGTTTATCTAATTTGCCACTTTTAATTTTACTATTAATAACTTCAAACTTTTTAACTTTTGTATTCATATTTGGTGGTAATATCATTGAATAAACTTCTTTACCTGTATAAAATCCATTTGAAGGAATTGAAAAATTTCCATCAAACATTGAATTAATCATTTGTAAATTTGCAACAGTTTTAGCATTAATTTTGACACTATCGTCGCTAATGCGATATGAACCAAGTAAAACATCTTGTACCATACCAATAATAGGAATACCATCTTTTTGGCTAATTATCATGTAAGGAATATAGGCAAGATCTTTAAGTTCTATCATTGTTTGAACAGTTTGTGGTAAATGCATATTCATTTCATCACCATCAAAATCAGCATTATATGGTGGTGTGTCAAGAACATTAAGTCTAAATGTTTTAAAAGGCATTACTTTTGCCCGATGACACATCATTGACATTTTATGTAATGAAGGTTGTCTGTTAAATAGAACATAATCATTGTCTTGAATATGTCTATGAACAACATCACCATATTGTAATTTTTCCGCAACTTCACCAAGATTACAATATTTAATATTAATTGTTATATTATCTTTATGAATATATTTTGCTCCAGGCCATTTATCAGGACCATTTAATATCAACCCTTTAACAGTTTCAATATTTTGTGCATTTACAATTTCAGGAAATGTTAAATTCATAGCAACCTTAATTGGTATTCCTAATTGATCAATTGAAATATAAGGATCAGGAGTAATTACAGATCTTGCAGATTGATCAACACGTTTTGCATTTAAATTACCACGAATACGTCCATCTTTCTTTTTCATACGATCTGATACACTTTTCATTTTACGTCCATTTCTTTGTAAAGATGCTGTAATACCTGGAATTGAATTATTAAGTAAAGTAAATACATGATATTGTAAAATAAGTGCAGAATTTTTAAGAATTTCAATATTTTTTTTACTTTCTTTTTTCTCTTTGTAAAATTGATTGAATTTAACAATATCACACAATTTATGAGTTAAATCATCTTCTCTACGTTGCCCATTCTCTTCAATAATACTTGGTCTTACAGCAGGAGGAGGTACTGGTAAAACTGTACATAGCAGCCACTCTGGTCTAGACCAAATTGGATTAAAACCAAGTAATTCAATATCAGTATCACTAAGTCTTTTAAATACTTTTAAAACTTGTTCAGCAGTAACTTCAATTTCTTTTTTTTCTTTATCTTCCATATATTCTAAATGTAATTTAAATGGTGTTTTTTTAACATTAAAATGTAATTTATTATTGCATCCTGTAGATCCATCAAAACCACATACACCTCCATTTTTATATTTACTTTGTATGGTAGTTATAAACTTTACATATGCTTCGAAACGTTTCTGATTATTTTTAATATTTTTAATTTTAGTTATTTCATCTTTATAATTTTTATCAGTTGTATTTTCTGATATAATTAATTTACTACAATGAAAACAAACACATTTTAATAATTTACGTGCAATATCATAAAACATAATATGATATACAGGCGTTTCTAAAACAATATGTCCCATATGATTTGGACATAGACTTGCTTTTAAACCACAAGTACCACACAAACGATTAAGTTCTAAAGCACCCATACGAATATCAAATAAACCATTTACAACCGGTTCATTACCTGCGTAAGTGTCTGTTTTGGTAACTTCACAAACAGATCTTTTAATAATTTCATCAGGACTTAATAATGAGAATTGGATACCTTTAATAGGTTCAATATCTATATCTTGATCTATATTATATCCTAAGGATGAATATAATGGCATAGCTTTTATATTTATATTATAATAATATCATTTTTAAGTATAAACGTAAATTAAAAATATTTGCATATGTTAATAAAAAATAATGATATTATTTCAAAAGTATTTTTCAACACAAACTTTAATTAAAATTTATTATTTATACATAATTTATGCTATTGTAGCAAGTATTATGTTTATTTATATTAAATGCAGATTATATATTAACTTTTTTGATAGATTTTTATACAAATCTGATAAAAAATATTTAGAATATTACGGATTTCATATTATTACATATGGTATATTAGGTATAATATTTGGATTTACAGATTATTTCTTAATGATACTTAAAACTATCATTGTTGAACTATGTATTAATTTTGTAAATAATTGCAATTTTTTTGAAATTAATGTAAAAGATACGATTTATTCAATTATTTTAAGTGTTATTAGTTTTACTTTAGGATGTCTAATAAATTATTTTTTTCTAAGTAAAAAGAATTAATATAATGTTTTTTAATTTCATTATTTGGTAATATAATTGACATTTCATGATTTTCATTAAAAATTATATATATAAATACATATATTGTTAAAACTAATAATATTGTTTTATAAATATTCTTTGTTGAAGCATATATTATTGCAATTAATATAATTATTTGCGATAAAGGATGTTTTAACATTTCTTTTTGTTGTTCTGTTAATTCTAATGACAAATATTTACTTCCAATATGAATTAATGCTATTGACATAAGAGACAAAGGCTCTATCATCTTTAAGTGTTTCTTTATTTGTTATTCCTTTTTTAATTAATATTATATCCAAATATATTGCAAAAACACATATCAATATTAATAATGCTATTTTTAAATCCCATTGTGAAATATAATAAGCAAAAAGTACTATAAATAGCAATAATAAAGGATTCTCATATACAATAATAACAAAATATGGATTTTTAATAGATGGATTTAGTGCTATTACTACAACATATATAATTAAAATAGTAAGAATTAATGTTTTCCATATTGTATCCATTTTATATTACTATATTACAAAAGATAATATGCTATATGCAACTTTAGAAGAAGCATACAATATTCCTAGTTTTAAAAAACCTAAAAAAAAGAAAAATAATAAAACAGAAGTTGAAGAAAATCCCAATATTCATCCTTATGACAAATATGATTCTAATATGATTGTTAACACTGATCACTCTAGAACCACTTCAAATAATCACTGCGATCCTTTACAATCTCCACCTTACGTTTTTCCTATTGAAGAACAAGCAAAAAAACAATATGAAGAAGCTTTAAGTGTTATGAATAATATAGATACAAAAATAGAATCAAATATAGATGATGAATTAGATGCATATTTAGATAATGATGAATATAAAGAATTTAATAAAACTGAAAAAATTATACAAAAACAACCTAAAAAAGAAGAAAAAGTTAGAATTCAAACTAAAAAAAAAACATCCATAACTAAAAATAATAAATTAGAAGAACGTATATACGAATTAGCTGTATTAATACTTGTTGCATTATTAATTATTTTAATGTGTGAAGTTATTGTTCGTATTGCTAAAAATCAATAATTCTCATTTTGTGTTTCTTCTTCATACAATAATGTATGAACTGTAAGTGGTTCAGTTCTTCCAACACGATGTGCTCGTCCAATTGCTTGACTTCTTTCATTTGTCATTGAATGATATATTATAACATCTGTAGCAAAACTAATATCTATACCGGAACCTGCATAATTTGTATTTAATAAAATAACTTTAATTTCACCATTACGAAAACGATCTAAAATGTTATTCATACATCCTGTAGTACCTTTAATTTCAGTAAAAGATATATCATGATTTGTTAAATTATTAATAATATTTGAAAATCCATTTTCAATTTTACTAAAAATTAAAAATTTACCATCTTTTTTATTATTAATTATTTCTATTAAAGTATTTTCTTTACTTTTAATTTTTATTTTATCATCTATACGTGGTGATGGTCTATTTGTTATAAATGTTGTATCAGATATATTTATCTCGGTTCTACATTCAGGACACTTTTTATTTGTTCTAATCCACATCATAATACAACTACCACAATATGAATGAGTACATTTTAATACTAATGGATTTGTTAAATTATCTAAACAAATAGCACAACTTTTATCATTAATATTACTAATTCTATCGGTTAAATCTTTAATTTTATTTTCTAACCCAAAAATTATTTTATTTATATTTTCTATTCTTTGTATTTTTTCTTCATCACTTAATACTAATAGTTGAATCATATTTTTTTCACATTTTTTATTATGTAAATCTTTATTTAATTTAGTTGTAAAACATTCTATTATACCATCCTCTGTTGCTACATTTCCACCTATTTCTCTCATAATTCCTAATAAATCAGATGCATTTAAACGTTCTATTTGTGATCTAGATAAATAAGGACGAATAATACTTAATTTATTTAACATTTTGCATTTATATGTTTTTTCTATAATAGGTGGTAAATCAAAACTTTCTTTTAAAAAACTATTTTCAGATTTAATTAATATATGATTTAATTCATTCTTCACTAATTCACGAATTAAATGTACATTTGCATTAACACAATAACGTATATTTAAAATATTAGTATAAGTTGCACTTATTAACCACTTATATAAAAAAGAAATATTTCCAATTGTCATTAATATATCATGTGCTTCATCCACAATTATTCGTGCCCAATATTTTATAAAATGGCTTTCATGTTCCATATACGCCATAAATTTACGTAAAGTTGTGTTTTTTATTAAAATTAAATCAAATTTTTCAAAATATTTTTTAATTCTTTTTACATTATCATCATTAGGCTTTTCTATTTTTTTTATTATACGAATATCATCTAATAATAATACTGATAAAGATGTATCATGTTGAATACTTTTTATCCACTGTGTATATACCGGCCCACGTGGAACTATTACCAATGTCGTATTAATATATTTTGTTCTTATATCATCCGGATTATATCTTTCTATATTTGATATTATTGCTGTATTCTTTATAACATCTGATGGTTTTATTTTCACTTGTGTATTATAACTTTTTAAAGATGAATTACTAATCCTTATTTCATTAATTGGTGAATGTGCTATTATTCCAAGAGCTGTTATTGTCTTACCATAACCTACTTTTTCACCTATAATACCTATATTAGTTTTAATTTCATAATAACTATTATCATTTAATTCATCTATATGATATATTTTATCATCTTGTTCCATTTTACACGCTTTATATAAACCAGCCAATTGATGTTTTTTTAATTGCAATTTTATTTTTTCATTTTGTTCTATTATTGGTGATTTTTGATCCAATAGATCATGATAGTAGTGCATTATTATTATTAATAAGAATGTTTTTTTATATACTAATTATATAATTAACTTGCTAAGAAAATCTTAAAGAAATCCAAAACATAGAATATTGGTGCTATTAATATATTAATTATTGTATTTATTGGTAATAATACAATTGCAATTGCATCTTTATAATTTCTATAAAAATCATCTAATATGTGTAAAAATATTATTAATAATAAAAAACTTATAAAAAAACTAACTATATTTATATTTATTAATGAATTATATAGTAATTCAGAAAACATTTATTTTATAAAAATAATATAAATGAGCAAATCTATCGAAAATAATTTTAATTTAATTACTGATAATTTTAATTATATTCAAACAATTGAACAAGATATTAATGATTTGCAACTTGGTATTTCTATCAAAGATGAACATGATCTAATTAAATATTCAGGCTATACTGATTGGCGATTAAAATTTGAAATATATTCAAACATTACAATGGATTATAATTTAGATGATCAATTATTATTATATAATAATTATACTCTCGATTTTATTGATTATATACATATTTTAGCTGATTATAAAGAATTTAGTGATTCTAACATTTTAGAATTTATTAATTATAGTAATTTAACAACACCCATTACAAGAAATTATCAAAATTATACATATCAAAATTATATTTATGATAATACTCATCCTAAATTAATGTTTAAATACACTTTAAATATATTACTTAAAGAAAATTATAACAACAATATACCTTTCAATATTAATCAAAATAATTTATTTGATTTTTGTTATTTTGTTAATAATTCATATATTGGATCAAATATTACTGATATCGGATTCAATAATTTAATCAAAGGATGGAATACAATTAATTGGTTCTTCATTTACGAAAAAAATATTAACAAAAATATTACTCTTGGATTTAATCCTATCAATATTAATCAATTAAAAATTGAATATATTTCAGGCATTTTACCCTATAATCCTAATACTATTTTTACTAATTCAAAAACACTTACACATACTATTTCTACTATTAATAATTCTGACAATGAATTTTTTATAAAACAAAATCCTATTCAAACTTTTTATTCCTATACTTTAACAAAAACTTACAAATTTAATTTAAATTCAATTGATTCTTCTAATATTTCAAGTAATATTACTTTTAATAATATTAATTTATCTAATATTTCAATTAATTTAAATTCAATTAATATTATTAATAATAATGATATATCATTAATTATTAATGATTTCACTTTTAATAATTATTTATTTCAACATAATCAAGAAATAAATTCTGGACATAATTATACTTTAAATTCAAATATTGAAATTTATAGTTTTACAAATTCAAGTATAGATGGTTTAAGTATTCAAAAAACTATTGGAATTGATATAATTTTTAATACTACTTCTACTAGGTTAAATTATGATTTAGAATTAGAATTTTATGTAGAAACTAGAAATGATGATAATAAAAACAATTTATTATTTATACATAAAGAAAATGATATTCAAAATACTACCAATAATAAAATTATTTTTATGAATGATGGATCTATCGGTATAGGAACAGACAATACAGGAGATTATTCGTTGTTTGTTAATAATATTTCTTCATCTAAAAAAGGTATATATTGTGCAGATGATATTACTATTTTAAGTGATCAAAAATTTAAAACAAATATTAAAACTATTCAATCACCTATCGAAAAATTAATGGCTTTAAGAGGTGTTTCTTACAACAGAACCGATCGCAATATTAATGAAACACGTTATGGATTTATTGCACAAGAAGTTCAAAAAGTTTTACCGGAAGCATGTGATGGTAATAAAGGTATTAAAACTACTGATATTGTTGCATTATTAGTTGAAGGATTTAAAGAGCTTGTAAAAAAAATGTAAAAAAAAATTTTAAAAATATTAAAAAATGAATTGTTTTTATACACATTCCATATCCAAACAATGTCTGACAACAACACTATCGTACATAAGTATCTTATCCCACTTCTTTATGAAATTGATTTCAATGAATGCAATAACAACACTGCTATCAAAACAGTTATGGCCAAACTTATCACTATTGCTTCTAAATCAATGAAAACCAAAAATGAACCTGATGATCTATCCGTTTTAGATAGTATCGATCTTACATCTATGTCTATAAAACGTATGAGTAAAACAGTATCTATTATTGATACTAAATCTGATATCAAAATTGATACCAAATCTGATATCAAAATTGATACCAAACCTGATACTAAATCTGATACTAAATCTGATACTAAATCTGATATCAAAATTGATACCAAACCTGATACTAAATCTGGTATCAAAATTGATACCAAACCTGATACCAAACCTGATACCAAACCTGATACTAAATCTGATATCAAAATTAATACGAAATCTGATACCAAATCTGATACGAAATCTGATACCAAACCTAATACTAATTCTGATATCAAAATTGAAAAAAAGAAAAAAGGAAGACCTAAAAAAGATAAAACATCTGATGTAGTAAAAACAGTAAGAACTCCCGGTAAAGAAGAGGCAAAAACAGATCATTCTATATCTCCTATTAATTCACCATATACTTCTGATATTGAACCAACTTATAGTGATAATGATTAATATTGATATAATTAAAAATATAAAAATGATAACATAATTTTTATAATTTATAAAATGTCTAACAATTATTTTAACAAAAATTGTCCATATTTTGTTGAAGCAAATTGCAATCAGAAACAATGTCGATATAAATTTCATTATAAATGTAATAAAAATTTAACATGTTTTGATTTTGAATGTTCTTATGGACATGCAGTATCACAAAATATGCGTAAATTGTTTAAAGAAATTGTAGATGATAATAAAAATCCTCAATATGAAAAAAGTAAAAATAAATGTTTCTATTCTATTAGTTGTTTTAATCCAAATTGTACCAAAGATCATATGGTTCTTACAAATGCAATGAAATTTATAAATCATGTTTATAAAGAACGCATATCATATGAAAATAGTTATAGTATGTATAAACTACAATTTAAAAATGAATCACCAACTATAGCACCTATAAATGATCCTATTGACTCTACATTAGAAACTAATCTTCTAAATCTTACAGAAATTGAAGAAGAACCAACAACACCAATTAATAGTGATCGTGAAGATATGAAATCAACATTATTGCAAGAATTAATGGAATGTCAAACAAATATAAATAAAATATCAAAAGAACTATATGAAAATGATATTAAAATTCAAAATCTTTTAAATCAAAGAAAAAAATTAGCATCAGAAATGTTTAAAAATCGTAGTAAAATTAATCAACTAACAATTACGTTAAATATTATGCATAATAGTTAAAATGGATATTAAACCATTATTAAAGTGGTTAGGTGGTAAAACACAAATTATTAATAAAATTATTAATAAATTTCCAAAAAACATAAATAATTACTATGAACCTTTTATTGGTGGTGGATCTGTTTTAATTGCTTTATTACAACAAAAAGATATTATAATAAAAGGAACTATTAATGTTTATGATAGTAATAAAGCTTTAATTGATTTTTATAAATTTGTCCAATCTAATCCTGAATTATTTTATAAAAATATTATGAAAATAATTAAAAAATATAAAAAATCTGATAATAAACAATTATTTTATTATAAAATGCGTAATAAATATAATAAAAAAAATACACCTGAATTATTTTTATTTTTAAATAAAACTTGTTTTCGTGGTATGTTTAGAGAAAGTGATAATGGTTTTAATGTTTCGTACGGTCATTATGATAATCCTGAAATAATAAATTATGAACATTTAATAAAATTTAGTAAATTAATTCAAAATGTTAATTTTATTAATTTACCATTTACACAAAGTTTAGTTAATATTCATAAAAACGATTTTGTTTATTTAGATCCACCCTATTATCCTATTAATTCTACATCATTTGTTAATTATACAGTTAATAGTTTTAAATTAGAAGATCATGATATATTATTTAATATTATTTTGAATATGAAAAATAAATTTTTAATGAGTAATTCAAATACAAAAAGAATTAAAAAGATCTTTAAATCATATAAAATCAACAAAATTTTAACGAAAAGAAATATTAATTCTAAAAATCCTAAATCTAAAGTATATGAATTATTAATTACAAATATTTATTAAATTGGTATTATGATTAACATGCATTTTGTTCTGTATATTAAATTTTATTTACTAGTAATAAATGTATAATACAAATTATTTAATTCAACAATCAGGTGGTAATTTTCGGGATGATCAACTTTTTAATAAATTAGACACAACACCCAAAGAAGATGTTGATAAATTAATTAAATTACAAAAAGAAACAACTAATAATAGCATAAGTAAGCAAATTAAAGACAGCGTTAATGCTATTGAAGAAAATATATTAAAATTAGAAGCAATTAATGATTCCAGTAATTCTAGTGATATAAAAAGTAAAAATAGTACTACTGAAATAAATAGTATTACGGATCAATACACTGCTATTAAACAAAAAGATGATAAAACATTTGATTATTTTGTAAATAGTTTAAATAATGATAATAATTTTATTAGTTATATTGAAAAATTATATAAAATTATATATAAATCATTTAAAATACAACAAGGAAGTGATATTGAAAACAAAATTAAGAGTATTATTTTAGGAAGAATCATATATAATATTCACTATTTTAGAAAATTTACAAAACATTATAATAAAGAAAGATTTGAACCTTTTATCAAAACAATTACAGATAAATTTACTACAAATGATATAGAATCACGTAATAATGTTGTTTTAGCTAAAGAATTTAATGATTTATTTAAATTATTTGTTGATAAATATAATCAATATATTAGTAATGACGATATAGAAAGAGAAATTAAAGACAACAAAATTGACGACAAATTTAAAAAAAATCATGATAAATCTATACAAGAGTATAAAACTCAAATACCCTCACTTACAGCA
>MDSX01034375.1_pt1 | contig 15228 bp, 21 predicted proteins | sample 811141 | NCBI WGS metagenome assembly MDSX01 (sample SAMN05326642, study PRJNA326480) | marine metagenome | isolation source: seawater | place: Atlantic Ocean: South East | collected 2010
AATCAATCTTCTTAGTCATGAAACTCTCTTTCTCTTCATTTCTCATCATATATACACTATACCAAGCTAATCATAGTTTGTCAAGGCAAATCGCCAAGAAAAAGCCCTGTAAAAACAGGGCTTTAGTAAAAAAATACATTTTTTATCGTTTTTTTCTTGCTAATTCTGTCTCAATCCACTGTTTTTGCACGATCATTTTTGATTTTCTTGCGAAGTAAGCCAGTTATGCGTTTATATACTCCCATAAGAATATCTTGACCAGCATCATTGTTATCTACAATGATCATATTTCCCTTAAAATGATTGTTAAATTTACCAATATTTGACTGTACTTCTTTCCATGATTTAACCACAATGGATTCTGGTACACTACGAGCACGTTTTGTATTGCGTTCTAATGCAACGTCTAGTGAAGTATTGACAAATATCATGTGTGTGTCATACCCTAGTTGACGTAAATCATTAGATTGTTTTGCAATCTTATCAAAGTCTTTACCTGTGCCGTCAATGATAAGTCCAAGTCTACCTTCAAGATAGTTTGTTTGTTGTTTTTTGGTAATTGCTTTTGCTCGGTCACGAACTGGTTCTCGAGCGTCTGCTTCAGATTCAGGCATCTTCAGAGAAAGATTTGCGTCTTTAAGCAACTTCTCAAATGCGTTATCTGAATTAACTACCTTGAGTCCAGTTCCACCAGTGGTTTTCCTGACAACGAATGATTTACCGCTGCCAGGGCCACCTGCTAGAAAAAAAGCTTTAAATATATTGGGATCGTAGACTCCCTCTTGTAGTTCGTTGAATGTCTTCATTATGTGTTCCTGTTTGCTCTCTATAATTTACTATTCGATCTATAACATATTTATCATTTTCTGATAGCGGAGTTATAATTCGTTCTTGCTTTAGGAATGATTTCTTTTTGAGTAAATTTCTAGTTTTCTGAGCCATTGATTTATCCTCGTTTCGGTTATGGGTTGTGTTTAGTCTGATACTGTAATCCCCCCGAAAATGCCGGGCGGTACAGTTTTTATATCTACGCCGTCATATGTCTCCTTTTGTTTAATTATTGTTATGTCGCCCTCTGCAAATGGTTCATGATTATCAGGTGGGGCGTCTAGTGGTTCTTCTATAGAATCTTTAGTTAGTGTTAAAATCATCTGGTGTTTCTGTGGTGAAGAATCAAAATTAAAATCATGTCGTATAGTCTTAACCAAAAATGGGCCCCTATAAAACCTGTCAGTGGTTTCATTTTCTGGTGCTTTAAGTGCAGCAGTATAGGGTAAATTAAATATAACCTTTTCACCAACACTTATGAAAGTATTACCATGACACAATATGTTAACAGTAAATCCCGAATCCAATTGATTCATTTGTGAATTTCTTCTCTGTAACCATTTCTCTGGCCCATACGCTTCGTAAGGATATGTATTGTCTGGTGTTGCGTGTTGTCCATCACTTCGATTAATCATGGAAGTTGGTAAAACATATGTCCTTGCTGGAAAGTCTGATACTCGTTGTCCTCTTGAATTCATTGCAACAGGACTTACTACAGGGTGTTCAGTTTTACCCTCTGTAACACCACTCACAATATGATCTTCATTTTCAAATTCATCATGGTAGTTATATATTTTTCTTGAAATAGATTTATTGCGAATATCATGTTTTATAAGCTCTGAGCCATACATACCAGTTCTATAATTTACTAGAGTGTCGTTGTTTGCTACAACTTCATATCCAAGAACATTATTTAAATCTTTAATAACATCAATTACGCCATCTTTACCAACAAGCGCACCTTTTTCAAATGTAGTATATTCCATAAATGATTTTTGATTATATAAACTTGAAAGAGTCCTAAAGTTAAAACCTTTAAGACTTTCATAAAACAAAAATGTTGGAGAACCTTTAAAAACACCAACCGCTTGGTTACGAGCGTTAGTAATTACATCTAGTGGTCTTATATTTGGCGCAATATATTTTTTTACGCCCGCAGTTTTTTCTACAAAAATATTCTTTTTAGTTTCCAGTTGATTGACCAACATAGACAGAACAATATCAGACCACGGCAAAGTAAAACTTTTTCTTACTTTAACTCTTTGGTTTCTAATTAATTCTAAACTTACAAAACTCAAATTAGAAAGCTGAACATTATTACCAACCTTTTCTCTTGAGGTTAAAGAATGTACTGCAAATAAATTTTGAGTAAAGTCTATTACGCCATCTTCTTCTTGTACAGATGGGGTTCTGATTTTCATAGATAAAAATTCTTGACCTATGATTGGGCCATAGGAAGATAAATTAATAGAATCTTGTACTGTTAACGTACCAGTTAAACATTGTTGTTCTATATCTTCAAATAATACTATTTTTACTACATTTGGTAAAAGATTTACTCTAAGTCCAGTTGTAGTAATTAATACTAATTCATCAACAACAAAATCACCAGCACCTTGTAATCCATCTGCCACTATCCATTGTCCTTCATGATTGATTTAAACTCTTCTACAAAATCAGTAATATATTCTGGACTAAGAAGCCTTATTTTTCTTAGTGTGTCTTGACGTTCTTGTTCATATTCGTAATTCGTAATTGCGGTTGCTGTTGGATGATCAGTATTATCTGTTCCAATATTAATTTTTACAGTGGTATCTCCCGAAGTTTGATTTATTTCGTAGTGATGTATTCCACTGATATTAGAATACTTGTCATTAATGTGAGCAAGAAATTGGTTTTGATTCATTGGCCACTGATGGTATCTGTCGGTAATATCATTGACCATAAGAACTACCCAATGATACTCTGGTTCATCATACAACTTGTCTGCAATCATTTCGGGCGATTCATCTTCTTTAACATCATAAGTGTCAAAGAACAAAGTATTTACTTTTACCTTAGCACGAACTGCAACACGTTTCAAAAGATGTGTTACTAATTTATAACTTTCATCCCCAACGGAGTCATATACATTTAATGGAAATTGTGCAAAATACATTTCTTAGAACCCCTGTTCAATTTGCTTTTTAGTGATGATTTCCATTTCTTTAAATTTCAAAGAAATTTTTGTTGTCTGTGGAACACCACCCTCATATGCAACAAACCTATCTGCGCCATAATTTACATCCATTGATTCTAACACACAAGTTGATATTTTATTAAGGTTTGTATTTTCTGCATTTTTGTACATATATTTTATATTAAACATATCAGGTATTTTCATTTCTCTAAAAGATAAATCTGTAAAGTCTGATGCCATATGAACTTTGAATCTTTGTACAATTTTTTTCACTGTTTCAGCTTCTGTTTCATCTTTTGGTATAAAAACAAAGTCATATGAAAAACTTCTTCGACCAACGCCCTCAAACATTAATTCCATTCTTGGTGTTATAACCGCTCCTTTTTCCAATGCGATTAACGCTTTTGTGCCTGGAGCCACTGTGTCAAGCGTACTCATCACCGCATTTTCCAAACCCTTTCCAGCTGTTTCCAGAGCGCCCGTTAGAGCAGTTCTTTGTGCATCACCTCCCTGTCGAAAGGCTTCAATAGCACCTTTTGCAGCTCCTGCTAATGCACCAATTTCTTGTTCTCCATAGTTTGATGCATAACTAACAGAAATTGAAGGAGGCATATACAACGCAATCATTGTTGGAATTGAAGTTGTTGCTTTTTTCGATAACTGAATTGATTGCCCTGAGGATAATTGTTTACCCATTCCTGATTTTATTGTTTTTTCTGCTTGTGCCGTGCGAGCTGCTTCTGCTCTTTTTTGTTGCTCAGCTGTTGGTGGCCCACCACCGACTACATCAATATCATCATAATTATAACTAATAGTCTTCTGTGTGGCAGCGGACGATGTTCCAGCACTTGCTTTTTTTAGTTTTGCTGGGTCTTGTTTCAATATTTCAAATATAATGTAATGACCTTGTTGGTCATCCCCTTCAACACCAGCTGGATATGCAAGATTTTCAGTTGTGAATCTATTGATATTTCTGCTGGTTAATTTAGCTGCAGGATTTGTTGGACTACGATTTACTCCAAATATATCTCCAGCAATATTTCGCAAGCCATTGACAACAACTTTGTTTGCTGATCTGGCTACGTTTGCAGTAACCGCATTTTTTATACCATCTAATATTGCCATAAGTTCTTCCTTATATATACTATTTATAAACTATGTCATACTCAGGTCGTTATATTCCAAAAAATCCCAAAAAATATAAAGGGGATCACTCTCAAGTTATTTATCGTTCTCTTTGGGAGCGTAGGTTTATGGTTTATTGTGACTCCAGTGATTCTATTATTGAGTGGGGTAGTGAAGAAATCATTATACCCTATTTATCACCTTGGGATAAGAAAATTCACAGATACTTTCCAGATTTTTATATAAAAACAAAACAACATGACGGAACTATTAAAAAGTTTATTATAGAAGTCAAACCTAAAGCTCAATGTAAACCACCACCATCTCAACCTAAAAGAAAAACTAAACGATGGTTTAATGAGGTTAAAACATGGGGTGTAAATGAAGCAAAGTGGAAATACGCAAATGAGTGGTGTTTAGACAATAATATGGAATTTAAGATACTGACCGAAGATCATCTTAACATTCGTTATAAATAGAGTTATGGCAACTAGCAATTTTATACAAGCAGTTAAAGATGAAACTAAGGGGGTAGATCGCTCCGTTAGGTGGTATCGTAATAAAATTAAAGAATTTGGTAATCCTGTTGCTATGGATTTGATACGAGATGGCAAAAGAAATAAAAGACAATTTTATGGTAAATTGAATATGTTTTTCTATGATCCTAAACTTAAAAAAGAATTACCTTATTACGATACATTTCCGTTAGTTCTTCCGATAGAAAGATACTCAGATGGGTTTCTTGGTATTAACTTTCATTATCTGCCAATACCATTAAGGGTAAAGTTACTGGATAGGCTTATGTCGTTTGCAAATAGTCAAGCCCTTGATGAAACAAGCACCAGAATAGTTGCAGACTACAGCAAATTAAAAAAATTACCAATAATTAAACCAACTTTGCATAAATATCTTTATTCACAAGTAAAATCACAATTTCGTAGGGTTGATGCAGATGAATTTAAAATTGCGTGTTTGTTGCCAGTACAACGATTTAAGAAAGCATCTGCAGCTACAGTATGGAAAGATTCTAGGAGTATGATCTAATGGCAGGAAGTCTCGCACAATTTATAGAAACAGCTGCATTTGGTGTTCTTAACGATGTACTGTCTGGATTTCATTCTCAGAACGGATACGCAGTACCCAACAGATTTGAAGTAGTAATTATTCCACCAACTAAAATGGGAAGAAATTCTTCCACAACACAAGGAAGTTCTTTAAGTCAAGGATCATCTGACGCAAGATCAGTGTCGTTGCGTGTTGAATCAATCACGTTGCCTGGGCGAAACTTAAACACTCTTACAGACTCAAACATATACGGGCCAACAAGAGAAATTGTTGATGGAGTAACTTACGCAGAAGACATCTCAATGCAATTTCAAGCAAGTTCTGACCTTGGTGAAAGAAGGTTCTTTGAGGAATGGCAAAAACTAGCATTTGATGAAAAAACATGGAATGTGAAATATTACAATGATTATCATGCTCAAATTGATATGTATTTGTTGGATAGACAAGACAAGCGAAGATTTGGCATTAAACTTTGGGAATGTTTTCCAAAGACAATACAAGGCACTGACTTAAATCAAGGCTCGAACAATGAAATTATAAAGAATACTGTAGATTTTTCTTTTAGATATTGGACGCAACTTGATATTAACGCTCAGCCTACAAGTATAACTGACCGATTAGTAAATACATTTTTCGGAACAGTTGAAAGAAAAATAACAGGATCAATACCAAAGATATTGAATAGATTATAAAGCGAGGATTAAAATTATGGCATTACCTAAACTAAACAGTGCAAACTATGAATTGAGTTTACCATCAACAGGTGCAAAAATAAAATTTAGACCGTTTCTTGTAAAGGAACAAAAAGCATTAATGATTGCTCAAGAATCAGAGGACGAAAAGGTGATTGAAAACACATTTGCTCAAATTATTAGAGATTGTGTTGCAGATGACCTTGACCCATACAAGATGCCAATGTTTGACATTGAGTATGTGTTCTTAAAAATACGAAGTAAATCAGTTGGTGAAGAAGCTAACTTGGTTGTGACTTGTCCAGATGATGAAGAGACTAAAGTAAATGTTACAGTTCCTTTAGAAGAAGTTGGAGTCCAAATGAAAGAGGATCACACGAATGTTATTGATCTTACAGATAACATTAGTGTTGTGATGCGTTATCCCTGTCTTGGAGACATGAAAGGATTTAATGCGCTTGGTGAAACAAAATCATTATTTGAGATGATAAAGAAATGCATACATGAGGTTCATGATGGTGAAGAAGTACACCGAAAAGTTGATATGTCTGACAAAGATTTAGATGATTTTATTGACAGCATGTCTTCCCAACATTTTGAATCTGTGGGTGAATTCTTTTCAACCATGCCTAAGTTATCATATGACCTTGAGGTTGAAAACCCCAAGACAAGTGTTAAGAGTGTAGTTCCAATTGAAGGACTGCAAAGTTTTTTCGAGTAGCCCTTTCACATGACTCACTAGAAAACTATTATCAATTAAACTTTGCAATGATACAACATCATAATTGGAGTTTAACAGAAATAGAAGAAATGATACCTTGGGAAAGGGAGATATACATAGGATTGTTAATGCAACATTTGAAAGAGGAAAAAGAGAAACAGGATCAACAAAATAGAAAAATGAGATAGGAGGAAATCATGGCAGAAGAAGAAGCAAAAAAGGATTATCATCCAGCAGATTCTAATGGCGATGGAAAAGTATCTAAAGAAGAAGAGCAAATGTTTCTAGAGTTTAAGCGTAAAGAACTAGAAGATGCAGATGCAATGAGAGATGCACAACGTAATATGGCATGGTTTGCACTTGCAGGCATGTTATTGTATCCAGCGTGTGTCGTCATATCAGTTGTGTGTGGTATTGAATCAGCCGCAAAAATACTAGGTGATATGGCAGGAGTTTACTTCATTGCTGTTGCTGGTATTGTTGCAGCTTTCTTTGGCGCACAAGCAATGGCAAAAAAAGTACCACCCAAAAAGTAGGATAGTTAAATGGCAGATGAAATAGTTTCAGCATTAAATGGTCTTAGCAAAACCACTCAAAAACTGGTAGACGATAGGATAGCAGAAGCAGAGAAAGCTGAGCAAGATCGTAAAGAACAAATATCTGCATTAAATAAACAGATTAAAGATGGTGATGGTAGAACTAGAGAAATAAAACAAGCTAAAACTGAACTGACGCAGATTAAACAAGAGGCAAAAGAGGCAACTAAACTTAGTAAAGATATGTCTACAGAGCAGTTTATAGAAGCAATTAGAGCAAATTCGGTTGATCAGTTTGAAGAACAAAGAAATCAATTAGAAGTATTAAAAGCTGTTCTTGAAGCAAATGGTCAAGTTGCAACAGACAGCAAAGAATATAATAAACTACAATATGAACTTCAGAGTGCAGAATTAGCAGAAAGAATAAGAACAGCAGATAGCCCAGCTGCTAAAAAAGAATTAAAGAATGAACAACGAGCGTTAGCTGCAAAACAAGAAGGACTTCTTGGTAGGATTGCTGGTGGAATTAATTTTCTAAGAGAAAATGCAAAAGAAAAATTAAAGTCCGCTGGTAAGGGTGTGATGACTCTTTTAAAGGGGTTTGCGATTGCTGGTTTTGCACTTGCACTTATAGCATTTTTAAACAGTGAGTATTGGGAAAAAACAAAAACATATATTGTAGATATACTTGTTCCTAAATTAAAAGAATTTTATAACGCTTTCTTTGGTGAAGGTGGTGGATTAATGAAAGGGTTTAAAACCCTATTTGGTGATAACAGTGGTATCGGTAATATAGTTCTTGGAATAGCTGGTGTAACTGCATTGTTCGCCACTGCAAAACTTGTTACTGCATTTGCACCATTGAAAGGTGCTATCTCAGGATTACTTAGTGGCATTGGTGGTATAGCTTCAAAAATACCTGGCCTTGGTGGTGGTGGTGATCCAAGAGGAAGAAATCAGAGGGCCGCAAGACCGCCAAGAAGAGGTGGAGGTGGTGGTTTTGGTGGTATGATTGCCAATATCGCTAAAGGTATTGGTAAGGGTGCAGTTGCAATTTTAAGAAGTCTTGCGACAGGTCTTACATTTTTCACACCAGCAGTTTTACTTGGTGCTGGTATACTTGGGGGTTCAATTCTTGCGATTGGCGCTGGTATTGCAGGAGCCGCTTGGTTAACAGGAAAAGCACTTCCTACATTTACAGATGGTATTAAATCTTTTGAAGAACTTGATGGTGAAAAATTATTATTAGCTGCTAAAGGAATAGCCGCGATTGGTGGTGCGATGGTTGCAATGGGAGTTGGATCAGTTGTTAGTGCAGTTGGTGGTGTTATCGGCTCTATCGGTAAGTTCTTTACAGGTGAAAAGGAAACTCCACTAGAACAACTCAAAAAGTTTGGTGATACAAAAATTAACACCGTACAAGCAACTGCAAATGCAAATGCGTTAGTTGCATATTCTAAAGCAATGGCTGCATCTGGTGGTGCTGATGCAGTACAAGGAATAGGTGCTTTTGTAAGTGGAACACTTGGTTCTCTTGGTAATTTCTTTGCTGGTGAAAAAAAGGTTGACCCTCTTTCTCAACTGAAAGAATTTGGTGAGACAAAAATTAATAGTGAACAGGTAATAGCAAATGCTGACGCGATGGTTGCATACTCTAAAGCAATGGTTGCTGGTAGTGCTGGTACAGCAACTGGCGCACTGGCAACATTTGCTAGTGGTGCATTGAGTTCTATTGGAAAGTTTTTTGGTGGAAAAGATGTTGATCCCCTTTCTCAACTCAAAAAATTTGGTGAGACAGTTGTTAACAGTGAACAGGTATTAGCAAATGCAAATTCCTTAATTGCATATTCTAAAGCAATGTCTGAAAGTAGTAAGGGCTTACAAGTTGATGGGTTGGCTACATTTGCTAATGGTGTATTAGGTTCAATCGGTTCATTCTTTGGTGGAAAAGATAAAACTGATCCTCTTTCTCAACTCAAAAAATTTGGTGATGCAACAATTAATAGTGCAGGCGTGATTGCAAATACGGAAGCTATGACTACATATGCAAACACAATGGCAAACGCAAAGAAAGCAAATCCAACCTTGGGAGAAGGTGTTAGTAAATTTATTACAGGTGCATTAGGTGGTATAGCAAATTTTTTCGGTAAAGATTCTCCATTAGAAAAATTGAAACAATTTGGTGATATGGATATTAATTCAGCTGGTGTAATTAAAAACGCAAAAGCAATGTCAGATTATGCAACAGCAATTGGTGGTATGACTACATCATCAAAAACAGAGCTTGACCTTTTTACTGATTCAGTCCTTGATATGAAAAAAGCTATTGATAGTTTGAAGGATAGTGAGGACGCTTTCGAACTATATACATCGACAAGGCTTTCTATTACAGAGCTTGGGAAGTCGCGGAAAAACATTACGAAGATGCAAGCAGAAGGCCTATCTATTCCAGTTAATGTTGTAGGACAGGCTATGGTGAACTTGTCTGGTCAAGGTGCTAAAGGTATGGGAACAACTGTCAATAACATCACAAACAATTATGTTAACAGTCAACAAACCAACTCTGCAATGTACACTGCAGCTAGTACAAAAAATGGCAGCATAGGTGGACAATTAGCAATTGCATCAAAGTAAATAAAAAAACCCCCTATTGATTTCTCAATAGAGGGCCTTCTTTTGTTTCTAGCCTTTTCAGTGTGAATCTTATTCTACCACCAAGGAAGTAGTTTGCTAGTACACCTTATTCGTTTGCAAGTTTCTGAAAATAATCCATAGTATCATCTTCATCATCTTGTGTTACCGATGGAGCAGGAACAGGAGCAGTATCAACTACAGGAGCTGCTTTAGGAGCATCTTCCATAATCTCAGCTGCACTTCCAACCTTAGTAGTTCCAGCAAGAACCATATCCAAACGAGTTTTCAACTCATCATATGACTTGAAGTTTGATGGAGAGGTAAACTCTGAAAGAGCGTGTTGTTTCTTCCATACTGCTTCAATGTCATCATCGTTATCAAACAATGCTGATGGTGCTTCAAACTCTGACTTATCATAGTTCCAATAACCGTCTACCTTACGAAGCTTCAACTTGAAGTTCGCACCTTCCCAAAAGTCAAAAGGATTCACTGGTGACTCATCTTCAAATGCAGGCTGCATGGTTTCCATAATCTTATCAAAGATTTTCTTACCAAAACGATAAAGAAATACTTTACCCTCATTCTCTGGATTTGCGCTGTCCTTGACAACATAAATGTTAGAGAAATATTGCAACTTACGTTTTTGCCTACGAGCAATTTCCTTATCAGACTCTACACCAGAATTCCAATAAGATGAATTCAATTCTGATACAGGGTCATTCTGACCTAGTGTGGTAAGAGAGTTTTCAATATACCACTGACCAGTTGGGCCTTGAAATGCGTGATTCCAGACCTTTGCCCATGGCATATCCTCACCCTCAACAGCTGGAAGGAAACGAATGATAGCAAAACCGTTGCCAGTTTTATCCATTACAGGTTTCCAGATTCGCTCGTCCTTATAGGACTTCTTCTCTTGGGGTGCGTTTTCTTCTTTAACTGCGCCGAGCAATTTGTCTAACGAATTAGACTTCTTGAGTGTACTTAACGACATATTTTTCTCCTTATGTTAATATATGTTTTCGTATGTTAATATAGTTAGTATATACAGTTTTATCAGGAATGTCAAGTATCTTCTTGAACAAACCTTACTCTATATATACTTTTCTCATCTTGTCTAAAATTGACAAGAGCGTTCCATGAAAGTCCAATTCTCTCTTTATCAAGATCGTTTGGCATATGACCATGATATAATTGAGATTGAAAGACAATCATAGAATCCTGTGTACAGGGAAAAGACAACTTAGAAGCTGTGTTTGGGTTTCCCTGTTTATAATGTTCAGTAAGAGATATGAATGGCACACCATCATACTTTGACCTGTGAAATTCAAGTGGTGGGTGTCCGTCCTCTGACTTTAAATAATATGTTCCACTGATGATTGAGTTAGAGTGGTTGTGTATTCCTTGTTCACCGCCTTTACCACTAATGTTTAACCAACTCTCCGAAAAGAAAAATTCTTCATACTCTAGGCCAAGTTCGTTGTCTAGATAATCTTTGGCTTGCATTTCAATCCATGTTGCAATGTCTTTCATTGCTGGGTCAAGTAATATATTTAAATATTTTGCAGTTCTTAGTTTTGTTGAACCTTTAAATGTTTCATACGAAAATTGTTGTAGATCAATCGTATCAACAAATGGTATTGGGCTGGTATATTGTTTTACAATTCCAGTAGGAAATATAGGAACTCCACTCATGTTATTTTTAACTCCTCACATAATTTATCCTTGTTAATATATGTTATATTTTTTAAATGGAACGCATCTGCTAAAGTCTTGCCTTCTTCTGTTGCGTCAACCCAATAAAAATTAATGTCAGGAAATCGAATAAAAACTTCTTGTAATTGTTTACCCCAATTTACTGAACTAAATCCTTTTGCATTTTCTGGAAGATAATTACCTGTACCCTTATATAAGTTATTTAGCGGTTTATCATATGACGATAGGTCATATCCAATCATGTATACATCATCTGGTTTAACAGGAAATCTCCCTAGTGTTTCATGCGTAGGTGGATCACAAGCTAAATGTAGTGCAGTATTTCCTGTAGACCAACCACTTAAATAGTTTCCAAAAGAACAAATTCTTTCTTCACCAGTAACATAAGTTATCCAAACACCAGCATCTTTTTCCATCTTCATTCGCAAATCATTCATATCTAAATCTGGATTCATTTGAATAGCTGTTTCAATTTTTTCAGATAAGGTTGCTGGGTCTTTACCCGAAATCACACACTTATCAGTCCTCTCTCCACTGTAATTAATAAATGACTCAGGGATATCATAACCCATGAACATTGTATCTACTACAAAATCTGGCACAGTACTCCAGTTTGTAAACCAACATTTATTTTTAAGTGGATAACCAGACTTAACTATTTCTTGTTGCATTGCATAATCAACAGAAACAAGATTATCTACTATACCATCACGATAAATTGCATTACAACCCCATGTGATAACATCTCTTGTTTTATAACCTTGTGGAGTATTTTCTCTGCCATGATTAATAATGTTTTTACTTGGATTAAACCATGAACGTGATTCTCCATTACCAATAACTAAAGATTTCATGTTCTTAAACACTCCCAACTAACAGGAAACAATTCTTCTGCAATTTTATCAATTTTATTTGCAGCTACTCTTGTTTCATATTGTGTATCTGATTTACAACGAAGATTACATACTCTTGCAAATGCATAAAGTGTTCCAGACCAATACCATTCAGTAAACATAGACTGAGGCAAAACCATTCGTGCTTGTTCTGGTGCAACACCTTTTCTTAGTAATGTTTCATAAGTCCATTTAGCAGAATTAATTACTTGTTGGTAATCGTTTACCATCATTGGGCCTGTGCCATTAGCGGGATTTATATCAATTACTTCATCAGAAGAACCTTGTTTTGAATTGACAGGTCTACCACGCCATTCTTTTGGTTCATAAAATTGTGGTGGATCATCAACATATCGTCTAGATACTTCGTTCCACGTTAAACCAACTTGATGTTTTGCTAATTGTCTTGCAACAAATACAGGAGCTTTAATTCTAAACTGCATTGACGCATGACCAAATGGACTCCAGTGATTATGTTTTGCAAGATAGGCTATAAGACGTTCATCTTGATATGACAAAAGACCTTCAACTGGGCCTGCGTGTGGAATATTTTCCCATTCAGATTCTTTATCAAAAGATACTCTGGCTGCATTAACTACAGACAAATCACTTCCCATACGGTCTTTAAGTTCTACTTCTATATCCAATTGTAAATCCCCCAAACAGATGCACCAAGATAAAATAACTCCATCAACATTCTTGGAGTATCTTTATCTAACCTTGCAAAATTTGCCCAAAACACACAAGCAACCAAAGACAACGACCAACCTATCCACTGAGAAGTAACACTTCCCGATGCAAGAAACATAACACTCATGAGTGCAAGTACAAGTGCAAACCAACGAATATTACTATTAGGCGGTTTTCTATTTGGTGCAATTAATGTAAGTGTTAATACTTTAGTTCCCATAATATGTCCTTTTAAAAATGGTGCTGGTTGAGAGGCTCGAACTCCCGACCTGATGCTTACAAAGCAACTGCTCTACCAACTGAGCTAAACCAGCATAATTGGTGGAGTTAGAGGGAATCGAACCCACGACCTTCTGGATGCAAACCAGACGCTCTCCCAACTGAGCTATAACCCCTAGTTGAACTATCGGTGTTGCTCCCTATTTCTGTCATGCCTACGACCTTGAGGACGAAACCCCTTTGGCCATGATGGTTGACGCATTGCGAGTTTCTTAACTCGCTCACTCAAGTCAGTATTTTCTTTTACCAATTCGGCACAATCAAATTCCAACTCTTTAACTCGTTTAGTGAGCTCTTTGTTTCGCGCTTCTTCCAAATCAAGCGCTTTCATTGCGGCCTCTGCTCTTTCAGTGGTCATCGCTTTACCTAAATCCATTTTAATTAGACTCCTCTATAAGATTTAATAAGACTATTCTATACCTATTCTTGTCCAAAGTCAAGAACCTTTTATAATTATTCATAAGTTTTTTAATGTCTTGCCATATGTAATCCTCAGATAATTTTTTGTTCCACGTTTTACTAAACTCAACCAGTTCATCAAGTACAATAAGAGTTTCTAATGACACTCTCTTTCCAAGATATTCCTTTAATAATATGGGGTGTTCGTCTTTTTCAATATTAAAAAGGGGATTGAAGTTTTTAACTAAAGGCTTAATCTCTAGTGTAAATTGATTGTAAAAGTTGGCTCTTTTATCCTTCCATTCCTCATAGTTTTCATCGTTAAAATTAGATACATAACCTTTGCCGTCCTTAATAAAATTAGAGACAAAGTAATTCTTTATGTTTTCTTCTGTTTTATATTTTCTTGAAATTTTGACAAAGAACCCTCTATCCTTTCTCTTATAAAAAGAATCACGTTTAATACGAGTTTTGCCATGATAGGTAACAAAGTCATAATCAGTCTTACCAAAATGTGCTTTCATTGCACAGTACATTAAATAGGTGTCAATTGCTTCCATTGAAGCCTTCTCTTTATATCGGTAGTTGAGCTCTTTTTGGAAGAAAGTTTAAGTCTCTAGCATTTGCTTCAATTTTTTCTTTCAATCCTTTAGAAATGAGAGAACCAACCGAATCTGGTTCAATACCTTCTTTATCGCAATAATATAAAATTGCATCCATGTGTGTAAGATTTAAATCTTTAGCAATATTTTCTATTGCTACCGTAAATGTTTTTGATGTTGTAAATGCCATATAAACTTCCTGTATTCATTATAAGTTGGGAGGCTAACCGTAGCCTCCCACGCACTTATTAGGTAGTGACCCCACTTCTCTCATAGTGGTGGGTATTCTGTTGCTAGGAAACCCACCGAAACCCCGAGCAATTATGCGGCTAGCGCATAATCCTCAAATGCAAAGTTATCGTTTGCAGTTATAGTTTTGACTAATAACGGAGTCACCCGACAATTCTCCACTTCTCTATTTAACACCTGTCGATCCTATTTCGCCCCCATCATAAGGAATTGTTTTATTGCGGTAATCTCTAATTTTCTTCAACATCTCTTTTGAGATTTTTGGATGAAAATCGTTATACCCAGCACCAGTTGCCATATGAAAACGAGGATTGCTGTCTTCATAATCTCCAACTGGTGAATCATTCTTCATCTACAATTCCTTATGGTGGAGGCGGGGGGTATCGCACCCCCGTCCAGAATGTCTTTCAATTAGTTTCATCAAACTGTATATATATTTATACCACAGCGCTATTAATTAGTCAAGTACTTTACACTGGTTTTATCAGATTTTGGTTCAAAAGATGGAAATGCAGCTGCACCCTCACCCTGACTTATCATACATGCTACTTCATTAGGCAATTCTTGTGTCACAGTAGCTGTACCTGTTTCTTTATTAATCCAGACCATTGTTGAACTTTTAA
>MDSX01040657.1_pt1 | contig 15225 bp, 12 predicted proteins | sample 811141 | NCBI WGS metagenome assembly MDSX01 (sample SAMN05326642, study PRJNA326480) | marine metagenome | isolation source: seawater | place: Atlantic Ocean: South East | collected 2010
CAGATATATACAGAAGATTTAAGGAATACCGAGCCGTTCTCCACCTTCTCCAAATTCTATCAATCAGGCATCTTAGGTGCAGATTTACAACAAAAAAATGTAGGGGAGGATAATGTTTTTTCAATTCATAACTTCACCCTTAATATCCTTATGGATTATGGAATTGTAGCCTTGATAATGCTCATAGCTTATATTCTTTCTTTATTTAAATTCTTGAAATTTTCAAGATTCTTATTTAGATCTGAGTACCCTAATTTAGGTAAAATATTTTTATGTATAACACTTGCCCAGGGGAGTGCTTTTGTTGCAATGCAGGCCACATATAAGTTTTTTGCTTGGATGTGGCTATTAGTTTTCCTGTTTTTATTTACAAAACATATAATTGTTGGATCGATTAAAGTGCAGAAAAGACAGCTTGAATCCAATGATGGCGTATTGATTCCAGTAAAAGAGGAAAACTTGCTTACACAGATTTAGGGGGCATATTATGAAAAATAAATTAAAAAATCTTATAAAACCTTTTTTTTATAGAATTCTCCAATTCTCCATAAATTTGGCAATAAGATCTCAAGGTCTTTTGAAAATAAAAGATCAAATCACAGAGTTAGTTTCGGATGTTACTCATCAATATACAACCCATACTGTAGATAGTCCGTACCTTACAACAAAAGTTCGAGCGCTTCATTCATTCCAAGTTTATCTAGCTAGTCATGCAGTTAGAAAGGTTAAAGAAGAATCTGTGACTCTGGTGGATATTGGAGATTCAGCTGGTACTCATATTCAATATCTTAACGGGATATTTCCCAAATTAATTAATCCATATTCTGTTAATTTGGACCCAATTGCTGTTCAGAAAATTAAAGACAAAGGTCTAAGAGCGATAAATACAAGGGCTGAGGATTTACTAGATCATCCCGAATTTGATCATCTCTCTATTGAAGTATTTCTACTTTTTGAAACGATGGAACACCTCCTTGATCCGATTGGTTTTTTAAGAAGTATAAGGGAACCCGATTCAAAATATTTCGTTTTAACAGTCCCATATGTCAAGAAGAGTAGGGTTGGTTTTAGCCAGATTAGGAATAAAACAGATAAGAGAAAAATTACACCTGAGAATACCCATATTTTTGAGTTATCTCCTCAAGATTGGGAGTTGATTTTTCAATTTACTGGCTGGGAAATTGAGTATTCAAGGATATATAGACAATATCCTTGGTGGTCTAGGCTAATATTTTTAGATCATCTTTGGAGAATATTTGATTTTGAGGGGTTTTATGGTGTTATTCTGAAAAGAAGTGAATCAAACAATAAATACTTTAATGAGTGGAACAGCTGACCGAAATATTTAGCATTAGGTAAAATAGTTTGAAGATACTCATAGTAAGTGATCAACGCTTAGATTTAAAAAAGTTGCAGGGCGTAGCTGGGGAGAGTACATACTTCTTTTCTTTGACTTCAGATAGAAAAATAAATGATTTCAACATAGAGCAGTTAACTGCTATTTCGTCCAGTATTAAAACATTGCCTTCCGCAAATTATGTGAATAATCAGGCAGATAAACTTGGTGATAAGCTAGACAAGATCAGGCTTGAATACTCAACTAAAATTTACAAGAAGGGTTATCTTGTTGATCGATTTTTGATTGATGAGAATATCAGTACTTATTATTTCACTGAGCTAGTTGAGAGGAATGTCTATAAATATCAATACTATAAGCTGTTAGCACAATTTGATGCAATCAAGCATTATTTGGATAAGGAAGGGGACATCGACCTCATAATGTATTCGATAAAAGATGAGAAGATTGAGGAGTCGATTGAGACATTAGATATTTCAGTAGAAAATTTACAAAGGAAAAAATTATTTCGCCGCAGCAAATTAGGAAAAAAGCTCTCATTAATGAAGCAATTCATCAAGGGAATCATGATGGGATTTTTATATATTTCTCGGTTACTTCTTTATTTCTTGATACAAAAGGTCTATGTAAATAGAAATAATTCCATCGATGACAATAAAGTAAAAATTATAAGCTATTTTCCATATATAGATTCAGATGACGAAAAAAAGAATAAGTTTAATAATTTGTATTATTCGCCTCTCCAGAAATATTTATTGAAAGATGGCATATCTCACTCATGGTTGCTCATTTACGCAAAAATAAAAGGAAATAGTTATCTGGACTCACTACAAATAGCAAAAAGAATTATCTCAGATAAACATCTTTTTCTAGAGGGATTGCTTAGTATTAGAACAATTTTGAGAATATCAGTTATATGGCTTTCTCATTCTTTTAAATATTTATTTCTAAGGAGACATTTCTTTGGTCAAAAGACTGAGAGCAGATCAATCGAGGAATTATATGCACAACACTCATTAGATAGCTCATATTTTGGATTATCAGTTCTATCTGGAATTGCTTACTACTACCAATTTAGAAACTATGCAGAAGCACTGGATTCAACAAAATTAGTGATTTATTTAAATGAAATGCAGACCTGGGAGAGAGCATTGAATGCCGCATTTATAAAATATCGTCCCTGTATAAAGAGGATTGGGTATCAGCATTCTTCCGTAGCAAAAAGAATATTTCATTATTATTCTGAGAGAGTCCATGAATCACCTGCTTTTAATGAGCCTTTACCGGATTATTTTGCTGTGAATGGGAAGATCCCGAAGCAGGAGTTAACCAAAAGTTATGGCGATAAAATAATTACGCTTGAGGCATTAAGGCAACTCCAAACTCAAGAATCAAAAGAGCCAGTATCTGGAAAATATCATAATCAGCAAAATCAAATACTATACATAGGTTCATATGACAGATATGAGGCGATAAAAATCCTAGATTTTGTAAGCGAAGCTATTAGGAGCATGGATGGTCGTCCTATATTTCAATTACATGAGGTCATTGTAAAACCTCATCCATCCTGTGACTTAAGCAAAGAAGTTAGAATTAGAGATTCTGAGAATTCTTCTATAACTGATATAAAAATGTCCATCAGCAATGAGAATATAGATGATATTCTTCCTTATGTAAGATTTGTGATAGTGGGATCCAGTACAGCTGCAATTGATGCTGTAAGAAATAATTGTGAAATATATGTTCCTATTTTTTCAGATCACATAATACTAAGCCCACTTTCAGGATATGATGATTTTTTCACATATGTCTCAGAACCAAATGAACTGGGCAGATTAATAGATGATCATAATGTTGATAGTGATTCAATAAGAGAAGAAAGAGACCGAGAGATGAAAGATCAATTTATTGAAGAATTCTGGTTGCTGGAAAAAAGTCTCAGCAATTGGAAAAAGGTCATAAATCATTCTCTAAAATAAGCAGCCATGTTCCTCTTAGATAAATGAAGCATTCCCTAAAAAAGATTAGGAAGATACTTACAGAGTTATCTTATGCACAGGCAGTAGCATTGAGGAATTCAGATCTTAATCTCTCATTAACAAAACTATTTTCATTTCTTAAAAAGGATTTTAGAAGCGATGAATTAATTGATTCGATCTCTCTGGACATTGAAAATCTTAATCAAGAGATAAATAAAATAGCTCTCAATAATCAAGAGGAAAATATATTTGGCTCTGAAGATCATGAAAAAGATAAAAGTTCATTTGAATTTGAAGCAAGCTTATTAACCAGTAATGTTCTTATAAATAATCAATTTGATTGGAACATTGATACTACAGAGCCTGAAGACATTTTCTATCTCCATAGATTCGGCTGGCTGATTCAAGCGGTTTCCAAGGATGAAATTGGTCCAAAGACTTGTTTTGAAATCATCAATCACTGGATCACTAAAAATAATAATAACAATGCAAACCATGGATGGGATGCCTATTCAATATCTGAAAGAGTAAGCAATATGATTTTATTGCTATTGCACTTTCCAGAGGAATCCATTCACAGTAATAAAATTAAAAAGAATATCATTCATCAGTTAAGACATTTGATCAAGAATCTAGAATTTAGAGGTAGCGTTACCAATAACCATCTATTAAACAACGCTAAAGCCCTATATGTTGGGGGCTCATTTATTTCCATATCAGATGATCCTGATAGTCACTATGAGGGCATGCTTTTCAAGAAGGCTGGAAGAATAATTATTACAAAGTTTTATTCCAGGGTTTTCAGTGAAAGCGGGATGAATAATGAAGGGTCCTCACATTACCAACTAATTTTCACGAAATGGGTGCTAGAAGTATTAAGAATGTCTCATTTAACATCAGATTTGGAAATGATTTCTTTTTTGAAAGAAAGGGCCACTAAGAATCTTCAAGCATCATATTTCTTTTTATCATTTTCTGACTTCCCATTCATTGGTGATATCTCTCCTGATTTGGATTTAGACTTTTTTGGAGATTTACCATTAATTGGCCAAGGAATTATTGAGGGAGAACTAACAAATAGCTCCTCAGAGTTATCTGAGATTTCAGGAATTGGAGTTTTCTTAAGATCAAATATCGATAATTCTGATGCGCTGAATTTTTCCGAAGAGCTATATCATCAGGATGGTTACTTTGTAATAAGAAAAGATAAAATAAGACTATTGTTTCACTTAAGTCCTCAGCATTTTATTGCTTCAAATTCTCATGCTCACTGCGATGCAGGATCCTTTGTTCTTTGGTTTGATGAAAATATCATTTTTAATGATACAGGAAGACAAACATATAAAAATACAACTATTGGAGACCAAGCTAGAAGTGTGATCTCTCATAACGGAATAAGATTAAATGGTTCCGAGCCAATGCTTGTGCATAACCTAAATACGTTTCCAGAATTGCATACCGAAAAATATATTGGTAAGCCAATAAATATAGATTCAATTTCTGACAATGAGATTGTAATTAGACTAAGTGGATATAGAAGAAAGCTCTACACCGAATACGAGGTCATAAGGTCTTTTTTGATCGATCAAAAAAGACTTCTTATAAATGACTCTTTTGTCGGTGGAAAAAATTGTCACATCGAGACTTTCTTTCAACTGAAACAGAAATTAAATATTCAAGAAATTGAAGATACAGATAAACTAAAAATATATTCAGAGGACAATGAAGAAATTGCTACATTCGAGCATTATTTAGGAAAAAAAGAAAAATTCGAAGTGATTAACAGAAATACCAGTAGTAAATATGGATTGGCTGAAAATAGTAAAGCTTTTATTTTCACCCAATTTTCATCAAAGCCGATGGAGAATAAGTACATAATTAATTTCAACACTAAACCAAAAGCAGGATTAAGTTAATTACATGTGTGGTATTGCTGGAATATTTAACTCCGACCTTGATCGTTCATCTCAAGAGCAGGCTCAACAGAGGATGATTAATTACATGCATCATAGAGGACCTGATGATAAGGGACATGAAGACTTTGATATTTGTATACTTGGGCAAACAAGATTAAGTATTATTGATTTAAGCGATAAGGCAAGGCAACCATTTGTAGATCACAAGAATAAAATCAGCGTTGCAGTTAATGGAGAGATTTACAACTATAGAATCCTCAGAGAGAAATTATTAGCAAAAGGTTACAAATTTCAGTCTGATTCGGACTCAGAAGTTGTGCTTCATGGCTATAAAGAATGGAATGAAAGTTTATTTCCGATGCTCCAAGGAATGTTTGCTATTTCTATTTATGACGAAAATAGTGAGAGCCTATACTTATGCAGAGACCGGCTTGGTATCAAGCCACTATATTTTGCAAGAGTAGATAAATCCTTGATATTTGCATCTGAGATTGGAGCAATAATTCAAAGTAAACTTTTGAGTTCATCGTTTAATACCAGCTCATTATTTTCCTATTTGTTTCTTGGATATATGCCAGATAGTATCTGTCCAATTGAGGGAGTAGAGTCTCTCAGTCCTGGTTCTTTTCTTAAAGTTACAAAAAATGAAATTAGATTTAAAAATTATTGGGAAATGGAATTTTCAGAAAACAAACAATTTGAAAATGATAATGAATTAATTCTTGAAACTAGAAAAATATTAGAAGAAAGTATTAGAACCCATACACAAAGCGACGTCCCACTCGGAGTTTTTCTAAGTGGAGGAATTGATTCTACAATAATAGCAGGACTAGTCTCTTCTCAGAATTCAGATGTGAATACACTCTCGGTAGGTTTTGAAGATGGTCCAAGTAGACTAAATGAATTAGAGATAGCTAGAAAGACCGCGAAACATTTCGGCACAAACCACACTGAATTCATCTTAAATGGGAGTGACATAAGACATAGAATAAGCAAAATAATTCGACATATTGATAGCCCTAGTTTTGATGGTATAAATTCATTCATTGTGTCAGAAATGGCAAAAGAATCTGGGCTGACTGTTGCTCTCTCTGGGCTTGGGGGCGATGAACTTTTTGGAGGGTATGAGATATTTAATTTTTATCCAAGATATTTATCAATGGTTCCATATTGGAGAAAAATGCCCAATCAACTGAAGTCTATTTTTATTGGACTATCATCAAATATTATCAGCGGCTCAGATAGAAGTCAGAAGATCAGAAGGCTTATAGATGTTGATGATGCTTCAACTCTTTATGCTCTGAACCGATCAAATACTTGGCCGTCCGAGATTTTTAAATTGGTCAGTGAAGATCTTACTCATACTGCTACATCAAAGGATTTATTTAATCTCTTCAAGGTTGATAGCAATGACCCATGGAAATCGCTGCAAGAAAGAGAAATAAAAAATTATGTAACATCAAGATTATTGAGAGACACAGATGCCATGAGTATGGCACACTCCATTGAGGTGAGGGTCCCGCTCCTTGATGATAATCTGGTTGAGCACGTCATATCGTTGCCTTCTTTGAATAAAAGCCCTCTTGGTTATCCAAAGAGATTATTGATTGAATCGACAAGAGATCTATTGCCAGATTTTGTATTGAATCGAAGAAAACAAGGATTTCAATTACCAATGGAAGTTTGGATGAGAAATGAATTGGATGACGTTGTAAAAGATGTATTCTCTCACGATAGTATAAAACAAAGAGGTCTTTTCAATGAGAGAGAGATGTCTAAACTGTTGGGTATGTTTGAGAAGAATCAGGTGACTTATGATGTGATTTGGAAGTTTGTAACCTTAGAACTTTGGCTTAGAGAGCACAAAGTTAATGTTTGAATATTTGATTAAATAATCCTTTTCCCAATGAAAATAAATGACGAAGATAAGATTCAGGTAAGCATCATAACAACGGTGTTTAATGCCAAAGATTTTTTGAATCAATCCATCGAGAGCATCAGAAACCAAACCTTTGTAGACTATGAGCATTTGATAATAAATGACGGTTCTACAGATGGCACCAAAGAATATCTAGACATGATTGATGACAGCCGCATTAAAGTAATTCATTTGGAAAGATCAGGAAGGGGCGTAGCTTTAAATAGGGGATTGTATGAATCGAAAGGCAAATATATTGCAATCTTAGACGCTGATGACTACTCAAGTAAATCTAGATTAGAGCTGCAAACTGAAATTCTGAATGAAAATAAAGATTGCGACCTAATATCAACTTCATTTGGGATCCATGGAGTAGATGAACTGCCTGAGGAAGCTAAACATTTGAATAACTATAAACAGCATACAAAAAGGCTTGAAGCCAAAGACTTCATTTTTAGCAATCCAATATGCCACTCATCTGTGATGATGCGAAGGGAGCTGATTTTTGAAACTGGGCTTTATGATGAACAACGTAAAGAGTTATTTGATTTTGAGTTATGGATCAGAATGCTCAATGGTAGAAAAAAAGTGAATATCCTCAAGTTAAACTTGCCATTGATCTTTAGAAATCTTCATGAAAACCAGTATTTTGAATCGAGAAAGCGATTTAATTATTTAATTCAGACCTATTTTTTGCGAAGAAAACTCCTCTCCATACTGAGTCATCGACTTGCTAATGAATTAATAATAGTTTGTGTGCTTCTATACGGTCTTTTGCCTAGGTTCATCAGAAAGAGATTTATGAATAAGTCAAAATTAGGTGGAACTTGAGTGAAAAGATAAAAATTGCTATCACAGGAGCTAGTGGTTTTATAGGACAAGAATTAGTCAGCGCATTACTGGAGGACAGCTCATTTACACTTTCTTTGCTGTCTAGGAATGATAATAAAATTAACTCTAACGCCGATAAAAGCAACAAAATTTTTATAGGAGATCTTTGCGATAAACATTCACTAGAAGAATTCGTAAAAGATTCAACCGTAATTGTAAATTTAGCAGGCGAGTATATTAATCAGGATTTGATGACCAACTCAAATTACGTAGGCGTCAGAAACTTATATGAAATCACTCAAAAATATTCAGTGCCATATTTTATACATGTCAGTAGTGTTGGCGTATATGGACGCCCTTCAACTGGTCTTATCAATGAAGATTCAAAGCTTTTGGCAATAAATGAATATGAAAAAACGAAAGTTTTAGCCGACAAATTTCTAATAGATAAGGGCAGGGAAAAAGATAATGTTACAAAAATCATTATCTTGAGACCATCAAATATTTTTAGCCCTAAAATGAGGAATCAATCTCTAAAACAATTGTATTCCCATGTTAAAAGAGGAACATTCTTCTATATAGGTAGGAGAGGTGCTATTGCTAACTATCTTTATCTCAATAACTTTATTGATGCATTGATATGTATTATTAAAAAGAGAGATCTTAAAGGTTTTGATACAGAAATCTTCAATCTGAATCAGACTGACACTCTTGAGAATTTTATCTCTTATTTAAAGCAAAATGATTATACATCTAAAATAAACCTTTGGTTCCCAGCATCATTGGTATATTTCTTAGCGTATCTTTCAGATATTATTTCAAGTCTACTAAAATTCAAATTACCAATTACCGTAGATAGGGTGAATGCACTTACCTCTAGAGCCGAATTCTGTCAGAAAAAATTTGAAGAGGTTTATAAACATACTTACAAAACTTCAATGAAAGAAGCTTTAAAAGAATGCATTGATTTTTGGAGTGAAGAAAAAAAGAGCAGTATTAAATGAACCAAAAGACTTAAAAAAAGATGAAATTAGCAAGAGTCGCAACAATGTCATTTTCAATTGTTTCTCAATTGAGAAAGCAACTAGAAGCAATCAAGAATCAGAAAATTGATATCACAATCATTTCTGGAAGAGATGATGGCATGGAGTTTATCGATAATCTTGATATTCCTCACAAAGATATTCAAATACCAAGAGACATCTCACTCATTAAAGATTTTTTAGCTTTAGTGAATCTTTATTTATACTTTAAGCGTGAGGACTTCGACATTGTTCATTCAACAACACCCAAGGCTGGTCTTTTGACCTCAATCGCTGGTTTTTTTGCTCGTGTACCAATCAGACTTCATACATTTACTGGCCAAGCATGGGCGAACTTATCTGGGTTTAAAAAATGGATCTGTATACAAATGGATAAAGTTATCATTTCTCTAAACTCTCAAGTGTATGCTGACAGCTTCTCACAAGTAGAGTTTTTATTAGAACAAAAAGTTATAAAAAATCTAGAGGATATAAAAGTATTAGGAGATGGCTCACTTGCTGGCGTTGATCTTCAAAGATTTTCAGATATGGAAAAGGAGATCTTCCGTGATAGAAGAAGAGCAGAGTTTAATATCCCACATGAATCATTTGTCTTCATATATTTGGGCAGGATCAATATAGATAAGGGAATAAATGAACTCATTCAATCTTTTAATCAGTTAACTAAAGAAAATAAAAATACCCACCTAATCCTTGTTGGCCCAATTGACATAAAACAACCGACTGAAAAAAATCGAGTTGAAAATCTAATTAAGGATTCTATCAACATAACAAGGTACGAATATACAGATAGTCCTGAAAGATTCCTTTCTATGTCAGATGTTCTATGCTGTCCTAGCTATAGAGAAGGATTTGGTACTGTAGTCATTGAAGCTGCAGCAATGGGAATAACATCTATTGGCTCAGATGTTGTCGGACTTAAAGATTCAATTATAAATAATCAGACAGGATTATTATTCAGATGTGGAGACAGTGAAGATTTAAGGGAAAAAATGCAACTTTTGATGGATAATCACGAACTAAGAAAATCATTGAGTGAGAATGCTGTAAAAAACGCCATGAATAGATTTTCATCATCTAGGCTGAGTAATCTAGTTTTAGATGAATACAGAGAAAAGTATGACAACAAATAGAAGCTTTAAAGAGATTCTTGAAAATCAAGGAAGAGAATCCGAAAAATGTGAAGATAGGCCAATTGTATGCGTGCAAGGCTTAGGGTTTGTTGGCTCAGCAATGGCTATTGCAACATCTATTTCAAAAACCGATTCATTAGAATTAAATTTCAATGTGATAGGCATTGACTTAGATACTGAACTAGGAAATGAAAGAATTGATGCAATAAATCAAGGAAGATTTCCATTTAATACAAATGACGAATTACTGAAGAAGTCTATAAAGGATGCATACAGTCAGCATAATTTGATTGCCACATCAGATGTGTCAGCTTTCTCATTAGCAGACATAATAGTCATTGATATTCACCTCGATATAGACTTCTTTGATGATAAGCCAATATTAAATTTTTCTACATTGGAAATCGCTATCGAATCAGTTGCTTCACATGTAAAGAAAGGAGCTCTAATTATTGTTGAAACTACTGTTCCTCCTGGTACTTGCGAAAAAGTAATTATTCCCAAACTTGAAGAGATATTATGCAAAAGAAACCTCAGTCTTGATGATATTTTTTTAGCTCACTCATATGAGAGAGTTATGCCTGGTGATGATTATTTAGACTCTATCATTAATTTTTGGAGAGTATTTTCAGGTATGAATAAAGAGTCAGCAGATCTCTGCGAGGAATTTTTGTCGAAAATAATAAATATTGATCAATTTCCGCTTACAAGGCTATCAAGTATGACAGCATCAGAGACTGCCAAAGTTTTAGAAAATACTTACAGGGCAGTTAATATTGCATTGATTGATGAATGGACAAAATATGCTGAGCTTGTCGGCATTGATATTTATGAAGTAATAGATGCAATTAGAAAACGGCCTACGCATAGTAATATGATGTATCCAGGATTGGGCGTAGGAGGATATTGTTTGACCAAAGATTCTTCATTCGCACCAGCAGCACTAGAGCAGGTTTTTGGCCATAAAGGCAAGGATTTCCCATTTTCAAACCTTTCAAGAAAAACAAATAACTACATGCCAATGCATGCATTTAATCATACCCTTAGAGTGTTTGATGGTGACATAAAGAAGAAAAGAATACTTATTTTAGGTGCTTCATACAGGCAAGATGTTGGAGATACAAGATTTTCTCCTTCTGAGATATATGTTAATGAATGTCTAAATCATGGAGCGCATGTAGAATATTTTGATCCGCATGTTGAATTTTGGCCTGAGCTTAATATTTCGTCAATCAGTGAACCAATAAATTTTAAATCTTATGATCTTCTACTGATTGCTGTTTCTCATTCAAAGCTTAAGGAGTTTGATTATAATTTATTAGATATAAATCCTAGTTTGATTATAATTGATGCCGTTAATCTATTAGCTACTGCTGGCTCTTCAAAAGATAAATATGGTGATAGATTAATTATATTGGGTAATGGTCAAAAAAATTATGAGTAAAAAAGCCCTAATTTCAGGCGGAACAGGATTTATTGGCTCACATGTCGCTGAGGAGCTATTGAAACGTGACTGGAAGATTCAAATAATAGACAAATATGGTTTTAAAGACTATCAAGACTTAGATGGCTTAAAAAACCATAAAAATATCACTTTCCATGAGATCGATCTAAATAATTTTGATCAAATCGCATCTATAACTAATGATTTTGATTACATTTTTCACTTTGCAGCAAAATTGGGTGTTGCAGATGTTACCAGTGAGCCTTATGAGGTCCTCAAAACAAATATTTCAACAACAGAAAATATCATTAACTATTCACTGCTGAATCAAAATCTAAGTAGATTTATTTTTGCCTCAACAAGCGAGGTATACTCAGGCACACAAAAACATTTTAATTTGATCGTACCAACTCCGGAAAGCGAACCGCTGACTATAGACAATGTTTCATCTCCCAGATCATCATATATGCTGTCTAAGAGCATTGGTGAATCTTTATGCCACTTTTCAAGATTACCTGTAACAATTTTGAGACCATTTAATATATATGGATCAAGAGCCGGAATAAGGCATGTGATACCCCAATTGCTTGAAAAGGTCTATAAGGCCAAGTCTGGTGACTTAATTGAGGTCTTTTCTCCAGATCACACAAGAGCTTTTTGCCACATAGATGATGCAACCATGCAAATAATGTCGATTCTTGATAATGAAGACTGTAAAAATGAAACATTAAATTTAGGCAATCAATCAAGAGAGATAACCATGCTTGAATTAGCAAAGATCTGTATAGAGGTTTCAGGAAAGGATTTAGGCATAAAAAAGCTAGGTATAACAGAAGGCTCACCTAAAAGAAGAGCTCCAAGCATGGAAAAATCACAAAATTTAATTGGCTGTTTACCCAAAGTAACGCTTGAGGAAGGTATAGCTAGAACTTATTCTTGGTATTGTAATAATTTTTTTGCAAATTAAATTATTGGTAAAAGAAGAAAATGAAAAATCAAGTTGTCATTCAGGCTGGCGGAAAAGGTAAAAGACTTAGGCCTCATACTTATGTTTTGCCGAAGCCGCTTATGCCGTTAGGAGATTCAACTTTGCTGGAGACCAATATTAAATGGCTCTGCAAGAATGGCATTGTTAATCAAATCATTACACTTGGTTATCTCGGGCATCTAATCTCAGCAATCATTGATGATGGCAGCCAATTCGGGTCAAAGATAAGCTACTTCACTGAAAAGAAACCACTTGGCACTGCTGGTTCATTGGTAAATTTGGTAGATGATCTTGATGAAGATTTTATTTTAATGAACGGGGATCTCGTGGTTGATCTAGATATAGATAAGTTTAAAGCCACCCACATAGAAAATAATTATGATATTACAGTTGGTGCTTTTACAACTCAGCACCAAGTTGACTATGGAGTTCTTGCCTTAGATGAAAGGAAATTATTGAAAACATTTGATGAGAAACCTGAGATAGACACTCTGGTTGCTATGGGAGTTTATTATATTAATAAAGATGTAATTTCGCTTATACCGTCAGGCTCTCCATTTGGGATGGATAATTTGATAAATCAAGTCATAAAAGATGGAGGAAGGGTTGGAATCTTTCATCATCAAGGAATTTGGCTTGATATTGGTAGACTTCAAGAACTATCTAATATTCAGGAAGAATATTCTAAAATTGAATCTATTCTTCTTGGAATCTAAAAAGAATATTAATTATGTGTAATCCTATCTTAAAAAGAGCCATTGATTTTATTTTGTGCTTTTTAGCACTTCCATTAGCAATTATTCTTATAACGATTTCAATCATTTTCTTGTACATCGAAAGTCCAGGCCCAGTTATTTTTAAGCAAAAGAGGCTTGGAAGGGATAGGAGGTATTTTATGATGTATAAAATCAGGAAATTTCATCCAGATGAATCTGAGTTCGGAAGAGGGTATACGCTAGCATCTGATTCAAGATGCACCAAGGTAGGTCTCATTTTAGAAAAACTTAAATTTGATGAACTCCCACAGTTGTACAATATTTTGATAGGTGATATGTCCATAGTAGGACCTAGACCGATAACCCTTTTTTTTGAAGATGAGTACGAATCAAAATACGATGAACTTTTTCAATACAGCCCAGGGATTTTTGGTCCAAATCAAATTTTATATCGCAATGAGGGTGAGATACTGTCGGAACAAAATGATCCAGAACGCTATTACAGAAAAGTTTTAGTAAAAGACAAAGCTGAGAGAGACATTGATTATTTCGCCAATACAAATTGTTTTCATCAGTATCTTTTGATAGCAAAAGGAATTTATACAACTATTTTTAAATAGAAAAATAATTTGATTTAGATACTTACAAAAAATTAGATGCTTAAGGAAAAGATACTAAAATTAAATAGAAGAACGAAAAAATTGATAATAATTTTCGTAGATTATTGTTCAATTATACTCTCCTTTTACATTGCATCAAATCTCCTATTTCAAAGTATAAGAATTGAAAATATCGGATACTTAATTGTGGTTTTTCTTCCACCATTAATTGCAATCTTTTTCTACTACTATTCGAACCTGTATCAAAATATTTTAAGGTTTATGCATACAGGTACTTTTTTCACCCTCTTCAAAGGTGCATTTTTCTACTCAATAGTTTTAATGATCGCGCCTTTGGTTTTAATGGATGATGGAGCTTTTGCCTTTTCATTAATCATGGTTAACTTTTTTACACTCATGTTTCTTTTGACAACTACGAGACTACTAGCAAGATGGTATTTGGTTACCATGAATAAAAGCCAAAAAAATATCATCATATATGGCGCAGGTAATGCTGGAGTTCAAATCTCAAATGCAATATCAGCACTTGATAATTACCGAATTGTTGCATTTATTGATGATGATCCAGAGTTAAAGAATGCAAGGATTTCAGATATTCGAATTTATCACTCTGCTGAAATAAAGGATGTAATCATCCAGTATGATGCGAAGGAAGTTCTTGTTGCAATGCCGTCAATATCTGATCATGAAAGAATGGAATTATTCTCAAGGCTGGAGACTCTTCCTATAGGCATCAGAACTCTGCCAAATATATCAGAAGTTGTTACAGGTAAAGTTGATATTGAGGATATCAGGAATATTGAAATTGAAGATCTTCTTCAGAGAAAAGTTATCAAGCCCAAAAAAGATCTTCTTCGGAAAAATATAAATAATAAATCTGTATTCATTACTGGCGCCGGAGGATCTATTGGGTCTGAAATAGCTAGGCAAATTATTACTTTAAGTCCCTCAAATCTCATCTTATATGAATCAAATGAATACGCACTCTATTCCATTGAAAAGGAGGTTAGATCGTTAGCTAAAAATATTCATCCTAATGGTATTAATATAATTCCAATTCTTGGGATTTTAGATGATGAAAACTCAATAATTGAATTATTTAATAAATATTTTGTTAATACAGTTTATCATGCTGCGGCCTATAAACATGTGCCCCTAGTTGAAGCTAATCAAGTTCAGGGTGTGAGGAATAATGTTTTTGGATCTTTGAATATTCTTAAGGCCTCCATGAGATCAAATATTGATAATTTTGTTCTTGTATCCACAGATAAGGCAGTCAA
>MDSX01056620.1_pt1 | contig 15196 bp, 7 predicted proteins | sample 811141 | NCBI WGS metagenome assembly MDSX01 (sample SAMN05326642, study PRJNA326480) | marine metagenome | isolation source: seawater | place: Atlantic Ocean: South East | collected 2010
CCGCCGAGGTGGGATGAGAGGGAGGGCATGGCCGCGTCGGTCGTGAGGCGATGCGGCGATGCGGCGATGCGTGCGTGTCGCGGCACGGGCGTGTGTGTGTGATGCGGCGTCTAAGGTGCGAAGGGAGGAGGCGTTGCGGGGGCGAACGGACGAGGGGAGACGAGCGGGTCACCTCGGGAATGACGAAAATATTTGAGTTTAAAAGTTGGCTCGCACAAAGCCACGACGCGACGCCGCGGTCGACATGGAGAGCCCGAACGAACGCGGGGATATCGATCCGATCATTGACAAGATCCGCAGTGGCGAGATCTCTGTGATCGAGGCCGTCGCCGAGGAGCTGCCCGATGTCTTCAGGACCCACGTCGTGCCAAAGCTCACAGATACTTGTCTCACAGATACTCTCGACCTGGCCCGAGTGAACAAGTCCTTCTACGAGGCGGTGTGGAGCGCGGAAGGCTTCGGATCGATACAAAAGAAGTGTCCGATTTGGTGTTTACTGCAGACGAATAACACGCGTGGTTTGCGGGCGTACATACGTGCTGGCGTGGACCTCGAGCAACGATACACTCCAAGACTAACTGAAAGTACCGTCGAAGTACACAGACCCTTGCACTCTGCCATCATATTCAGACACTCAGAATGCGCTGTCTTGCTGATAGAAGCGGGTTGTGACGTGAACGCGTGTTGCCGTCTTGAATGAGGTAATCCATTATGTATGGCGCTTTTGGTCAGCCCTTCTATCGACGTGACAGCGGTCGTGTCTGCGCTGGTGGAGGCTGGCGCCGACGTGAACGCAAGATTTACTGCGTTCGATCCAGGAGTTTTATCTCTTGAAGGCTACACCCCTTTAGGATTGGCCGTCCATGGGATCCATAAATATCATGTCGATGACCTATATGAAATACCGAAGATCTTACTTGATGCAGGCGCGGATCCTGATGCGACCTTCGATTGCGGCAACACAGCCTTGCACTTGGTCGCGCGAGGTCCGGGGGGTGAGAAAAATGGCGAGGCTACTGCTCGACGCGGGCGCCGACACCAGTCTTCGCAACGACGAGGGCCGGACACCGCTGGAAACAACCATAGCCTTCGAACACACGGAATTGATCGCCCTGCTCGCGATAGCGTCGTCTTGAATACCATTCATTCAATCGCGATACCTAAAACTAAAAGCGAGAAACCTATCGCCGCCGCCTCCCCCCTCCGTCCTCACCCCGCGGCAACCGTCTTCCCCCCAAGTCCGCCTCCCTCCGTCTCGGCGAGCTCCTGAAGCACGGCTTCGGCGCGTCCGTCCGCCTCATCACCCCGTGCACCACGCACGCCGCGGCGCTGATGAGACACCCGTAGCTCACCGCTAACGTCACGTTGCTGTAAAACATAACCCCCCACGAGAGGATCCAAGCCGTCAGGTACTTGAACCTGTACATCGCGCCTTCCCTGTCCTCGACTCCGTCACCCTCCACCCAGTCCCACATCCGCATCAGCGCCAGGCCGCCGATGAGCGCCAGCGGTCGGTTGTAGAGCACCGCCGCGAAGATGAAAAACACGGCTGTTCGATAGTTTCCGAGGTACTCGAACGCGTTGCTGTCCAGCCTTCGTTTGGCGTCTAGCCATGACCGCGGCAAGCCGTACGATTTGGACAGAAAGTCGGTGCAGAGGAACTCTCGCCATCCCTTGCTCTTCTTCTTGAGGTCGTTCACGGTGAGGTAGGGCATCTTGTACGCGTACGGTCGTAGGCTGCCGCGTGCGTCGCGGCTCGATGCGGTCCAGCCGGATCCCGCCGGGTTGGACGGCGAGCCCGGTTGCGGTTGGGCGTTGAGTCGCGCGACGGTTTGCTCCATCGCGTGGGTGTCGGTGGCCCACTTGCTGACGTGCTCGGCGGGGAGGCCGAGGCTGATCGGGTTGGGCCGGTCGAACACCATGATGACTGGAGCCGGCTCTCTCTAACTCCCGAACGCGTCCTTCCCGTCGATGATGTTGGGCACCCTACTTACTTTCGTCGCCGCCGTTCGTTGGACTCTCGATGCCCGATCCTCGGCGTTCTGATGGACCTTTCTATCGGATCTAAAGGACGACGACGGGGTGTCCTTTCAGATCCTACGTCGGCGCTCACCCGGCCGCGTCCGTCTCTGCGGTGCGCGCGTCCTCCGCGCGGCTTTAGGGTGCGTCTCCGGTCGGACTTTTTGCAGGTCGGTTGCAAACCTGCCAACGAATTTGAAATCCAGAAATACTTTGGGACAGCCGAGAATTTGCCCATTGACACGCCGACGCTCGCGCGCATAGGAGCGACGACGGTCGATGGCGCCGTCGCCCGCGGATCCACGCGGCGCCGCGATGGACGCCGATGAGAACGAGGACGCGTGGCGCGTCGGCGGGTTCAGGGTCGCGGGCGTCAGGAGCAAGGTGTTCGCACCCCCGCCCGGGCACCCACGACGAAGCGCGCAGGGCTTCCTCGTCTCCATGGAGCGAGACGACCACACGAGCGCGCCTTCGTCGCCCATGCGCGTAGATCGCGGCGTCGCGAATGACAGCCCGCTGCGCCAGCTCTTCCCCGGTAACGCCGCGATGCACCGCGCGGCGGAGCGGGAGTCCGCCCGCAAGGCGCGAACGACGATGAAGGCGTCGATCGACGACGACGACTTTGGGCCAATCTCGAGCCCGGGTCCCGGCGACGACCGGCGGCGACGCGCGACGCTCGTGCGCGCGTCCGCGTCCACCCCCGTCCGCGCATCCGCATCCTCCCAGCCGATATCCCCGTCCTTAACATCGTCGCCGATATCCCCCGAGGCGGCGCAACGCGCGGCGCGACGCGCGCATCGCAAGCGGCTCGCGCAGATCGTCGTCAAACACTGGCGATGGTTCGCGCGCGACGCCCTCGCCGACCTACCGGTCTGGGCGCCGTTCAGGCGCCAAACGCTGTTGGCTCGCGCGCTCCGGTCGTGGGCTCGAACCCGCGCCGAGGCACGCGACGCACGGCGTGTGAACGCACGAGACGCGGAGGAAGTGAGACGCGAAGAGGCGCGGCATCGTCGGGACTTTGCGGTGACGTGTTTGTTGCGATGGGAAGAGAACGCTCGCGTTGCGAAGCACGCGCGGCGTAACACGCAGATGGCCCGGAAACACGCGTTGCGCCGCGCGTGCGGCGGGCGGGTCCCACTTGTCCTCCCCGCGTGGAGGGACGCGGTGTGGCGCGCGCACAGGCGCCGGCTGTTTGCGTTGCGAGCGGAGGGCGCTCGCGCGCGAACTTTAACCAAGAAGGCGGTCGAGGCGTGGAAGCGTTGGTTACTCGACGCGCGCGTGTCCTCGCACCTCGCCGAGGCGCAGGGTTTGGTCCACGTGGCCAAGCACACGGCGCGTGTGATGCGCGCGTGGTTCGGGGAGGCTAGGCGGCGACGCACGGCTCGCGCGTTGGTCGCCGCTCGAGTAGAGTCGGCTCGCGACGAAGCTTCCGTGAAGGCGTGTTTCGGGTTTTGGGAAGAGTGGACGCAGCGCAGGGTGGCGAAACACAAGGTTCGCGTCTCGCACAGGGCGGTACGTTCGCGGTTCGTGCGCGCGGTTGCGTTCCGCGGGTGGGCGCTGTACGCGGCGTACGCACGAGAGTGCGAAGCCGTCGGAGAGGTCATCGCGGCTCGGCACGTAGACGTCGTGCGATTAATCGCGATCCGAGGCTGGGCGTCGGCGGCGCAGGCGACCAAGCTCGCGCGCGCGGATCGTAGGTACTTCGTGTGGACCGGGACCAGATGCTGGCGCGAGTGGTGCGCGATGGCGAGGGACGGCGCGGTGGCCAGGCGCGTCGCGTACGCCAGGGGGTGGGCGAAGGATCGGCGCGTCTTGTCCGACTCGTTACTCGCGTGGAGGGCCCGAGCCGCCGACGCTAAATCCGAGCGCATCGCGTTCGAGATGGCGACGGAACACGACGAGCGAAGGGCGATGGCGTGGGGAATCGCCACGTGGCGTGCGGCCATCGCGGATGTAAGGCTTCAGGCGTCGCGTTCGGCACAAGCGGCGGCGCACGCCGCGACGAGGACAATTTCACGCGCGTTTGAACGGTGGCGGTGGGTATCGGAGGCGAAGGCTCGTGACGCCATCGCGGATACGTTCACCCTGACATGGCTCGCCAAACGTACGATGCACCTGTGGAGGAACCAGAAGGAGCGCGCGTTGATGCGCGAGGCGAAGAGGCGAGTCGCGGCGCGTCACCACTACCGATCGGTGCTGCGCCGAGTGTTGACCGTCTCGTGGCCTTTGTTCGTGGAGTGGTCGTTAATGCGCGGCGCCGTTCGTGCCAAGGCGGCTGGGCACTTCGCAAGAGTGACGAGGCGTAAGGTGTTTGGGGTTTGGTGTGGGCCGATCGTGTCCGCCGGGCGTAAGGACAGGCTCGCGTCTCAAAAGGCGTCGGTGATGCGCGACGCTCTGTTGGCGTTGAAAGCTTTCGTCTCGTTGCGGCACTGGACGCAAAAACGCTCGTTGAAGAAGCGCGCGCTGGCGGACGCGGACGCGCACCACGGCGCGGTGCTCCTGCACAGGTGCGTGCTCGGGTGGGAGGACTGGTTGAGCGGTAAGCTCGCCAGGCGGGAGGTTACGGATGCGCGGGTTCGAGCCGCGTCCGGGGCGCTCGGCGAGACCAAGCGCTTCCGTTTGTTCGCTCAATGGCTCGAGCTCGCGCGCGAAGGTGCGGTGTTCCGGGTGCAGGCGGAACGGGCGGACGCGCACAGGGACGAGCGGGCGAAAGTCTGCGCGGTGCTCGCGTGGCTCGACCACGTGGACGCGCGCAAGAAGCGCCGCGTGGACGAACTCGCCGCGGATGGATTCAGAGCACGGAGGTTTAAATTCGACGCGTTGGAAGCGTGGGTGCGGCACGTGGTGTACCGCCGCCGTCGCATCGCCGGGTACGCCAACGCGGTGACGTGGCGACACGTCCGGACGTCCAGACGCGTCTGGAAGCTCTGGCGCGCGTGGATGGACCGCGTGGGCCGGAAACGCGCGCGGGAGGCGGCGGCGGCGGCGACGTTTCGCGATCGGCTGGTGAAAGACGGCGCCCGCGCTTGGCTCTCCGCGGGTCTCGAGTCTCGCGACGCGCGGACCGCGGCGAGCGCCCGAAACGCCGCGGAGCACGCGGCGGCTGCATTGGTCCGCGCGGGGAAGTTTGCGCGTCGGTGGCGTCACAAGGTTCTCGGCGCGAGGGTTGGTAAAGCTCGGTTCCAGGTTTCGAGTCTACGCGTAGATTCCGGGCCCGGGGCTGAGTCGTTCGGGAGCGTCGTCGCCGAGGATCCGTATCGCCCGAGGTTGGTCGGCGGTGGATTCTCTCTCTCGGCGGAGTCCGCGGCGGAGTCCGCGGCGCCTCCCGTGCTTCAAACACCGGCACCAAAGGCGGCGACACCGGCTTCAAAGGCGGAGACGGGTTTCAAAGGCCGGCATGTTCAAAGGATGACGCCGCCCGGGCTGCCCGCGCCGCCGTCGCCGTGGACCAGGCCTCCGCGGACGTCAGCGTCCGTGACGTCGGCGTCCGCGTCGACGACGTGTGAGTCCTCGTCCACCTCGAGCGTTATAACGGCCGAGGACCTGAAACGTCACGAGCGCGTCATCGTCGAGCACGAGGCACTCAGGACGGAGTCCAGTCGGCTAGCGGCGGAGGCTCGATCCATCGTCGGGGACGGCGCGGAGGTGGACGCGAGAAGACGCGCGCTCGAGGCGGCGGCGTCGCACCTGAGGCAGAGACGGCGGGAGATGCTGCCGGCTGTGCGCGCGGCGGCGGCGGCGCTCGGCGAGGCTGTCGCTCTGAGCGATCGAGGCTGACTTATTAACGCCTTTTTCAATATCACGTCGAATTGATCATCGGAAAGAGACGTTCCGGCTTTATTAATGAGTTCACCCGCCTCGACCGCCTCGACCGCCCCGTCCTCCTCGTCGACCACCGCCTCTCCCGCCGCGCCCGCCGCCTCTCCCGCGCACAGCTGTGTCGGCACCCTCGGCACCCTCGGCACCCTTGGCCTTCTTTTTACTCCGCCCCGCTCGTCGACCTTGCCCCGAAACGCCGTGACCTCGCCTTCCTCCCCGGCTCAACGCTCGCTTGAACACCACGCTCGCCCGCGCACCGTCGTTCTCCCCAGCTTCACCCTCGGCGCGCATCACGCAGTGCTCCCAGTCGTCGTTGCAGTTACCGAACATCCAAACGCAATCCCCGGAACGTAACCGGAACCAATGCGCCTCGTCCTCCTTCTTACCCAACTCGCGAAAGGCGAACCGTCGCGTCTCGCCCACGCTCACGATGACACTATCCGTAGCCCACAAAAGCCCGAGGTCGGGGTCCCTGTGGTACTTGCACGCGACGGAACCCTCGGGGTACAGGTTCAGCAAAGCGCAGTCGAAGAACTCGCCGGTTTCGGCTTCGATGAGGTTTCGGAGTTTAGCGATTGTCGGCGTGAAGGGAGTCGGCGACATCACCTTACCGCTGTACGCGAGCCCGCCGATGCCATCCTCCGCCATCCAGCACGTCTCACGCCTCTCGTCCACGCGCTTTCCGTCGCGCGTGACGAGTTTCTCAGCCTTGAACGGGACCTCCTTCGCCAAAACCTCCACCGTGAAGGCGCCCGAGTCGTCGTCCACGGATTCGACTTCTTCGTCTCTGCCCATCGAGCTCGACTCGATGCTCGGAACTAGGTTTGGGAGGATCTTGAACGGGAGGCCTTCCACCGCCCTCGCGATGGTTTCCCCCGCGCGCAACGTCGGTACGTCCCACACTCCCGCGCTCGTACGGGTAAACAGACCGAGGCGGTCGCAGGCCCACCGCGCCGCCGTGGCGTCGTGTGACGATACGCCGGACGGGTCGGACGCGACTCTTCGTATCAAATCCGCCACGTGTCGACGCTCGATAGGCCCCGAGGGAGGATCCATCGGGAGCGGCGCGAGTGAGCCGAGCGCGCGCAGGGCTTCCAGCGCGTCCGCCGCGTCCTTGGTTCGTTCGTCGGCGGTTAGCGACTTCGTTTCGTCTTGTTTTATGATGTCTTCACCACTTGCATCCCCTCCTCCTCCTTCTCCTCCCTCGGTCGCGGGTGCCGCCGCCGCCGCGACGAGCCTGGCGAACCGGGGGTCCCCGACGCACTGTTCGCGCTCGCCGCCCTGTGCGAGCTTGTCGTGCGCGGCGAGCCACCGCGCTATCCTTCCGAGCGCCCGCGCGGCGCCACCCATGCGCCGCTTCCGATGGATTCTCTGCCGTTGCCACGCGACGGACTCCTCTTCCGGCAGGACGATGAGCGTCGCGGCGTCGAGGATGTCGCGCCATGAGTCCGCGGCCTGCAACGCCGCGGCGGCGGATCCCTCGCCGCGCGGAGGGGGCACGGGTTGAGACGGGGAGGCGTCGGCGGCGGAGAGGGATGAAGAATTCGTTTCTCTCCGCCGGGCATCGATCGCCTCGTCGCTCCCCGTCGTCGCGGCGCATCGCGTCGGCGCTTTTCGAACGCGCCGCGCGCTCGGAGCGCGGCGTCGCCGTGCCACCGTCGCTCGGGTAGCGACGATGGACTGAGCGACGGCCGCCATGCCGGTCCCTCACGCAGTGCGTCGGCGCCACCGGAAAGTGAGTTGCACTTTTCGGGATCCTGGCAAAGCCAGATCCTTGGTTTAATGAACCCGTCATTCTAAATGCCCATACATGAGATATTTCGGTCGGGTGTCTCTGCAGTAGACGACAGAGTCCCCCGCGCCGCCGGGGACGCGTGCACGCCGGGGAGAGGTGCACGGCGAGCGGAGGCGGTAAGTACCGGCCCCGACACGCGTCGAGGAGGGCGTCGATCGTCAGATCCTCCAACGGGCGTCGATTGGGGACGCGTTGAGTCCGGGCTTTGGGCGGCAGGAACATTCGGGAAGGAATAACGCTATACCAGTCGATTGAGCCCCGAGGTGGCGTCGTGAGCATGCCGCCGGCGAACGACGGAAGGTCGCGCGCCGCGCGCGGGGGCGGCGATCGCAGGGGCGGCAACGTCGGCCGCTCCGACGGGCCGATGGGCGCGTACAATCCCTACGCACCGGGCGCCCCGAACGGCAACCCGTATGCCGCCATGGGCGGATACCCAGCCGCGATGGGGGGCGATCTGACCCAGGGTTACGGGGCGGGCGCGCAGTACGGCGTCGGGCAGGACGCCGTCGCGGCGGCCGCGGCGCTCGGCATGATGGGCGGACCCGTCGGCATGCACGGCAACCCCATGGCCGCGGGCATGGGGGGGCACCACGGGGGAGGCCATCAGCACATGATGGGTCAGCAGATGGGTCAGCACCCGTCGCAGTTGGCCGCGATGGCCAGAGCGTACCATCCCGCGGGCGGAAACGGAAACTTTCACAACGCCACACATCACGGTAATCTTAACGGCGGACGCGGAGCGGGCACGAAGTTCGCCAACGGCGGAGCCAAGGGCGGCTTTAACGGCGGAATGAAATCGTCTGCCACAGAGGAACACGAAGGCGACGATGCCTACCCGCCGCATCCGCGTGGCCCACCCCTAAGGACACCGTCCGGCGGCGGTCTCCCACGCCCTGGGACCGGCACGTCCACCACCTACGCGCGGGCTAAGCACGCGCAGCTCACCCTCAAGGACCTCGCTCAGGCGCGAGATCTGATGGTTCAGGAGATTGTGTCGCGGGGCGAATCCGCCCAGTCGGCGCTGAAGGATCTGGTTTGTATCCTGAAGCAGATGGGTTCGCACGCGGAGGCCACGGCGACGATCGTGCGGTACCGAGCCGCTTGGCCGGACGACGACAGGATGCAGGAGAGCCTCGACAACATGCTGTTGGACCTCTTCAAGCACGCGAGGAATCTGGAGGGTCAGATTGCGGTCACCGGGCAACTCATCAATTACAGCCAGAAGGCGTTGGCGGAAGGCCGGACTGGGTGGATGATCCGCACGGCGGGATGCAAGAACACGGTGAGCGTCCACAGACGCTTGTCCACCTTGTACAGACTGCGCGGACAGGCGCAGATGCAATCGGGCTCGTGGGCCGAGGCGGAGATCTCGCTTTCCCGGGCGCTGCATCACGAACGATTGCACGTCAAGGAAGAAGACCTCTCCATCAACATCGACCGCGGCGCGTGCCTCATCGCGACCGGCCGGTTGATTGAGGCGCAAGATCTCTTACTCCACGTCGCGGCCGCGGCGTCGCAGGTCATCGACGCGCCCCACAAGGGCGTAGGCGGGTCCAGCGTCGGGACGGTGCGGCGCGTTGGCTTGGCGCTCAAAGCGTTGGTCGAACTTTTGGAAAAGTTCAGCGGGGGCGTGCGTAAGGTGGCGAGGGAGCTTGAGCGGACCGCGGCGGTGGTCAGCGGCGGGCAGGGCGTCGTGGACGGCGACGGGGAGACGCTCGGGCAGTTTGAGGATGACGACGACGACTTAAATGTAGCCGCCGTCGACGAATCGAACCTTAAAGTCGCGAGTGAAGGCACCAATGGGACCACCGAGACGAAGGTGCAGGGTGCCGAGGGTGCCGTCAAGGGTGCCGCCGCCGTCAATGTTGTCGATGTTGTCGAAGGGACGACGGATTCCTCGAAGGACTCGGACGGATCCTTCGACGGCAACGACGAGAACGACGACAAATCCAACCAATCTGGCTTGGACAACCAACCGAAATCCGTGGGCGACAAGTCCGCGCGCGGCCACCACAGGCGCGAGGGCGACTCGCTCTGGATGGAACAGGTACTCCTCCCCGCGGTGGACCACTTCTGGCGCGCGGGGCCCACCGCGCGCATGGACTTACTATCGCTGAAGGCGAGGCAGACGCAACGCAAAGTTGAGCTCATGGAACGCGACGGAACCCTCTCCGCCTCGGAAGCCGACGCGCTCGCGTCGGAGAAGGTGGCGAGCGAAGCCGGCGAGAACGAGGCTGTCGCGGTGGTCACCGCCGCGATGGGCGTCGCGAGCGCCAACGCCGGCGGCTACGCCAGCGACGGCGACGTCACGAACCCGGCTTCGAACTCGAACGACTCGTCGAGTCAAGACGCGCAGGCCCCCGCGCATCCCATCCTGGCGTCCGCCGCCGTCGCGCAAACCTCCGCGACGTTAGCGGCGGTGACGACGCGCGCGGCCGCGGCGGCTGAGGCGGGCGGAGATGCCGGTTCGGTTCCCGCCGGTTCAGTTCCCAAGGCGGGCGTTACTTCGTCCGATGACCCGAGGGCGGCGGCGCAGACGAGCGCGGTTTTGGCGGCGGCGGCGGGAGTGCCGAATTCCGCCGGCGCCACCGCCGCGGCTGCCGCGGCCGACCCGAAGGGTATCGTCGCCGCGGCAGCTGCCGCAGCCGCGGATGCGGCGGCGGCGGTCACGGGCGTCGGCGTCAACCCCAGCGCGGTGGCGGCGATGGTCGCGGGCGCCGCCGCCGAGAGCGCGGGGTCATCCGCGATCACCGCTTTGCTTCAGCAAGAGGCGGAGAAGGCGGCGTTGGTCAAGGAGACGCGGCACGCGCACAACGCACGCGTGTCGCAGGCACACGCGCACGTCACCGCGGCCGCCGCGCAGCAGCATCAGCAACGCGAAGCTGAGTCGCTCTCCATCCAGTACCAGCAGCAGGTGCTGATCCAGCAGCAGCAGATTCAGATGCAGCAGCTGGCGCTGGAGGCGTCGCAGAACGCGGCGGCGGCTCAGTTGGCGCAGGCTCAGTTGGCGCACGTCAGCAACATGCAAAACGTGGAGATTGCGAAAGCGGACCAGCGCGCCGAGTTTGCGGCGCAGATGCTGCGAGAAGGCGCGCCCGTCAGCGACGAGGGCGCCGACATGCTCGCGTCGATTCAGCAGCGGCAGCAAGAAGCGCTCGCGAGAAGCGCCGGCGATAACATGTCCATGTTCGCGTCCGTTCGGTCGGGGAACCGGATCAACCTGCCGGACGTCGTCACCGACGCCATGATGGGGGATACCGTGTCGGACGTGGTGCTCTCCAGCGGCATCGACTTTGGCGACGACGACGAGCTCAAGGCGGATGTCAAGAAAGCCGCCATGTCGACAAACAACAACGGCGCGTCTACAAAAAATGCAAAACAAATTGCAACACAAAAGACATCCTCGGGCAATCCGTTGGGCAATACGTCGGAGCCCATCGCCGTGATCGAATCCCTCGGGGGGAACAAAGCCCCGGGCGACGCGACGAAAACCATAACCAACCCGGTCGAACTGTTGTTCTAAATGCAGTCGCTCGACGACGGGGAGGTGGCGCACCTTTCGGGGGGGGAAACCGAACCGTCGATGGAACAAACGACGATTCGATTCCCACCCACGCGACACCACACACACACACACACACACGCGCGCGAGGCGACACGGAGTGAGAGGGGACGTCTACGACCTTCGCAGACCCCTCGACCTCGCCGCCCGCCAAATTTCAAACGAAGAGCGACGCACCGCAACTCAACGTCGCGGCGCGTGCTCGAATGATCACGATGATCACCCGCATTGTTTTTTATTTCCCACGCAAGAAAAGTACTTGTATTTGCGCCGGGGACAACCGCGGGTGGGTACGCTAGCCAGCCTAGAGCCGGCCAAAATACACGCGCACCCTCCCGCGTCACCGACGCGCCTTTTTGTAATGACCGAAGAACCCAAAGGTACCTTCTAAGATTGTTAAAAACGAACACCCGCGAACCAAGTCGTGAACCAAATCTGCTGATGAAACAATCGAATCGAATAAAAATACTACGTTACGCGCCAGTCGCCCACGCCTCCTCGGGTTGCTCGATGGTCTCCTTGAACGCGTTGAGAAACCTGGCGACGTCCGCGACGTCCGCCACGCGCGCGTCCGCGCTCACCGTCACACTCATCACGGGCTCGTCGAACAGCTCCCCGGTGGACTCGTCGACTTTGATCTTGTCCACGCCCCGACCAACCGCCATGATGGCGCCTTGCGGCGGGTTCAAAATCGCGCTGAACGAATCCACCGGGAACATCCCGAGGTTACTGACGCTGAAGCTACCGCCGGTGAACTCGTGCGGCTTCAGTCCGCCTTTCCTGGCGCGACCCGCGAGCTCACGAACCTCGGAGCCGATCGCGGTCAACGATTTGGCGTCGGCGCCTCGGACGATTGGAGTGATCAAGCCGCCGTCGGTGGCCACCGCGATGGCCACGTCGACGTCCGGGTCCGTCACCGCGGACGCGCTCGCCTCGTCCCACTTGGCATTCACCTTTGGCGACGCCCTCAGCGCCCTGGCGACCGCGTAGACCACGCAGTCGTTGACGGAGGCTTTAACGCCGCCCGCTTTCAACGCGGCTCGAAGCTTCGCCACAGACGCTAACGAGACGTCGGCGGTGACAAACTCGTGCGGAGTCTGCGTCTTGGACTCGAGGAGCCTGGACGCGATCACCTTGCGGATCGTCGTCACCGGGACATCCTCGAACGTGTCTTCGTCCAACACGGGAGCCGCCGCCGCCTTTGAAGCCGCCGGTTTCTTGGATGCGTTTTGAGCCAAAGTCGGAGTCGAAGTCGAAGGGGCGGAGCCGACGGGCGCGGCGCAGAGTCCCATGGCGGCGAGGACGTCCCCTTTGACCAGCATACCGCGCGGGCCGGTCGGCGTGATCGCCAGTGGGTCGATACCGGACTCCGCCAGCAGCCGGCGCACCGACGGCCACATCCTGCCGCCGGATTCGTCGGTTCTCACGTTGGTAGATGATGATGTCAACGATGATGTGGAAGATGACGACGATTGGGTCGGGGTGGTCGCCGCATCCGTGGCCGCCGCGGTCACCGCCGGTGGCACGTAGCTCGCGAACGCGCCCACGTGCTCCTTCTCCTCCACCATCACCGCCACGATCGCGCCCACCGGCACGTTCTGCGCGCCGTCCCCGACGCAAATCTTGGCGACGTACCCATCCTCCTGCGATTCGAACTCCATGGTGGCTTTGTCCGTCTCGATCTCCGCGACGGAGTCCCCGGCGCGGACCTCGTCGCCCTCCTGAACCTTCCACCGCGCGATGTTACCCTGGGTCATCGTCGGGGACAGCGCCGGCATCGGGAGCTCCTGTCGTTTTTGTCGTTGGGGAGCGTGGTTACCAGGGCGTCGTTTGGTTTTTGCGCGGGGGGCTTTTAGTTTTCATTGGAGGGATGGAGATCGGGGGCTCGGGGGTGGACGGACCATGTGGGGAGGGTAGGATGACATGCATCGCAGCGCGGGTGCGGCGTCGCGTCGATGGTGGGACGCGACGCGACGCGCTGAAGCGCGCGCGACAGCCAGCAGCGCCGACATCGTGGGTCCGAGACGCGCGCGTGACCCGACTGTTGGGAACCGAGCGGCTTTTCGACTTTTCGTGGGATATTTTGGTTGGCGCTCGGCGCGCAGAAATATCGGCGCGAGTCGGCGCGAGCGTTACCAGCTGCCGGGGTGCCACAATCGGGGGCACCCCCATCGGCGACCATGCGGCGCTCGCCCACTCCCCTCCCTCCGAACCTCCCGCGCTGCGAGTCCGCGCTCCTCGCTCTCCCGCGTAAACGCAAAGGAGGGTACCGCGCCGATACCGACATCGCCGTCCCATCGCCGTTCGAGGAGATGGCGCGGCTGACGCGACGCCTCGATGTTCTCGGAGGGGACGAAGAAGACGCGACGACGACAGATCACTCGCACCACCGACGCGACATCGACGACGACCTCGCGAACGCTTGGACCGTCGCGAGGCGCCTCGCTGAGGGACGCGCGGAGTTAAGGCCCGCGTTGACGTTACTGGCGCAGTGCATGGAGCAGCGCGCGAGGGCGGTCAGGCGCCGAATGGACGCGCGTGCGCGGTGCGCGGGGGCGTTGCTCGCGCGGGTGATGGAGGTGCGAGCCACAGCCGATCGCGTGGAGCGCGCGCTCGAAGACACGGGGCTTCTGACGCCGGCGCGGCGCGCGTGCGGGATCGACGGTGCGTCACCGGAGGAGATCCATCCGTCCTCGCAACACGTGCACGCGTGCGCTACGTTCGACGAGGAGGTCCGGGCGATCAACGAAGGCCGACGAAGGCCGTCCGCGCTCCCCGCGCCGCTGGGCATCACGCCCCCCGTCACGGCGTCGGATCCAAATAACAAGCGCGCTCGACGCGACGACGACAACGACGAGGCCGAACGACGACGGAAACAGAGGCGCGAGTTCTCGTTCGACCTCGTGACCCCGACGCTGAGCACCACGCCGGACGAGGGCGACGAAGAAGATGAAAAAGAATGCGACGAAGTTTCGCAGCCGGAGCCGATGCCCACGTCTGAAGACCCAGAAGACCCGGACGATACCGCCGCGGTATCTCACGAGGACCACGAAGAGGCGACGACGATCAAGGAGACACAGGACGACGTGCTCGGGAGCGATGAGGACGTCGAGAGAGGGGACGATGAGGATCGCGAACTCGAGGGGGAAGTTTTGGTCACGACCGATTGCCAAAAACTTTTACCCGCCGACGAGAGCGACGGCGAGGACAGCGGGTACTCCGCCGAGGCCGAGCTCTCCCTCTCCGTCACCGCGTCGCTCTCGGCGTTCGCGAAGCACGGGGGTGGCACGCAGTCGCAGTGACGAATCACGAAACAACCAATAGTAACACCAATTAGCACCGTTCACCTCTCACCAATCTCCATGCCGAGCGCCATGGTGTAAAGCCCCGCGAAGACGTTGTACCCGCGACTGGCCAAAGCGTCCAAAGTCTTTCGAAGTCCTTTGACCGGCACCCTGAGCACGGTGATGAACTCGCTGCCCTCCAGTTCCTGCGTCGGGTTCTTATTCTCCGGCGCGTCTAGGTCCACGTCCACCCTGACCAACGCGACGGTCTCGTCGGAGAGCCCGGGCGACAGCGGCAGCGCCGGCGTCGTTCGAGGCAAATCCGATTCATCAGTCCCATTGCCCATACGAGTGACGGTCCCGACGTAGCCAGTCTCCTCTTTGAGCTCGCGTAACGCGGCCACCACCGGGTCCTCGTCTGCGTCCACCAGCCCCGCGGGTAGTTCGATCGTCTCCCCGTTCATCGGCGGCCTGAACTGCCTGACTAGGAGGGTTGAATCTTCCTCTCCTTTTTTACGCAGCGTCGCGAAGACGCACACCGCGTCGATTCCCTTGGACTTCTCCGATTTAGACCGCGTGGCTCGGCCGACCATGTCCCACTGGCGCTCGGCGCCCGTGGGGTCCACGTAGGTCAGGTGGCGGAACTCCAGCCATCGCGTGGCGTGCGTGACCTCCACGTCGATCACCTTGGACCTAGACGAGCACAGGTCATCCGCC
>MDSX01050600.1_pt1 | contig 15193 bp, 11 predicted proteins | sample 811141 | NCBI WGS metagenome assembly MDSX01 (sample SAMN05326642, study PRJNA326480) | marine metagenome | isolation source: seawater | place: Atlantic Ocean: South East | collected 2010
TTAAAGAAGTAATACTTATAGGCATTTCTTCGGTTCCCTGGAAATCTAAACCTCCTAGTACTTCAACGGATGCATTAGGACCAAAGAGCACTGTTGTTCCTGCACTTACTATCCACGTAGAGTCAGAGGCAACTACCTGGTTACCGGAAATCCGAACTTCTTGTGCTGATGCAATACCAGCAAAAAATATCATGAATGCGAAAAATAATGTATTCTTAGTCATAGCCCGAGTTTAAGGTGCAATGGTAATGAGGAATGATTGGTTACTTTCAAAAACTTGGGACCCCGAAGTAGCCACAACTTTTTTAATCCAGAGTGCGCCTTCGTAGTTTGAAACATCTATTGAAGAAGCGTTTGCGGTCACGTCACCTGAGGTGGTGCCCAATTTTTCATATGTTATGGAAGAAATGTTGTATTCCGCGCCGACTGATGGGTGAAAAGCTTCAAGCGCAACTTCATAATCACCAGAAGGTAATTTATCTCCATTCAGCAAGCCCTTGACTTTGAAATATGGCGCAGGGGTTGGTTGAACATACACGGAATCATTTAGCAAGAGAATGCCGTTTGCACCTCGTATCTTGAGCTTACACCACCCTTCTGATGTTGGAGTAAAACTTAGCTTATTGTTTCTAAAGCTCGCCTCTACATCACAGCTACATGACGCTCTTCCTCCGCTAATTACCGTGCCTAATTCTAAAACCGAAGGGGTTGACTCAAAATAAGTGATAAAAGCTCTTTGAGAACGATTAGAGATCTGAGCGGGCAGCACTGTAAATGTGTACTCCTCTTGGACTGTTCTTCCTTGTAGCGTTAATTTGTGATTCCCTGTGGTGGTGGGAATGAAATAGAAGAAGTCTTCTGACTGACTCATCTCTGCGCTGTCTGTATTGTAACTAACTACTGCCCGGATATTTTCCACGGAAGTCTTTACCTTCAGCGTATCACCAAAAACCAAATAGTCCAAGTTTGTAGCATAGTCTACAATGCTCTCTTTGGAATCATTATTTACTCCACCCTTAAATTCGAGATCGCCTGAAATGAGGCGAACGCGAAGGATAAGCTCATTCAATAACGTTTCGGCCATAGAGGCAGGAACATGCTTAAACTTCCACTTAATCCATTCATCGCCGTCATCTAAAAGCCCATTTGTGATATCATCCGCGAATAATTCATTGAATTCACTAAGCTGTTTAGGTCCCAATCTATCTGCATGTTCCGCAACTTGATTTAATGATTGTTGAAGGCCTTTACCGCGCTCTTCGTTGATAAAGAATATGTCCGTTGCCGAATAACCAAAGGGCTCTCTATAGGTTCCGGATTCTACATTGTATCCCAAAGCAGCATAGAAGTCTTTTTTTGTTTGTTCAACGCTTTCATAAACTGCGTTGAGGTCTTGATTGTCTATACTAACCACCGTGGTTTCTGTAAGTAATGGCGCAATGTATTTATTGACATGCAGCCACTCAATAGGAATATTGATGATACTTAAAGCTATAAACAGTAGGTAAAGCACTGAAATCAGTTTGTAACGAAGCTGCTTTGCTTTCTTTATTTTAACCCAATTACTCATTCGTACTCATAATTAAGGGTTCGGCAGAAGTTTTCGTTATGCCGTTGCTCGAAAGCAACGAAATCTCTTTAATTACTAAAGTCCCCTCTTGTGCCGCCCAAACGCCCATTTCAGGGCGGATTAAGCGACTAAGACTGTTATATGTTTTGGACTCAGAACCGTCTTTTGGATAAAACACAGAGGTATAACTGAGAACTTGGAAGTTTGGATTTATGCTTTGAACTCTGTGCGCTTCGCTAGGCGAGCAACTTTTTCCGCTCGCGTCAGCAAGAGTTACTTTCAGCATTCCCGGAACACGAGAGCCTAAACGTACTGAATCTAGCGGCTGATTATTCACTTTTAGACGAAGGGTAAATTCACCTACAGTAGTTGGCTTTACATTTAAAACACCACTTCTATAATTGACCTCGGCAAAATCACTTTCAAAAGAAAAGCCGCTAGACGGAAGGAGTTTAGCATCTATACTTATGCTCTGGTTTTGACCCAAAGTCAAATCAATTAACTCTTCTTGAGCAACAAATCTAAGCCTCGGACGAACTACTTCGAAAGAAGTATAAAACCGTTGAGAAGAGGTCTGAATCTCAACGAAATATTTACCCCATGATTGCGGACGATAAACTAACCTTGTTTTTCCTCCCTCGACTGCTAATTTTTGAGGTTTACTATTAATAGTAATTGTTTCTACACTATCCTTTAATTCCTCTGAATGAATAGTCAATTTGAAATCTTCTCCAAGAAACAGACGTTTTTTAAATACACTAGCAAATTCTGCTTCTTCTAATAATTCTAAGTTGTATTTCTCAAAAACTAAAGCTTGTTTATTGAGTTCCTCCAATGCCTCAACTAGAAAGGAGGTTTTCGCGTGTTCTATGAGCGAAGGAATCACAGCGTTTGGTGTTTCTTTAAAAAAGAAATCTGTTGCATTTGAACTGCTACCATTGTGGTCAATTAATTCAGTGGGGGTCCAACGGCCATTGCTTTGAGATTGCTGTTGACTCCAAGTAGCGTTAAACACGGTTCCTAATTCCCCCCGGCGAACTTGACGTTCAGCAAATCGGTTTTCACGATACTGATCGAGGCCTGCGATACTCTGGCTTTCATAGACATCAAAACGATCACTAATTTGTTCCAGAGAAGTCAAGCGATTTAAAACGTCATTTCTGTATTGATCATCAGATGCATCTTCTAAGATCAAAGAAGAAAGCCTGCTTTCTAAATAGGTATTAAGAGCCTTCTGCGTTTTCGCCAAAGAAGTGTAATGCATGACATACTCTCCAGCTTGTGAAAAGAACAAGAACAAAATGAAAACCAAATAAAGGAACCCCTGCTTTTGATAAGAGAGGTATTTGGACTTCTTTATTTTGGTAGTATTTGCCATGCGGCTTTATTTGTTGCTTAATTCCTGAAACTTTGCATTCATTTGCTTCAAATGCCCGTTGTAATTGCTTACTTCTTTACTAAGCTCGTCTACTTGGCCGCTCAGACCGCCGACTTTTTCCATCCCTGCTCGCATTTCTTTTAACGCCGAGCCCATGTCCGTCATGTCTTTGTTCAATGCAGCTAGTGTCTTTCCAAAGTCATTCATTGCCTTTGCATAACCGCTTGTGTCAGGAGCATTTCCGTTTTCCCCGTCTAATTGAGGAAACACATTCTCCCACTCATACTCTTTATCTTCTGTTGTGCGTTCAAAAGCACTCACAAGAAATACTAAGGCCTCTATACTAAGACCAACAACAAACATTTGGTTGGCGTAATTCCAACCCAAGAACTTAAACATTGCCCCTACAAGCACCACAGAGGCGCCGAATCCATAGAGGAAGGTAATTGGACTAAGTTTTCCTTTATCTTTCATAATATCGTATGTGAGAGTTTATTTAGATTTAAAAATGTGTTCTTGAAAATCGTTCCAATTTGACTGATTGCTCTTTAATGCATTAGCGCTTGCTGAGCGAGCTACTAAAAACATTAACAGAAGAGCGAGAACGATTCCAATCCCGATATACATGAGCATTTGATCCATCTTTGAATCAAGCATTGCCTGAACGCCTTCTATGGTTTTGTTTTGGTCGTCAAATTTCTGCTTAAAGGATTCTAACGTCGCATTTATAGCGCTTTCAGACTGCGCCAAGCGTTCAAGGGTCTCTTTGACTTGGTTACCTAATTCATCTCGCGACAAAGTCAATTCATTTAAATCAGCCTTCATGTTTTTGTGCGTAGATTCAAGAAAAACCAAGCGTTTAAGCTGATTGTATTGGAGAGTCTCTAGCTGTTCTATTTTGGCAGAATCCGAGACAGATTCTTGCGCAAAGGAATAGACCGGTGAGGCAAATGCAATCAAGAGCATAGCCAAAGCGAGTAAGGTGCGCTTCATGTTTGATGGTTTTGTGTTGAGGCTAAAATACATTTTTTCATAATACTTCAACATGATTTTCAATTAATTACCATGTGTTTTTTCAGCAAAACAAGGGTTCCAAAAGTTTTATCCAGTTACCGGATTCGGTAAAACATAAATCTTTCGTTTGCTCATTGATGAAAACATCAACGTGGGGATAAAGTATTTATCTTGCAATAAACGGCTTATATGTTTCAAACGTACTACGCTGATATAGCCACTATTAAAGACTTCAATTTTGATTTAGCGGAACGGTTTATCCCTTTAGTCCTAAACCTCAATTCCCGACCTGGTTCGTATTTAACCTGAAAAACACCGCTTTCAATCCTTGCAGAGGTAATCTTCTGAACCGGGAGAGAGAACTCGGATGACCGGCGCTTTTTCCAGGAAGAAAAAAGATTGAATTTTTGATAATACAGTATGTTCCCCTTTAAGGATAGTCTCCAACCTATTTTCTGAAAACACCTCAGCAAAAAAAACGCTCCTGCTAAAAACACGAGATTGAACACTATTGCAGTATTCTGCCACCAAGCAACTTTAAACGGTACAAAACCCAACGTTCCAACAATCAAAAGTGATAGACCCAAATAAATGAGCCATACCGGATCTTTTTTAATAGTGATTATTTGAATCAACGGCGGGATTTTTTGGATATACTATTTTCAAAACGACTTTTCAAAAACGAACATACGCCACTATTCTTGGGTGTCAATATTAAACTTATCGTAGCGTAAACCAATTTATCTTAGCGTTAGCTGGAACAGGTATCTATATTTTGATTTTTTGCTTATCCGTTAAGGGATAACATCAGCGCATTAAATGAACGGTCCCTTGTGCTTGACTATCATTGCTATCCCCAACCTCTCTATAGGTAATCACCCAAAAATAAACCCCTGGGCTACAATCTAAACCATTAAGCGCATGGCCATCCCACTTGAAGTCAATTTCATAAGAACGAAATACCATTTCATCCCAACGGTTGTAAATTTCGACCGTCAAATGTTCTAAATCTTGTCCAACAATTAATTCAAAATTATCATTGAAACCGTCATAGTTGGGGGTGAAGAAATTAGGGGCTTCAAATTTAGGGTTTGGTAAAACTTTAATCCGTTTATCATAGCAAAATTCACATCCAAATTCCGGATCTAGAACACATAAGGTAATTAAGTAATCACCGTAGCCACCAAAAACAAAAGTTGTGTCTTCTGCATAACTAACGGTATCTCCATCAATTAACCAATGGTACATAAGCCCTGGAGCCGCCGCCATATTTGTTGTGGTAACGGACAAAGGGCTTACGCCACTATCTTGGCTAGTTAAGAATATAGCACTTGTGAGACCAGCAGCAGGGATTTCATAGTAAACCGTGTCAAAGCAACCGAATATTGAATCTTGTATGTAAATAAATCCATTTGAAACCGGCATAAATATCTGCCCACTATTTATGTAACCCGGATATGCGCTCCAAGAATAGGTGTAAGCGTTATTCGCAAAAGCCGGTATAACCTGAACAGCACCGTTGTTTTCACCGCATATAGCGGTATCAATGTCTACTACATAATTGAAATTGAAGGTGTGTTCCATTTTAAATGTTGTGTCTGTCTTACAGCCGTTGGAGTCCGTAATGGAATAGCTGTAATTTCCATTTGAAATGGCGCTGGGGTTAAAGTTATAGGTATAGGAATAACCTGGCGTGCCTCCTGTTGCTCCTAAAACTGCTGAGCCGGCGTCTCCCTCGCAAAAAGGTTGCGTTATTACAAAGTCCGCCGAAAGGGGCGGGGGGGACACTAAACAAATGGTGTCTTTTCTGTAGCACCCTAAGGTGTCGCTTGATGTAACTACGTAACATCCATCGGTCAATCCGTTTGCAGAAGGTAGTGTTAATGTAGAATTATGCGACCAGCTGTAAGCGTACGGTGCGTGACCGCCAATTATGCTGTTGATGTCAATTTGACCATCTTGAGATTGATGGCAGGAAGGCGAAGCAACGGTAACACTAGAAGCGTCTAAACTAACGCCCTCAATATGAGCTGTATCAGTACAAACAAGGCGATTCCCTACATAGATATCCACGTAAATTATTGTATCCGATTGAAGCGCCAAAGAAATGGAGGCGCCCGTAGATCCTGTTGACCACTGATAATTATACGCGTTATCTCCACCATTTGCCATTAAGGCTATGGTATCGCCAACGCAAGCTTTTGAATCATAAGTAAGAGGCGTTTTGTAATCAAGGTTGACCTGAATCGTATCTAAGACTTTACAAGAAATATAATCCGCTTCCACCCAATATACTCCGCTTTGGTTTACCCATAATTGATCAGTTGTATCTCCCGTGGACCAGAGGAAACCAACAGCATCGTTAAAATTTTGAGTGGTCAGTAAAATACTATCGGTGAATATTGAGTCGTGACAGAATAATTCTGTTGTGTCAGGTGGAAATCCATAAACATAACCGGGTTGGTCAGCCCAAATAAATCCAGTATTATTTCCTTGATCATTGGATTTGGATCCGGTATAAAAAAGACCGTTGCCAGCATAATTGATGTCTCGAATCTCTAAAAAATCCGCACCCACATTGTGATAGGTAAATAAATCTGCTTGACTTCCTATTTGGGTAGATTTTAGACCTATGTAATTACAAAAATCACCTCTTGCTCTAAGAGAGTCGTGAATTATATGGTCGTATGAAGCATCAAAACTGTAAACTTGATCAGGCGTCAATATTAGGGTATCTATGGAACTAGAGCCAGCAAACACAAGATTGGCATGTGGTCTTACATATTGAATATGAGAGCCATTCCCGGAATACAAGTAATTGTAGTCCAAGGTGTTTTTGTTTGTAAACTCAATATGTTCTACAGTGTCTTGAGTAAATACCCTCGCTCTAGAGCGGTCAGTAGTTAGGAACACCTTGGCGCCCTCTGATTTCCAACCAATATTTGCTGAACTGATGTTAAAAACATCCCAATGACCAAAAATTTCGAATAAGGAACTATCAACTTCCGCCCAAGTGGTGTCTCCGTTGTCCTCCAGAATCAATCGGTTCACATAGAAGCTATTTCCTTTGGTCAATAGACCGCCAGAACTAACATAAACAATATTGCTACAAGCCAGGCTGTCTTGTATTTCTATGGTGGCTGATTCGCTTTTTTCAATTTGAATTACGAATTTCACTAAAACATCCGCTGGGTCAAAATATGCACTGTCAGCACCTCTAAAACGCAAGGTGCCGTGGGACCCACTGTTGAAACTGAATGTAGGTTGTAAAACCATACTTTGAAAACATTGTAGCGACGCGTTATGACTCCATTCAAGCGCAAAATCTGTATTTGGCGTGACAACAAAATCACCACAATACGAGTCATAAATTTCAAGATCTACCGTCTGGCCAGCAGCATTAAAGCTGTTCTGGTCAAAAACCACTGAATCTGCTGGTGTAGGAATACATTCTCCCCCAACACCTCCTGAGGATAAAGACCAATGAGAGCTGTCCTGCCATACTCCTGAATTTCCCACCCAATACAAGGTTCTTGGTTGGTCCACGCTAAAAGTAATAGCAGTATTCCCTCCCAAGTCTATGGATGAATAGGCTTTAATGTATTTATTTGGCGTGCCGTTGGTAACGTTTTTCATTAACACATATCGTCCAACTAGGCTATCTGACAGACTATTTATAGTTATTGAATCCTCCTTTGTTTCCGCCTGAATTGTGGCAAAACCAAAACAGTCTGTCCGGGTATCTAAGTGTTCTAAGTTCAATTGCTGTGGCTGTCCAGCAAATGTGATAACACTTCCTTCTTGAATTCTTAACGTGTCCCAATCCAAGCTTAGTTGATAGGTGCTTACGCCAAGGTTGGAATGAACATCCACTGTTTTAGCTTGGAAACCGTCCCAATAAATCCAATCGTTTGCTTGTGGGTTGGAGAACCTCAATTCCCAAAAAGGCTGACTTACATCAAAATAGCATCTTCCTTGATTACCTGTAAAATCAACCGTACTTGAGTCGTAGTCCCATGTAAACATGGAAGACCGAAATTCAATAGCCCTTTGAATTTCAAAATAGGCTCCTGAAATATTTACGCTTGCACTATCGCCTGAACTTCCTCCATATGGATAACCGCGATCTCTAAAAACCTCCGCTCTTATTGAGCAATTATGCATGTCTAAATGACCATTTATCACACTAAGCGCGCCTACTATTTTAATTGAGTCTTGAACATTGTAACTCCCTGAACCAATCATTGTAACATCTGCTCTAATCTCGTTTTTACAATTAACCGATTTTATGCCCGTGTGATTCGTAAGCAAAAGCTGTGCTCTTGGCCAAGGGGTATTAACGTTTAAATAGGTTTTGCCATTTAAAAGCACACTTCCGTTTATTGCTAGCCAACCTCCTTTCTGAGATAAATCTAATTTATCATCGGTGGTGGAAAGAATATCACCAACGTGAGTGTATTTAGGCAGTATTACTTCAAAATCTGTTGAGGAAGAATTACTATCGAAAATCACATTATCTAGGTTTCCCGGAATACAGTAAATAGGCGCACCACCTGAACTAAGCGACCAATGGCTGCTGTCTTCCCAGCTGCCGTCACCGCCTATCCAGTAATAATCTTGTTTAGCAGTAGGTAAAATGTTGACTCCCGAAGAGTTGAATATATTAACAGAATTTGTGGCGCTTGTCGCGGCTCCGTGGAAATCAATATTGAAAAACGATGCGTTTGTAAATATGAATGGGTTTAGCATCATTACCTCATAACCTGAAGTGTTTTCACTTCCCTGCAAATAGATAGGCTCCACACAACCCGTCTCTTGCGAAATAAAATTAATTTCCGTGTCCGCGTCTTGACTAAACGTTAGGGCCGAACCCCCATTAATATATAGACTGTCAATACTCGCAATACCATTAAAAACGTGCACCGCATTGGTTGTGATTTTGGCAATCTTCAACTTGCCTGAACCATAAATTTCATTAGCTATTCCGTTGGAATATTCGACCTCATTCAAAGACAATGTGTCCAAAAGACTCGATGAGATTCTCGCTCTTTCCCCTTCAATGATTATTTGGCTATTTGAAAAATTAAACGTGCCGCTGTTTGAAAAATTCAAAGCATGCCAATAATCCGTTGTATAAATTTTTGAATTCGAAAAATCAGCATTATTACCCGTTGGAAGTTGAGTGTTCATTCTTTGAACACGAATAACATTCCCGTTAGAATTAAAGTCACCACTATATAACCCAAAATAATACTGAACGTTTAAGGAATCTAGTAGTTGATATGACCCTGTACCGTTAAGGTTTAAGTTTGAAATTATTGTCCCATTGAGGTCAATGGAATGGCTACCTGATCCGCTGAGGTTCCAATCAATATCTGTAGAATTAGAAACAACAAAGCCATTATTAAAGGTTAATGAGCCAAATAGCTCATAGGTAACTGCACCGCTCGATAGTGTGATTGAAGGAGCACCCGTGGTCACGGTAAAATCTTTTGTATACACGGTGGTTACATTCACATTTATAGTAAAATCAAGCGACCCGCTGTTTCCATCAAATATTACATCATCCCCCGATCCAGGAACAGTATTGTGATAAGCTGTGCCACCAGAGGTGGTTGCCCAATGAGTTAAATCGGACCAATCTCCTGCTCCGTTAACCCAATAATAGGTGTCCGCAAAACAAATCGTTGGAATTAAGAAGAGCGACAGAATAATTCTACGCATTAACGTAAATTTTAATTTTAAAAATATGGAAGTTTTAATAATCTATAGCCCGGCAAGCGAGCATTCTTTAAAATTATATTTTCAATTTTCATCAAGAGTTGTCTAGATATGAGGACAAATATTTTTCAAAAAAAACTCCTTTTTATCAACGACAAAAAGGAGTTTTATTTCAGAGAAGACACCCAGAGGCGATTAACCACGGATTATTAATTTGGTACAAAACATATGCAATGAATCGGGTGTTTTTCTTCCTCTCTAAGTCTCTCTAACCAAAGGTATCAAGGAATCTCACGAAACTCCTCATCGTTTTATCGTAGCGTTAGAGAACTTATCGTAGCGTTAGTTTTAGTGCTTTAGAAGCATTACTCAAAGATGCGCGCCTTAATTGATTCCACTTCAATAACCTCACTTTTCGGCCACTTGACTCCATAGTGCTCGGCATCAATAACTTTTTGAGATAACACGGTTTTACCTGTTGGACATGATAACTCGAGTTTTTTAACCCGCGGAAATACATCTCCCCACATATCAAGTAACAAACTTAAATCGCCTGGCAAACCAGAATACACCGAACCAATGTCTGCTCCTATTCTTAACAAAACAGGGGATTCAAATTCTTGATTTGAATGATTAAACGTTTTCATTGATTTGTGCATGTCCTTAGCCGCCTGTAGAGCATGACTCGGACTTACATAATCTTCATTTATACCACCAACCAAAACTAAGGAGGTTCCATCTGTCTTGAGTCTTTGTAAACCATGCTTGGAAGATACCGCCGCAAGTCTATTAAAGATGTCTTCCAATCTTTTTGTGAACAAGTCATTACTCAATATTGACATGGAACTTGTAACCCCATCCAATTGAATGTTAATCACAATAACATCATTGTATTGTTTGAAATTACTATTTCCAGCCAGTCCTACTGTCTCAAGGTTGTTTCCTAAAACCATGCTTTCAAGCAATTTCTTTTCACGCGTATTTATGGTCGTTAGTTTATCTAACACTGACTTAATTTCCTTTCTGGATTTAACTGTTTTATTCAGAGCTATAAAGCATATAATTAGAGGTATGTGAGTGAGCACAATTTTAACCATTCCCTTTACAATGTTTTCTTCAACGCGATCACTATTCTTGTCGCTTCTCAAGAGTTCTTCTTTTCCTATTTTAGAAATGAGGGATTTTAACTCGTTCCTTGGGCGGTTGGCTGCAGCGACTAAGTTTTCATTATCCCTGCTTAATTCTTGGATAAATTCCGCATCAATTTCTAAAATGTTCTTCAGGGCATATTGAATGGAATCTTGTCTAACCAAAACAAAAAAACGCTTAAGCATTATGTACGCCTCTCTGTTTTTCTTCCACTCTCCTTCTGTATTAACGATTTTTTTAGCTAATGCTGAACGAATGAATCTTATGCTCTCGGGAGAGGGTTTCAACAGGATTTCGTTGAGATCTTCAAAATTGTATCGTGAAGAGTCTTCCCAGTAAGCTAGGCATATCTCTGCTCTAGAAAGCTCAAGTGCATCAACGTATGCCTGATAATTTAATACTGATTTATTCTTAGTCAATTCACTGTAGGCTTCTAGAAACTTTTCTTCTCCGTCCTTTCCTAATTCCAAATAGGCGTTCATTGAGTTGAATTTTGGAAGCCAGCTTGCCACTCCTGTTCTTTCAAAAAATAAAGACGCACTGTCGTATGCAAGAGCTGCTTCTTGGAAGTTCCCCATACGATTGTGTGTGTTTCCCAATTGGTTATATACCGCCGCCCTTAACCGTCCTTTTGCCCAACGAAGCGAAAATTCAGAAAGGCTAAGACTGTTCTCATAGTCTTCCAATAGGTATAGAATAAGAGCGGCCCGGTCTTGAACGCTGCCCTCATATTTACCTAGGTCGTTTTGAATATCTATATCGAACGCTTGATTCAAATAGAATGCAGCAGAATCATAGTCTTCAAGGAAGATAAAGGTGTTTCCTGTTTGATAATTCGAGAAAAACCTGAGTTGAACACTATCTCTTGGGGCCCATTTTTTGATTCTTTTTAAAATCGATAGATATATTTTAGACTCCCTTCTTTTATCCCAAAAGTTAAAACCGCGATAATAGGCAACACTTTTAATGGCGCTATCTGCGGACGAGCCTTCTACTTCTCTGAGAAGTTTGCTTGCTTTTGATTTAGCTTGTGCTCTAAGTTCAACCGTCTGAGCTCTTCTAAATGACTGGTACTCAAAAGAAATTGAGTCTAGCCAATGGGCTTCTCCTCTATCAGTTAGAAAAGCCTGTTTCTGTGCATGCAAACTTGTAGAAAGAATAAATAACAGCAGAGTAAGCTTACGACGTATCATAACTCGAAGGATTGGTTGGTCTCTGAGAGGTTAGATTCAACCTTAAAAAGATCTTTATTCACAGACCGCATGATATATTTAGAGACCTTTATTTTTTCTCTGTTTGCGCTCTGAAGATTTTGAGCCGCCTCGTCTATACATTCTCCCCAAATATCAAAACAAAACGTATTTGAACCAACAAATCCCATAAGAGTGTCTCCATAGCTGATTCCCGCTCTTAAACTCAAATTGCCTCCCTCATGGTTCAGAACATTTTCTCGCAATTTGACAGCACATAACATCGTGTTGTTTGCTTGTTGTGATGGAGTAAGATTACCCCTCTTGCATATTGCCACTAACTGATCACCTGAAGACTTTATTCTGATCAAGCCAAATTCTATAAATAGCGCCTCAGCATTTTGAAACACTTCATTTATCATCTCAATTCGTTTTTTTGGGCTCTCAGAATAGTGATCCTCATTCACTTCAATAAACAATACGGCACAGTGTTTCACTTTAACAGGGTCAAGATTTTCATCTTCTAAAAAGTTCAAAATCACATTCTCCGGTAATCGTTTATTCAGAACTTGACGATACGTTTGTTCTTGATTCCTCAAAGCAGATAAGCGTATGGTCTCTTTCCGTTTGAGTAGGGTCAAAATAGCCATGGCGGCTAAGGTTATAAAAAAGATTATAAACAAGGCTAATTGACCGGACTCTACTAAAGTGTAAGAATGGTTCTTTTTTTGCTCCAGATTATTTATTCTATGAATTTGGTCGAAAAATATCGTGATCTTTTGGGGTGTTTCTTCGGCTTTAGCCAAAACTTTCTTTTGACTGAGAATCACTTGGTTCTCTAGGCTTTCTGTTTTAATAGAATCGGCAAAACTTAATTGGCCACTTGCCTCTGCTTGGCCGCACAAGGCTACCAACAACAAAAGTGATACAAAATATTTAGCGGTGGACATACACGTTGCACCCATTGGTTTATCCAAGTGAAAATACAACTCTAGAATTAAAGCCTTAAAGCACCTGTTTAGGTGAGATTTAGATAGACGAATTCAGCTGCGGAGGGTGCTAAGGTTGACTTCATGCGCTAAACCAATTGAATGTCCACGCTTACCAAGGCTTTAAATTCCTCTAAGCGCTCATTGATCTCCTCATTTGTGAGGTTTGCAATGCGTTCTGTTCCAAATTTTTCTACTGTAAAACTGGCCATTGCGGAGCCCCAAATGACCGCACGCTTCATGTTTTCAAAACTAATGTCATCCGTCTTAGCCAAATAGCCAATGAAGCCACCAGCAAAGGTGTCTCCTGCGCCAGTAGGGTCAAAAACCTCTTCTAACGGTAGAGCGGGAGCGCTAAAAATTTGTTCTTCATGGAATAGCAATGCGCCGTGCTCACCTTTCTTAATGATGAGGTATTTAGGCCCCATTGTCATGATTTTCTTTGCGCCCTTTACAAGACTATATTCACCAGACATTTGCCTTGCCTCCTCGTCGTTTATGGTAAGTACATCAACGCCTTTGAGGGCTTCAACTAAGTCGTCCCAGCAATTGTCCATCCAAAAATTCATGGTATCCAAGACAACAAGTTTAGGACGCTGAGGAAGTTGGTCTAAGACTTGCTGTTGAATAGAAGGCATCAAGTTGCCAAGCATCAAATATTTTGCGTCTTTATATGCCTCAGGAACTGTTGGGTTAAAATCTGCGAGCACATTTAATTGAGTGTCAATAGTATCTCGGGTATTCATGTCCAAGTGATACTTTCCGCTCCAAAAAAAAGTTTTACCGTTTTTTATAATTTGAACCCCCTCAAGATCAGCTCCTTTGGACTTCAAAAGGTCTAAGTGAGCCTGCTCAAAGTCGGCGCCAACAACAGACACTATATTACTTTTTGCCACATGGTAGCTTGCTGAAAGAGCAATATATGTTGCAGCACCCCCAAGGATGCGATCTGTTTTTCCAAAAGGCGTTTCAAGGGCGTCATACGCCATGGTTCCAACTGTTAGTAGACTCATGATCTCAGATTTATGCAGCAAAGGTAAGCGGAGGCCATTAGTTACACAATCAAAATGATTTCAATATTCATTTTAGATAAAAAATCATCTATTGATGAAAACTATTAGATTTTCACAAAACTTGCGGATCGCCTCACAGAATGGGAATCTTAGAATATGAAAAACAAGATTCTCTCCAGCCTCAAATACGAAATGCTTAAGGAAAAGGAATTCGTCAAATTCCTATCAAGATTCACCTTAACCTATTGCGCCTTATTTGGAATTTACCAGCTTTATTTAAAATTTACCGTTTACAACCAATCTCTTGATTGGGTTACCTATAGCGTGAGTGAGTTTTCATTTTACCTCGCCCAGCTGCTAGGTGTCACCAATTGTACGTTTTCCTGCTTCATTGAAGGGTGTTATGTTGGGCAAGAAGGCAAGTTGATTCACATCGCTGAGGGATGCAATGGTTTGAGCCTAGCCATTGCTTATAGTGCATTCATAATTGGCTACTCAAATTTAAATTGGAAAACACTCCTACAAATCCTTTTTGGGCTTTTGACTATTCAGAGCTTTAATGTTTTGCGAATTGGAATTTTAATAGTGCTAAGAGACTTTGGCGGGGATGCATATTTCTACTTTATTAAATACCTTTTTGGTACTGTCATCTATGCTTCCATATTTACACTGTGGTGGCTTCAGCCTCAATTCAATAAATGGTTGAACTGATGGAATTAAGAACGCTGTATAAATGGATAGCACTATACATGCTGTTGTCCATACCAATGGGAATTGCTCGAAGTGTACAAGGTTTGGAAAGCACGATTTTTATAGGAGCTTATATTGTTATGGCTTCTTTGAAAATAGTATTGTGTTTGTGTTTTCTTGAAAAAGCCGGACTCAATGCCTCTAAAAAATTGTTAACCGTAGGATTAGCCGTTATACTAAGATTGCTGTTTCATGCTCCTTGGTTTGCGTTGTGTATTGCCAGTGTGCTATTTCATTCTAATAAAACAAAAAAACCTATTTAAGTATTGCGGGAAATTGGGGATTGCCGTATTATTGCAGCCCTATTTAAGAGAATTAGGAACAACATTCCTCCTTAGCTCAGTTGGTTAGAGCATCTGACTGTTAATCAGAGGGTCCTTGGTTCGAGCCCAAGAGGAGGAGCAACTAAAATTATAAAA
>MDSX01049876.1_pt1 | contig 15192 bp, 10 predicted proteins | sample 811141 | NCBI WGS metagenome assembly MDSX01 (sample SAMN05326642, study PRJNA326480) | marine metagenome | isolation source: seawater | place: Atlantic Ocean: South East | collected 2010
CAGCGCCTCGAACATCGCGTCCGGGTCCCCGTGCGCGTCTCCGACCGCGACGAGCGCGTCGTCCGCGTCCGCGCGCGCGCCGAACGCGCGCGTCTTCATCGAGTGAACGAGACACGCCGCCGACGTCATCGCCGCCAGGACCGTCGCGCGTCGCGCGCGCGCCCCGCGACGCGCGTCCGATCGACGGCGCATTATTTTCGCGATCGCGATCGCGCGCGACGACGCGCGCGCGCCGTCGCGTCGCGATGCGCGGCGCGCTTCGACGCGATCGCGGCGGCACATCGCGACGCGATCATCATGTTTCGACGACAGCTCACGAACCGCGCGTGGCGCGACGCGCTTCGAGGCGGGCGACGCGCGCCTCAAACGATCGCGGTGCGCGCCGACGGCGACGCGCGCGCCGAGCGACGCGCGCGACGGCGAAGACGCGCGCGCGAACGATGGACGATCGATCAACCCTACGCGTCGAGACTGACGATGGAAACGCGGGGCGCGCGACGACGCAGAGCGCGTGCCGGGCGTACGGCGCGGGATTTTTGAACGAGGACGAAGTCACGGCGCGCGTGGTGAGCGTGGTGAAGAACTTCGCAAAGGTGGACGCGAGCAAGGTGACGGCGACGTCGGCGTTCGCGGGCGATCTCGGGCTGGATTCGTTGGACACCGTGGAGGTGGTCATGGCGATGGAGGAGGAATTCGCGGTGGAGATCCCGGACGCGGAGGCGGATAAGATACAGTCGATTCCGGAGGCGGTGAGTTATTTGGCCGCCAACCCGAACGCGAAGTAGAGAGATTTTAGTGATGATGGCGTCGTCGCCGCGAAGGCGCTCGCGCGCGGGGTTGTAAGTAAACGAGCAAAAGTTTTTAAGAAACAGAGTTTATGTTGTTACAACACTCTTCTAATGCAAAAATGCAATACAAAAAATATGCTCGCGCGCGCGTGACTTGGTGCTGAGAAAAGAATGGTTACTCGTTAGTGGTCAGCGACGAAGGCGTCGCCGTTTCGATTGCAGAATATTTAGCGCGTCTTGGCGACGTCGACGTCCGGAAGGACGAGCGAAGAGAATAAGATGAGTAATCTTCGCTCACCCGGGACGGCCCAGACGAAACCGAGCTCGGCACCGCCGGTGAGAGATCCACCCTTGCCGTTCAAGACCAAGAGTTCACCCTCGACCCAGTGCGAGTCGGCGAACCCGGGCTTGGCGACGCGGCCTTCGCCCTTGTATCTCGCCAACACGCCGAGCTCATCGGGATAAGAGCTGCCTTCGGTGATTAAGTTTTCCTTGCTCACTTTGGCGCGGAAACTCGCGGCGCCGCACGGGACGTTTTCGTCGCCCGTGAGCTTGACGGCGGTGACGCACTCGTTTGACTCGCCGACGTCGTCGCCCCAGCGCCCGCGAACCATGCGCAAAACTTCCGGACCGTGCGGGCCAAAAGCACCGATATAAAGCCCGTCGAAGACATCGTTTCGCGAACCCGACGCCAGGCGCGGATCGATGCGCTGAAATCGCACTCGACCCGGAAGCGGGCGGTGCAAGACGGCGTCTTGACCGATGAGCGCGAGTAATTCCTCGGCGCTCACCTCGTCGACGTCTTCGTCGTCATCGTCGCCTTCTCCAAAGTACTCCTCGTCCAAATCTTCGTCATTTTCGTCTTGACTCGCAAACATCTCTTGCGCGGCCTCTTTCACCGCGTTCACGAGAGCCGTGTGCGATCCAGCGCCCAAGCCTCGCGACGCCGTCGCGTCAGCGTTGGGCACCATGCTCTCCCACTTTGTGGCCAAGAAGCCTTCGATCTCCTTATCCAGCGCGTGAGAGAACGGTCTGCGGTCGTCGCCGTCGTCGTCGTCGTCGTCATCGAGAGATAACATTTCGTTGTCGCTCGTGAGCACGAACGCGTGCAAACCCTCTTGATGCAACGCCGCCGTGGTACGCTTGATGTCGTACAGCGTCTCGTCGTCGTCGTCGTCGTCGTCATCCTCTGCGTTGATGGCGTCGTTAAACTTATCCAACATCGCACCAATCTCTTCAAGCGCGTCATCGCGCGTCTTTCCACTCGAAGGATCGAGCCCGAGAAGCTTGGCTTTGATTTCTTCCTTGACGCTTTCGATGTCTTCGCGAGCGGCGCCGCGAAGCGCGTCTTCGACATCCGCCACCGCCGTCGCGTCGTCCACGACTGCGGTCGACGACGTAGACTCGCTCTGCGTCGCGATGAATCCGACACCGCCTTCAATCAAAGCTTCCGACGACGTCGTTTCCTCCTCCTCGTCGTCATCGACGAGAGGAATCGAAACCGGGATGTAGTTTAACCGCATGACGTCGCGACGAAACCCACCCGCGGCGTCGGCGTCCTCCTGCAACATAATCTCCATCACCGGCTGTCCAGCGTCGTAATCGTACCCTTTCGGGTACGCTTTATTTAGTTCCACGATATCAGCCAAGTCTCGAGACGAATACGTCGATCCCACGAGTCGTCCGTGCTCGCGAGATATCCTCATAATCACCCCCGTCGGATGCTCGCGCGCTTCGTCTCCCTCCGCGCGCTCCCCGTCGTCCTCACCCTGCGGCACCTCCTCCATCCCCGCCCACCATCCACACAGCCCCACACCAGCGTCTCTCAACCGTACGGCGTCTTCAAACCTATCCTCAGCGATCGCCTTCGCGTACGCCTCGCACATTTGTCCCGTATCGTCGCTCGCTCGCAGCGCATCCGCCGCCCGCTTCAACGACGCCGCGCTCGCGTAATCTTCACTCTCAATCGCATCCTCAAGCTGCGCCTCCAGCGCCTCCAACGCACTCGCCTCAATCTCCAAATCATCAAACCTCGACACCACGTCCGCGTCGCTTCGTCGTCGCTCCGTCGTCGCTCCGTCGTCGCCTCGCGTCGTCGCCCCCGCGCCGCTCCGCGTCAGTCGCGCCCTCAACCGCGCCGTCGCCGCGTCCGACGCCGCCGCGAACGGATCGCTGGCGTCCGCCATAAATCTCTGCTCCGTCTGCTCTCGCTCGCCCTCGCGCGCGCCGTCGCCGTCGTCGCTCGCGCCGTCGTTCGCCCCGTCGCGACGCGCCGCGCTCCCGCGATCCAAAAACGCGCTCGCCCCGTCGCGATCGACCGCGAAGCGCGCGCTTCGAGGCGTCGAATCCGTGGAGCGAAATTCTTCGCGCTCGTGCTCCGGTCGCTTGCCCGGATCGCTCGCGCCGTCGACGCGGTCGAGCGCGCGCGGGCGCGCGCGGTGGAGACGGCGCGCGCGCGCGCGCGAGGCGCGAAGCGGCGCGCGGGGCGCGAGGACGCGCTCGCGGGCGACGCGCATCGCTCGAGCGGACGAGGGAAACGTCGGTCGCGCGCTCCGATGGGCGAGCGTGCGCGCGAGCGGTCGCGCGCGCGTGTGCGGGGCGGTGCGCGGCGAGGGCAATCGTGACGCGGATAGCGAATGCCGGAACAGTATGGGGGATGATTTAGTGCTATGTGGATGCAGAGGGGTACGTGTAGGATAACATAGTAGTTCGGACATACGGGTATAGGCATACAGACGAAACAATGATATAAATACTTTCTCGGACATCAGGCGTCCAGACCGAGCGCGACGCGACAGCGCGCGGCGCTCGGAACGTCGCGCAGCGCGCGAGAAACGGCGCGCTCGGTCAATTCGCCGCCGTGAACGACGAGATCGACGTAAGACGGCACGAGATCGACATAAGACGGCGCCGCGTCCGCGACGTCGGTCTTCGCGTCGCGCGTCTCCTCATAAAACGTCTCGCCGGCGACGAGCACGGTCGTCATCCCGAAAATCTCCTTCGCCGCGCGCAAGTTTTTGAGCGAGTCCTCGAAAAACACGCACTCCGACGCGTCCGCGACGTCGACGCCGCAAAACGCGAAGAACTTTTCAAACGCCTCGCGTTCGGGTTTGCAGCACTCTCCCATGCCTCCCGCGCCGAAGACGCGGTCCGCGAAACAGTCTCGCAACCCGAGCGCCTCCAGCGCCTCCAGCGCCTGCGTCTCGTTGCAATTCGTGAACACGTACTTATTCTCTCGCCCGCCCGGTAACGATTCGACGAACGCGCGCACGTCCGCGCTCGGCGCGAGGTGCTCGCGCGCGTCGCCGCGCGTGAATCGCCAATACTCCGCCGCGTCGAACTCGTACCCCGCGCCGTGTCGCAGCGCTCGCAGCGTTTGATTATACCTCTTGAACCATTTTTCCCACACGACGCGCGCCTCCGCGACGTCGTCGACGCCCGCGCACCGCGTCGCCATGAATTCGTACACGCGTCGTCGACACGCCGCCTCGTACCCGTTCGCGATCGCGTACAGCGTGCCGTCGAGATCGAACACGTACGCGCGCGCGCTCGCGCGCGACGCGCCGTCGCCCGCGCCGTCGCGCGCCATCGCGCGCGCGTCTGCCGCGCGCGTCGGTCGGTCCGTCGGTCGGTCCGGGTTCGCCGGTCGCGCCTCAAACCTCGCGCCGTCGATCGACGCGACGATTCGAACCTCGGCGCGTCGTTCGCGAGGCGACGCGGACGCGGTCGACGACGGCGGCGACGACGCGCGGCGCGCGCGACACTCCTCGACGAACCATCACGGTGCGCGTTTCGACGCGGCGCGCGCGCGCGAGGGCGACGCGACGACGCGCGCGCGATCGACGCGCGCGACGCGCGCGCGCGGCGCGAGGGCGCGACGCGAGCGACGCGATCGCGCGCGCGCGGTGTCCCGATAGATCGCGCGCATCTTACGCGCGCGCGGAGCGACTGACGCGCGCGCGAACGTTCGGACGGCGCGACGACGCAGATGCTTCAAGAATTCATCAAGCGGGCGACGCCGGCGAGCCTGTACGCGCCGACGGCGACGCTGGGCGCGCTGAAGGAACGAAACGCGAATCCGGCGTTCGCGGCGGCGTCGAAGAAGGAGTACACGCTGGATTATTACCTTCGGGGAGCGCTCTCGGGCGGGATCTGCTGTGGGTTCACGCACGGGGCGGTGACGCCGGTGGATGTGGTCAAGGTGCGCTCGGAGGCGCGCGCGCGAACCGCGATGGATGAATCGACGAGCGAGCGAGCGCTCGACGGGGCGTCGACGACGACGGACGCGCGCGCGACGTCGCGTGCGGTGCGAATATCGACTGACGAGCGTGATTTAATTTTATATCGGTACAGACGCGCATGCAATTGGATCCGTCCAAGTACGGCGGTATGGTGTCTGGCTTCTCCAAGGTGATTGCCGAGGAAGGCGCCGGGGCTTTGCTCACCGGTCTCGGTCCGACGGCGGTGGGTTATTTTATCCAAGGTTGGTTCAAGTTCGGTGGTGTTGAATACTTCAAGATCAACGCCGCGCAAAGCATGACCGAACGGGAGGCGTGGAATAACCGTAACACCATCTACCTCGGCTCCGCCGCGGTGGCCGAGTTCATCGCCGACGTCTTCTTGTGCCCGCTCGAGGCGACGCGCATCCGTTTGGTGTCCAACCCGACGTACGCGCCGTCCACTCTCAGCGCCATGGCGAAGATGGCGAGCGAAGAAGGCATCATCAGCGGTTTCTACTCTGGTTTCGGTCCGATTCTGGCCAAGCAAGTGCCGTACACCATGGCCAAGTTCGCCGTCCAAGGGCGCGCCGCCGAAGCCATCTACGAGTCCATGGGCAAGTCTCCCAAGGAATGCACGAGCTCTGAAAACGTCTCCGTCTCTCTGTCTTCTGGTGTCGTCGCTGGTGTCGTCGCCGCCATCATCTCCCACCCCGCCGATACCTTGTTGTCTAAGGTGAACAAAGCCGGCGCGGGGGGCACCGGTTCCATTGTGACGCGTCTCGGCCGCATCGCCGCGGAGACTGGCGTTGTCAAGCTCTGCACCCAAGGTTTGGCCGCGCGTTGCGTCATGATCGGTACTCTCACCGCCGGTCAATTCGGTATCTTCGATTCCGTCATGGAAGCGCTCGGCGCGAGCAAGTTCCACTTCCACAACCCGGACGCCGACCATTAAGCAGTCGGCGTCGGTTTCTCGATTCATCATCACTACACTGCGCGCGTCATTCATGTAATCTAATCACAAAACGAACGCGAAACGCGCTTTAAAAAATCATTTAACTGTGGTATTTATTGACAAATCATTCGATCGGCGATCGTGCGGGCGTTTTCGGCGCGACGTCTCTCGTCTATCCGAGCACCGCCAACACGTCGACGGCGTTGATAAACTTCCCCTTCTCACCATCCTCGAACTCAACCTCCGTCCCCGAGAATCCATTGATCAGCACCGCGTCCCCTTTTTTGATTCCCTTCACGTTTTCACCGACGCTCGCCACTTTTCCCGTGACGCTCGATCCCGGTCCGCCCGCGCCCGCGCCGCCCGCCAAAAACAGCCCACCCTTGGTTTGGCTCTCCGCCTTGTCCGCGAGCACGAGCACGCGGTCGCCCATGGCTTGGCACTCGGAAGATTTCATCCCCGCCGTGGTCACCGCGCGTCGCGCGGTGCGGCGCGTCGCGCGGTGCGCGACGAGCGGCGTTTTGATCGTCGCCGCGGTCGGCGAGCGGGTGAACATGATGGCGCGATGAGTGCGCGTCTGTGCGTCTGTGCGACGAGCGCGAGGGCGATCGAGCGGAACGAGGTCGTGCGGTAAAAACCGTGCGAACTTTTGAGCGGTTCGCGCGCGCGGGCGACGAAGTGTGCGGGGGCGACGGGTCGGCGTTCGATGGGAGCGTCATTAAAACCCTCGTGCTGTGGGTTTTCGCGGCGGCGCGAAGGCGCGCGCGGCTCGCGGCGACGCCGAGCGCGGAACGAAGCGAAACGAAGCGAAACGAAGCGAAAAATTATTTAAAAAACTTGCCTAAACCCTTGGGGGCGTCGCCGTCGGTGAATCCGCCGGCGCCGCCGTCGTCGTACTCCATAATTTTCGAGCACTTGGCGCGCCCCGACGGCTCGCGCGCGCACGCGTCGATGGCTCGCACCGCGGCGGAGATGCTCGCCTCCTCCCCGCGTTCGCTCCAGTAAAACTTCGTGCCGTACTTATTCGCCAACCGCGTCCAAAACGAGGGCGGGATCTCTAAATCGAGATTCCCACCGACGCTAAAGTTTAAAATGTTCCCCAAGCCCGGATCGGCGACGAAGACGACGGTGTCGTCGTCCACGTTCCAGTACTCCTTCACCGCCAATCCCGGCGTCTGCGGGTACGCCTGCGCGAGCACGCGCAACCGCACGCCCGTGTCTTTCTCCAGGGCCTCGACCTCGGTCGTCAGGCGCGCGACGTCGGATTTCGTGAGGTATCCCGCGACGTCGAGCACCGGCGCCGCGGGTCCCGGCGGCAGCAGCGCCGGGTTGTTCACCCCCTCCAATCGCGCGCTCGCGGGCGCGCACGCGTGCGCGCTGAGCGTCAGCGCCAACGCAAGCGACGCCGCGCCGCGTTTCACCGCGTCGAACGCGTCGACCGGCGCCGCCGCGGCGTCGTCGGCGCGATCGCGCGCGCCGCGGCGGACGATTTCGTCGCGCCGTCGCGCCGTCGTCCCTCGCGGCGTCGCGTCGCGGCGTCGCGCGCGCGTCGCGCCGGCGGTCGCGCGCGTCGCGCGCGCGCATCGCGCCGGCGCGCGCGCGACGGTCGGCATCGGTCGGCGTCGGCGTGTGATGTGCTGACGTGGCGCGGGCGCGGAATTCGCGACTTTGCGACGCGCGATCGAAATGTTCGCGCGCTCGAGCGCGCGAGCGCTGCGCGCGCTGGCGCGCGATGAAAGCGCGATATTTATGCTGCGCCGCGGACGCGCGCTCGAGGGCGCGCGTCGCGATGAGGCGCCGTGGAGCGGCGTAACGACCGCTGGGCACTTGGCGGGACAAGATGGGGAAAAAGCGTTACGACGTCGCGCGTACGCCTCGGTGCGGTTCGAGCACGTGAAAACGCACCGCACGGAGAGCGATTTGCTCGGGTCGATGGAAATACCGTCGGAGGCGCTGTACGGGATCGCCACGGCGCGGGCGATGGAAAATTATCACATCACGGGGACGACGCTGAGAAAGTACCCGGAATTCATACGAGCGCTGGCGTTGACGAAGAAGGCGTGCGCGGTGGCGAATCGGAAGATAGGGCTGCTGCCGGATGATGTGTATCGCGCCATATCGTTCGCGTGCGATGAGCTGATCGATTCGGAGGAACATCATCATCACTTCGCGGTGGACGTCATTCAGGGCGGCGCCGGGACGTCGACGAATATGAACGCGAACGAGGTGATCGCGAATTTGGCGGCGCGGTTTTTGGGGGTGCCCATCGGCGAGTACAGCGTGGTAAATCCGAATGATCACGTAAATTTGTGTCAAAGCACGAACGATGCGTACCCGAGCGCCGCGAAACTCGCGGTAGTGTTGAAGCACGGCATCGTCGTCGAGGCGTTGAAAAAGATGATCGTCAGTTTGCGCGCGAAGGGTGACGAGTTTCAAGGAATAATCAAGATGGGACGCACACAGCTTCAAGATGCGGTACCAATGACGCTGGGTCAAGAATTTCACTCGTTTGCGGCGACGCTAGAGGCGGATTTGACGTTTCTGGAACGAAACGTCGACCAAATGTATGAGATGAATCTCGGCGGCACCGCGATCGGGACTTCGATTTGCGCCGACGAGGCGTTTTCTGAGGAGGCTGTGGCGGCATTATCGGAGCTCACCGGACTTCCGTTACGCTCACCGCAAGATTTTATTGAGGCATCGAGCTCGACGTCGAGTTTTCTGTTGTTTTCTAACATCTTGCGCCGCGTCGCCGTGAAGATTTCAAAAATCTGCAACGATTTGCGGTTGCTGTCCAGCGGCCCGCGATGTGGGTTTAATGAAATCAATCTTCCTGCAGTTGCCCCTGGAAGCTCTATCATGCCAGGTAAAATCAATCCCGTCATCCCAGAAGTGATGAACCAGGTGTGTTTTCAAATCATGGGCACAGACGCTTCGATTGCCCACGCGTCGGAGGCGGCGCAGCTGCAGTTGAACGTTTTTGAACCGTTGATCGTTTACAATTTATTGAATAATATGGATATGATGGAGCGTGGACTTAACACTCTCCGCGTGAAGTGTATCGACGGCATCACGGCGAACGAGGAAGTGTGCAAGAAATCCGTCGAAAACTCCATCGGCATCGTCACTGCTCTCTTGCCGTTGATTGGATACAAAAAATCTTCGGCGGTGGCGAAAGAGGCGTTGGCCACCGGGCGACCTGTCGCTGAAATAGCTGCGACTTACGCAACGGTGGCGGAAATCAACGCGTTGCTGCACCCCGCGTCCATGACGCGCGCGAGAAAGCTCGACGCCAGAGGTGTTTGCTTGGAGACGCCTGCGGCGTCTGGGTAGCGATTTATTTCGTTGCAATATACTGTACAATATCCATCTACTGTAATCCCGGTGCCGCGTGTATCTCCTCGGTTTGCTCCTTTGCAAATCGGATGAAGACCTGCTCTAAAGTCGTCTGCGACACGGAGTAGTCGTCAATTCTTGCGCCGTCGTCGTCCGACTGCTTCAAAGCTTCGACGGCGTCAAAAATACGCCAAAGTTTCATTTCGGGATTCATCACGCGAAGTTTAATTTCTGTGGCGTGTGTTTCTACTATCTCCGCTCCAATGTCTCCGTGTTTGGCTCGTAGCGCTTCCATAACGGCGTTTCCTTTTCCGTCGGAAAAGCGCAGATCGATGGAGTATCCTTCACTGAAGCGCGACTTCAAGTGCTGCAAGGAGCCAAGACACTTGAACTCGCCACTCACCATGATACCGATGCGATTACAGAGTGCCTCACACTCCTCCATAGAGTGCGATGTGAGAACAATCGTGCGTCCAACCATCATGGACGAGATCACGTCCCACATGAACCGTCTCGCTTCGGGATCCATACCAGTTGATGGTTCATCCAAGAAGACGACTTCTGGTTCGCCGACGAGCGACAACGCGACAGAAAGCTTACGCTTGTTGCCTCCACTGTATGTTCCAGCTTGTCTATCGGCATACAAAGTCAAACCCATACGCTGCAGCAGATCTTCCGTCACGCGCGGAATCATCTCCGTCGGCATTCCGCGAATGGCGGCGTAGAATTCAATGTGCTCGCGTGCGGTAAAGTTTGGTTGCAAGCCGTTGAACTGAGGACAATATCCCATCAATCGTCGCGCGTCGTTAAGATCAGTACGCACACTGTGAGACGCACCGTCTCGATCTTGAATGATCGCGTCACCCGCAGATGGTGGGAACTCGCCCGTGAGCATCTTGAACGTCGTCGTCTTTCCCGCGCCGTTGATGCCGAGCAAACCAAAGCATTGATCGCGATGTAGACCCACGCTGAGATTTCGAACGGCGAGCTTTGTAGAACTCGCTGACAAGCCTTTGTACGTCTTGGATAAGCGGTCCATGATGACGCCATCACCGTCGATGTCTCCTGAGAGCACGCGTTCGCGCTCGGCTCGCACGTCTTCATCTTCGTCGACGCTCGGCGATACCTCTTGCGAGTTTCCACGTTTCATCAGTATCCAACTTGCGAAATTCTCTTTATACTCTTTGTAAAACAACAAAGCGCTCCACATGAAAAATGTTCCGATCAAATAGCCCAAATCGTCGGCGATGACGTTGAAAGAACCCTTTGGTACGACGGGGACGAGGCACATGCAATCCTCGCGGAAAATTTTCCGCGTCTTGTCCAAACCATTTTGTGCGATGTCGTATAGACCTTTCCCGAAACTAAAGTGCGGAATGATGAGCGGAAACGTGTAATTGAAGATTTTACTCACCAACAACGTCTCTTTATTCAAGTCTTTCAGGGCATCGGTGACGATACCGGCGATGGTGGTGATCACGCCAACGGTGGTGTTTGTTCCGATTTGCCCAACAAAGGTGTAGTATTCGCTAGTGTACCAAAATCCTTGATAATGCGCGTGTGGAATAGAGGTCAACATGAAAAAACCCAACAAAACAGTGATCGCCCCGAGTTGACCTTGGAAGTAAGACGCATTGAAACCGGCAAAAATGACGACGATGACGGCGAACGGAATAACGAGCTGTATGGCGTCTGCGACGTAGTGCGCCAGCCAATAAATTCGTTTATCGATTCCACTCACGAGCTGTAAGTGTTTGGAGTTATTGCATCGTTCGTACACTGGAAAGATTGAAATCCCAGCACTGAGAACAGCGAGCCCCATGACGACGAACATGGAAACGATGAACGTAGTTCCAGAGTTGTCCGGCTCTTCGATGTCTCCTTCCTTCAGTGTATTCACCGCGCTCGGATACCAGTGAATCGTAGTCGTGATGCTCGCACTAGAATCGGACGTGCGCTTGCGCAAAATAGCACTATTCACGTTGTTGATGACGGTCGGCATACCGTGTAAGGCTGTTTGATGTCCGTACAGCGTGTGACTATAGCGCGTGCCGTTGTACTCGTCAACGTACAAGACGTCGCACGGCGATCCCGTCGGTTGCATGTCACAAGGCACCGATGGCTCTTGGACGTCTAGTAAGTAACTATCGATACTGTCATCTATCATGGACGAGCACGATAGCCCCATAGAAACGATGTCTCTTTGTACATCGTAGCCTTTTGGAGACTTGACGCAATACGTCCCGCCCGCAAGACGTGCCAATGCCGCTACTCGACACGTTGACTCAATGGTTCTGTTATACGCGCAACACGTCATGGCAGACATCGTGATCGTTTGATCTTTCGCTAAGCAGTTGCACATACACGAAATCTCGGGTTGATACTGAGAGCGTAACGCGTAAGTGTCTGTCATCAAGTTCGTCGTGACGGCGACCGCCTCAGTCGCCGAAGGGGAGTACGTCACGAGGGTCTTCTTGTTATCGAGTAGCTTTCGACTGATTTCTTTCGCCGAAATCGTGCTCCCAGGTTCAAAACTCAACGTGGTCAAATAAAGCGCGAGCACGACGAGCAAACAAGGTACAAGAAGTTGCATGAATATCGACCGCATGCTGCGACGCCAATTGAGCCAACGCTTCCAGAGCAAGCGTTTGAGTTGGATTCTGAGTAAGGCACCACCCTTCGCGTAGGTTTGGCGAATGTCCTTGCGGTTGCCAGCGACCAATTTTGCATCGAGGTCTTCACATTCGTCGGCTTCTTCCACGGGTGCGTCTAAGTCCACAACCTTGCCTTTCGATTGCGCCGTGGACGCCGCCTTCACCCCATGTGCGAGAGATAGAAATACCTCCTCGAGCGTGGTGCACGAGATGCCGTAACTTGCGTACCCTAAATTCCCGATCTGCTCATCGAGAGCCTTGAATAACGCAGAAAAGTCGCCGGTAGACTCGAATGGTAAAGAAAACGATAGCTCGGCGCCGACGTCGCTGTGAACAACGGCTTTGGGTACGAAGTGTTGAATCACTCGCAGCATGGCGTTCGAGTTGTGCTGCGTCATCGACGCGATTTGCGTCGATGACGCGCGACTATGACGCGCAAACGTGAGCAGATAACCAGTGCCGAATTTAGACTTGAGGAATAGTGGCGAACCGATGCATGCAAGATGACCAGCGCTCATGATGGCGACTCGATCGCACAGCAAATCAGCCTCGTCCAAAAAGTGCGTCGTGAGCAAGACTGTGCAGTTGGCGGCTCGTTTGCGAATGACGTCCCACGTGAATCGTCGCGAGTAAGGGTCCATCCCAGACGTTGGTTCGTCGAGAAACACTACGGACGGACTGCCGATAAACGCAATAGCGAGCGAGAGCTTACGCTTCATCCCACCCGATAGATCCTTCGAGTTCGCGTCAATCTTCTCTGTCAGCGCAACCTCTTCCACGACTTGCTTGAGTTCTCGTTCTACATCCTCTTTTTGCATACCCGCAAATGCGGCGTATAATTGTAAATGTTCGCGCACCGTGAGTGTCGGCCAAAGGACGTCGAATTGAGGGCAGATACCGAGACCGGCGCGAATTTCTCGCATCTGGGTTTTGGTGTCGTACCCGTCAATAGTCGCTCGACCAGAGGTCCGTTCAATCATACCCGTGAGAACACTAATCGTCGTCGTTTTACCAGCACCATTGTGACCAAGTAATCCACTCACTTGGCCAGGAACAAAGGTCATACTCAAATTATCCACCGCAGTGACTTCGTCGCCAAACTTCTTCGTCAAACCGCGAACGACGACGCTGGCTGACTTCATCTGTTGCTTCGTGAGCGGCTCGACGGCGTCCCCAGACTCTTGCTCGTGCATTCCAAGCGTTTCATCATCGATGACCTTCGACGCGTCACCGCACCAGTACTTACGCGTGAATAGAAACCAAGGAGGCTGGCGCGTGCCGTATTCGGTTTTCCACACGGCGTCGAAGTAAAAGGTGAGAAACGCGTAAAATAAGCAATCGAAAATCACCATGCCTAAGATACCAGCGCACGTGACGTTCCCCTTGAGCGTTACGTCTTCGTTGAATGTCTCCATCGTGATACCCTTCTTATTCACCTCCAGAATAGCCAGCGCCGCGCCCCACATGTTCATCGCCCCGGATGGAAATATGCACGCTAAGATCCAAGCGCCGCTGCCCTCGGGCTGCGTGATGCGGACCGCGATGGAAGGAACCATGGTGAGGACGTATGCGAAACAGCCGACTATGGTGGCGGTGATCGATTTGGAAAAGAATGTCGAGATCCAAAAGTTCCAAAGCGTTAAAGACGCCACCCAAAACGTGTAAAAGATGAATTGAATGAATTGATTCGTGTACGAAAACGGGTAAATCCCGACCAACGTGATCAAGACGACGGAAATCATCGCCGAAAGCCAGTGCGTGAAGAACCAAGACCACCAGAACATCGTGTTTGACATACCCATCATCTTCATCCCTTCTCGCAATCGCAATTCCTTCTCAACGACGATGGATTTCATGACGAGGACGACGTTGGTTTGAAACGCGAGCGAGCCGACGAAGCCGTAAAAGGCTGCGGCGATGACGCCACCGACGTTGTAGTCGAACCCCAACCAAGGAAATGGCTTGAGAGATGTGTCTAACGTCACGCTATACGCACTGCCTCCGTCCTTCATGTCGATGATCGCCGCGTCGAACGCGTTTTGCGCATACGCAAACGACTTGTACTTTGCCCAATCATCTGTGTTGTACGCGCTGTCCCATCTCCCGGTAAAGTCGTCCTCCATGAACGCCGCCACCACCTTATCCTCGTTCGCAACGTTCGTCGAATTCAAGCGCAGCGTGTACGCGAACGCGCGCGTGCTCGCGACGTTACCTCCCGAATCAAAACGCGCGTACGCGAAAACTTCCCCGGGACGACTGGCGACGTACGCCATCGCCGCGGCTTCATCCGCCTTGGTCACGACGACTTCGTCTAAAATAGCGTCCCACGTACTCGTCACGCACGACGAGCTCTGCAGGCACGCATCCGAACACGCCGCGGGCATCGCCGTGACGTCGTACGACAGCGCGGCGAACGCCGATTTGACCCCCGTCGCGACGTTCGACGACGCCTGCACCTGATCATCCATCAAATTCAACAAATTCTTTTTGCCGTCCTCAAAATCGTTCGCATAGCTCCTATCCTTCGCGATCGACCGCTCGCTCAAGCACATCGCGTGCACGTACGCTCGCCGTCCGAGCTCCAGCGTCTCCGCGCTCGCCGGCGCCACCACGAACCGAAACCCCCTCGGCGTCCTCTGGTTCACGCTCTCGATCCCCCCCGCGAGCGCGTACGGCCTCGACAGCTCATCGTTCGTCCTCGAATCCGGCACCAACGCCTTCGGCAGGCACATGAGCCCCAAGAAAATCACCGGCACCAAGATCTCGCACAGCGTGCAGCACCGCAGCACGCCCTTCGTCTTCAGCAGGTAATTTTTCCGCATCAGCGCGCGAAACTGTCGCCCTCGTCTGCGCGCGTCGCCGCGTCGTTTCGCGTCGTCGTCAGTCCCACCGTCTCGCGCGCGCCGCGCTCGCGCGCGCCGCCATCGTCGCGTCGTTTCGCCTCGTCAAACGTCGCGTCGCGTCGTTTCGCGTCGTCGTCGTCGTCGTCGTCGTCGTCGTCGTCGCGTCGCGCACGCACCGCACCACCGATCGCGCGCGCGCGCCGCGCACCGCGTCGTCCATCGCGCCGTCGCTCGCGCGCGCGTCGCCGTCGCCCATCGCGCGCGCCGTCGTCGTCGCGCGTCGCCGAGTGCCGACGCGACGCCGACGCGCGCCTCGTCGTTTTACGCGGGCGTTCTTCGCGCTCGAACGCGTATAACATTTGTACAATTTCCAATTGAATTTTTACGACTCGCGCGTGC
>MDSX01012055.1_pt1 | contig 15187 bp, 13 predicted proteins | sample 811141 | NCBI WGS metagenome assembly MDSX01 (sample SAMN05326642, study PRJNA326480) | marine metagenome | isolation source: seawater | place: Atlantic Ocean: South East | collected 2010
CAATTAAACCTACAACTCCTACTCCTGAACAGGCAAAAACTATTGCAATTAAACCTACAACTCCTACTCCTGACCAAGCAAAAACTATTGCAATTAAGCCTGCAACTCCTACTCCTGACCAAGCAAAAACTACAAATTCTGAAGATTTGATTTCTTACATAAGAAACCAAATCTTCAATGCCATAAATAATGGAACGTTAAACAACCTTGATCCATCAAAACTATGTGCAAACATAGATTCGGACAAAATAAATAGTTGTATTAGTAGTGCCACAACACAAATACAAAATGCCATGGGAATGCCTGTAGGTATGGCTAATTCCAATCAAAAATCCATACCTCCTACCTCGAAAAGTGAAAAATCTCTTCCAAATATAACTTATTTTGCAAAAAATAAAAGTGATAGATTTCTTGTTGACTTTGAAGATATTGTAGCTGGGCATCCATATGTAGGAGCTAGAAGCCCTAGGCCTCATAATGATGCCCAAGTGTATTTTTCTAATACAGACCCGAGGTGGGTTAATGCAAAAAAACCTTCTGATTATCCCCCTATTTATGCTGTGGCAGATGGTTACATTAATCTTCCTCAATTATCATTCTACAATGTGGTTGATCACTCTGACTCAGATCCCGCTTGGTGGCATGTAGCTTATGGCTTTACTTTAAAAATAGCACAAGAAAATAACAATTATGTGGAATTTATATATCAAATGGAACCATATATGATTCCTGATATTATTGGCAAACCAAAAGATTTCTTTAAACAATTTATACTAGTTAAAAATGGTCAATTCGTAAAAAAAGGAGATATATTGGGATATATGTATGTCCCCTCTTTTAACGAAATGGTGGGAAGCGAAGGAGCATCTTCACATATTGCTTTCTCTTTAATTAAGCAACCAAGAACAGTATTTGTGCCTGCTATTTTTTCAGAAGAAGTAGTTAGCAAATTTGCTGATATTTATAGAAATCCTAAAGAAGGATGGGATAGCAAAAGTTTTGGATTTGATTGGAAAAGAGGTAGAGGGCTTCCTGACGGAATGGGTTGGATGCTTAGTGGCGAAGAAAATCCATTTGGTAGTAATATTCTCGATGTATTATTATTAGATGGAATTGCAGATTCACAATTAGATTCAAGAGCAATGGTTTACCCTAAAGACTTAGGATTTAAATCTGATAAATTATTATATAGCAAGTATGGATGGGGAAACACAATTATCGAAAATATTAGCATTGGTGAAGATTGGCAATTCCTATTTTCTGGAATTGGCGGGCCAATGAAAGTTGTTTTCAAGTCTGAAGAAAATGGACAATATAGAGAAAGTAAAGTACTTGAATTGCGATCAGGTCAAAATTTTGATTTAACTCATAAAAATAACTTTTTAGGAAATACATCAGAGTTTTCTATAATCATTACAGATCCAAATAATTGGGGATGGAGCTTAGCTTTTGCTAATAAAGAAACAGAATTCATAGCACCTGGAAGTACTAGAGATATTTCTCCTAAATGTCCACCTGGATGTCCTGTTAGCCCAAATCCTTATAAACTTAAAAAATAAATTATAAACATTAAGTCAAAAGTATTTATCTTTCCTTTAATATATACTAAATTTATCTTCCTGCTTTGTTTTTACATTTATTAAAACACTTTTCCCTTCTTTATTTGCTTTCTCCGCGGCTTTGATAGCAGGGACTATTTCTTCTGGTTTTTCAACATTTATGCCAACAGCTCCCAATCCTTTTGCAATTGTTGTATATGACCCAGTCATATTTCCTGCTCCATATTTAGACATTGCCACAGGTTGGTGATGGTCGTATCCTCCCATCGTTCCATTATCAAGAACAATTGTTGTAATTGGATTGCCAGACCTTACAGAAGTTTCTATATCCAATCCTGCCATCCCAAAAGCTGCATCACCCATAAAATTAACACAAAATTTATCAGGGTCTGCTATTTTAGCTCCAATAGCCAATCCTATTCCATAACCTAGATGTGTACTTTTCCCCCACCCAATATAACTATGCGGAACAGTAGCAGGATAAAAGGGCATTATCTGATCTCTTGGATGCCCAGCATCATGAGTTATAATTGTATTTTCATGATCCACTGCTTTGTTAATTTCGTTTATTAGTCTGTAAGGATTTATTGGAGTCTGATCTGAATTTAGTAATCCGCTCCACTCTTCATTCCATTCTTTTTTAATTATTGCAATAGATTCAATTACAGAATCATTATTTCTTTTTGTTGATCCAAGCTGTGCTTTAGTTTCTTCAATCAACATTTCAAGAGTTAATTTAGCATCTCCCAAAAGTCCAATATCTGTTTTATATTCTTTGGAAATATCTGTGAGATTATTTGTATTATGAATTAAAGTTTTGCCCTCTGGAATATCAATAGCAAAATTTGTTTTAGTCCAACTTGTTCCTATTCCTAAAATCAAATCTGATTCCTTTAACCAATGCCATACTGTTTTTGGAGCTGTTCTATTAGCAGATCCTAGTGATAAAGGATGTCTTTCATCAAATGCTGATTTAGCCTGCATAGTAGTTAAAATAGGAATTTGAAGTAACTCGACTAATTCCTTTAATTCATTTGTAGCTCCTGCATACAGTGTTCCTTGACCTGCCCATATAATCGGATTTTTTGCATTAATTATATTTGATACTGCACTTTTAATATCATTACTATTAGGTGCAGAAAGAGTGACTTGTGGACTAGAATAATCATCAATATTATCTATAGTCTGTACCATTGCCTTACCTTTCATTTCTAATAAAACAGGTCCTGGACGACCATTAATTAATGCTGACATTGCTCTTCTCATTAAATTTGGAATATCTTCAGCAGAATTTATTGAAGCAGCCCATTTAGTTATCTGCCCATAATTTTTTGGAGCAGAAAAGTTTGGTTCAATATCTGGGTCTCTATCACCTGCAGGAAGAAATAAAATTGGAACTGAATCTGCCCATGCCTGAGCAATTCCACCAAAAGAATTTTCAACCCCAGGACCTCCCTGGCAGCAAAAAACTCCTCTCTTGCCTTGAGATGCTAACATTCTGGAAAACCCATCAGCAGCCATAATACCACCTCTCTCTTGTCTGAATACAATCGGTCTTATCCCAGCATTAGCAGCAGCTTCTATTAAAGGATTTGCAGGAAAACATGCCATCCATTCAAATCCTTCTTTTTTTAAAATGTTAGCAATCGCTTCAAATCCATTCATAATTTACTCCTGTAAAATATTTATTGATTAAATTATAACCATTAAGTCAACAAATGAATTCTTGAGCAACTTCTTGAGCAAATCCCATTTGTGAATATTTTTATTAATTTGACAATAAACACAAATTATTCATAATAATAAAAATGGAATTACTAAAGGTTATGATATGTTAAATAATAAAACTCAGGCAAAATATAAAACATCCCATCAAAAAAATATCGAAATAAAAATGAGAGACGGGACTATTTTAAGACATAATATGACTCGTCCAGATACTGATGGTAAATTTCCTGTTCTCCTAGAACGTACTCCTTATAATAAAGAGGGGGGATCAGAAAATAATATAGGATCACCGGAATTTTTTGCTTCAAGAGGATACATAGTAATAATTCAAGATGTTAGAGGCAGATTTGCTTCTGATGGTGATTTTTATCCATTCAAAGATGATGGTAATGGGCAAAACAAAGATGGTTACGATACAACTGAATGGTTAGCTAAGCAAGAGTGGTCTACTGGTAATATTGGTACCATTGGAGGTTCATATTCTGGAGCAACTCAATACAGGAATGCAATAAGTAATCCTCCAAATGTAAAAGCCATGTTTGTAAGAGAATCATCGACAGATTATTCACAAGAATGGGTATATAGAGGGGGTGCATTTGAATTAGGATTTAATCTAGGATGGGCTCACAGAGTTACTTTAGCTAACTTAAATCATCTTGCTGAAGAAAACGAATTCAAAGATACTGAAAAAATGTTAATTGATGTTGAGAATAACTTAGATGATTGGCACAAAAAAACCCCATTAAGTCCAACCAAGTTTTTTAATGGATTAAGTGATTGGTACAATGATTGGTTAGATAATCCTCCAACCTCAGAATACTGGAAAGAATTTGATATGTCTGATCAATTGCATAATGTTGATATCCCTATATATCATCTTGGTGGATGGTTCGATGTATTTTTAAATGGAACTCTTAAATATTATAAAGGAGTAAGTGAAAATGGAAAATCCAAACATTCAAGAGAAAATCAAAGATTAATAATTGGACCTTGGGTTCATGGTCCAACAAATATTAATAATAATTTTGCGGGAGAATTTGATTTTGGACCTGATGCAGCAATAGATTTTAATGAACTAAGATTACCATGGTTTGATTTTTGGTTAAAAGATGAAAATAACGGAATAGATAAAACAAAAAAAATTAATTATTTTGTTATGGGTAAAAATGAATGGAAAGACTCTGATGAATGGCCGCTTAAAAATACATCTTATACCAATTATTATTTTAATAAAGAAATTAATGGCGAAATAGATTCTGTACATAGTGGAACTCTATCTGAAATAGTAGAAAGTGAAAAATCGCAAATATCCTATACGAATAATTTAAGAGACCCTATTCCTTCATTGGGAGGAAACACCCTATCTATCCCAAACGGAGTATTCGAACACACAAGTGTTGATAAACAATCCATAACTTTCAGTACTAACCCTTTAAATGAAGAAATAGAAATTACTGGCCCTGTTTCAGCAACAATATATGTCAAATCAGACAATCAAAATAACGATTGGGTGGTAAGATTATGCGATGTAGACAAATCAGGATACTCGAGAATTGTTTGCGATGGAATTTACAGATCAAATGATACTCCCGGCAAAACACAAAAATTAAAAATAGATATGTGGGCAACAAGTAATACATTTTTAAAAGGTCATAAACTAAGGGTGTCAGTTTCAAGTAGCTGTTTCCCAAGATTTGATAGAGCGATAAATAATGACTCTGAAAAGTCTAACAATAACTTGTTATGTGGAGGCTCTAATGCATCACATATTATCTTGCCAGTTATTAATAACTAAATATTAATTATGAAAAAAAAAGAAAATTCAGAATTTCCTTTGGTTGAAATTGCTGGCAACCACTATGAAATGGGATACGATTTAGGTAAACAAATATCTAATCTTATTTGTGAATATTTAGATTGGATTAGATTTAAAACTAAAGAAACAAAAATAGAATCTCAAAAAAGATCAATGTCTTTTTATGCTTTAATCAAAGATTATTCAATTGACTATATCGAAGAAATTACGGGAATATCTGAAGGTGCAAATATTCCATTTGAAGATGCAATGTTATGCCAAGTAAGATTTGGAAATTTAAATAATAATAACGATGGATGCACAGCTTTTGGTTACAAAGAACAGAGTACACTAAGCTCAAATTTGTACATTGGTCAAAATCAAGATATGGAATCAGAATTTTTAAAATTTGGTTATATATTAAAAATTAACCCTTCTATATCTATACCTAAAATTATTATGTTTACTTTCCCAGGGCAAATAGGATATGCAGGAATGAATGAATACGGCATTTCAAATTTTGCTAATGCTTTATATAATTACAAACCTCAAACTGGACTCCCTCATTACATTTTAAAACGCAAAATTTTAGAACAAAAAACATTACAAGATTGTAGAAATATATTAGATAATATTAATCTATCTGAAGCAGGTAACGTTCTAATATCAGATTCAAATGAATTTATAGATTACGAATTTTACAATAAAGAAAGATATTCATACAAAACAGATAATAAAAACTTTGTTATACACACGAATCACTATTTAACAAACGAATTAATCAAATTCGAAGATGGAACACTTCCGGATTCACCAATAAGATTAAAAAGAATGATTGAATTAACAAAAAATATATATGGCAGCATAACAATTGATTCTTTAAAAACCATGCTTGGTGATCATGATAATTATCCTGCATCTATCTGCAGACATGGAGCTGATAATATGGACAGTATATCAGGATATATAGCAGATCCAAAAAACAAAACATTCCATGTAAGAAAAGGTTTTGGTTGTGAAATGAATTGGAAAAGTTACAAATTTAATTAATTAGATTTTGAACTTTTTATCAGAAAAGAGTTATTATATTTATATGAGTGATAAGGAACCAAAACAAAGAGATCCAATTCAAGTTTTGATAAAGCTTGCAGTTATCGTAATTATATTAGTAGTCTTATTTACGAGATTGATATCTTGATTTCTTGTTAATATAAAAAAAGCAATAATTTGCTTGAAAATTAAATTTGTTCTCACATAATAGAATTAAATAAATAAAGTTATAACGATGTCAGGAACAAAAGGGAAAATACAAACTGTTAGAGGATTAATTAATCCTGATGAATTAGGTATAACACTTACTCATGAACATATTTTATTTGACTCTACTGATCCAATCAATGAACCTAACTCTGAAAAAGAAAGAAAATGGAGAAATAAAGATTTAGGGTCAAGCAAGAGAAAAATACTTGATGATCCGGTATCAATAGATAATATAGGATTGATATACCATCACGGATGGGAAAACAGAGATAACGGGCGACTAAATGAAATTGATACTGCAGTTGAAGAAGTTAATGCATATAAAGCATTGGGTGGGAAAAGTTTAGTAGAAGCTACCAGTATTGGGATAAAACGAGATGCAGAAGGTTTGTTAAAAGTTTCTAATCTAACTGATACAAATATCATTATGGGAGGATCATTTTATGTTCACCAATATCATCCAAAATGGGTAACTCAAAATACTAGTGAAGATCTAGCTGAAATAATCATAAACGATATTACCACAGGAGTTGATGGACGAAATATTAAAACAGGAATCATTGGAGAAGTAGGTTGCTCTCATCCATTACATCCTGAAGAAGAAAAAACTTTAATTGCATCAGCAATTGCTCAAAAAGAGACTGGATGCCCTATTCTTATTCATCCTGGAAGAGATGAATATGCCCCATTAGTTGCAATTGATATCCTAGAAAAAGCTGGAGCAGATCTTGAAAATGTAATAATGGGACATTTAGACAGAACCGTGTTTGAAAAAGATACATTAAAACAAATAGCTGAAAAAGGTTGTTTCCTTGAGTGGGATTTATTTGGAAGAGAAAAAGCTTATTATCCTGCAAACGAAGAAATAGATATGCCATCAGATGCTAAAAGAATAGCTGATATTCTTTGGCTAGCAAATGAAGGTTATTCATCAAAAATATTAATAGCACACGATGTTTGTACTAAAGTTCAAACATTGAAATACGGTGGTTGGGGGTTTAGTTACATACTATCTTTTATCGTTCCAAGAATGCTCCAACGTGGATACAATCAAGATCTGATAAATAAAATTTTAATCTCTAATCCCTCGCAAGCTTTAGCTTTCGCTAAGTAAACGATAATATTGTTTTTTAAACATATTTTATATAACATCAAATTTATGAAACTATATTTTATTTTAGGATTATTTGCATTATTAATTACTGTTGCATGTAGCGATCGTGATCGATTAATTGAAGCAGGTTGGAATCAACCAACAAATATAAGTCCAACTTATGTTATGACTTCTGATTTAGGTGAAGAATCTCTGCAAGTTGTAAAGGATGGAGTAACTAAAGCTCAGGAATATTTAGGAAATTATGGACCTCTAAAAGTTTTTATTATTGGCACTGACATTGAAGCTGCAAATGTGGTTGCAAGAGAGTTCTGCGAGTGGACATACGAAGGTCAAAAAAGAATTGATGAATGTTTCGATGACGAACAGGGAATTGAAATAAGAGACCTGGCCAAATATGATTCGGGCGGCGCCTATGCTGAGACTGATGGTAGAGAACTCTCTACCCCAACGCGGGCAATTACGATAGGCAATCCTCCATATGATCCGGATGACAATGGATTAATCGGTGGCTACAAAGTAGCTATGCATGAATATATTCATATATATCAACATGCTCATATCACTGATGACGATGAAATACCAGGTTGGATTGAAGAAGGTAGTGCAGAATTATTAGCTATGTTTCTTGCTGGAAAATATGATGAATATATAAACGATAGTGTTAAAATAGCGAGAGAATTACGTGAAAATAATCCAGGCTTAACAATTAAAGATTTAGAAGATGATGGAACTTCTGAAAAACTTCAAGAAGATTGTCGAGAATGTTACTGGAGGCTCCAGTCTGAAACATCAAGTCTGGCAACAGTTTTACTGATAAATCAAACATCTATGGATTATTTTTTTAAAGAATATATCCCTAGTATTTTTTATCTTGGAAAAGAAAAAGCCTTTGAAAATGCGTTTGGATTTACCATGGACGAATTTTATGTAACTTTCGAGGAATTTTTAAATCTTCCCGAATCAGAGCAATTAAAGATTTTAAAACCTATAAATTAGATTTTTCTAATTCATATTTTCAAAAACATTATTACAGTACTTTATCCTGCTAGGGATAGCTTTTTCGATTTTCTGAATAATACCATTATCTAATCTGTCTCTTTTATATTTAAGTGCAAAACATAAAGGAAACGTTTCTGCAACATCTTCTCTTTGAGGATATTCTTTTGCATAATCAGAAATGAAATTTCCATTGTCTGCGATTTGCGCTTCAATCCAACCGCTTGATGAACTGTGATAAGAATCAAGAGAAGTATGAGAAGCTTCGTGCAAAAAAGCCTCTTCTAAGAATCCATTTTTTTGATATTCCAAGCCTCGATCGTGATGAATTAATAAATTATTATTACCTCCTCCAAAATCCTCATTTCCTTTATGAATCCAAATTGTTTCTACGTCTTTTCTAAATATTCCAGGTAATTTACCAATCACTTCAACATACTTCAAAGCTACTTTTTCAGCATTTGTTTTGTTTTCAAATTCATTATTAACTTGAACTTCAATTTGAGTGCCGTCAGAAAAATTAGCAACAAATAAAAAAGGAGTTATATTTATCCATGAACCAGGCGCGTCAGATTTTGACTCATCACTAACTCTACGATCAAACATTATTCTAGGGTTATCTTGAATTCTTTCTAAAGAAGAAAAAAACGAATTATCAGAAGAATTTAATATGTTATTACTAACAAAAACAGTTCCTTCAAAAGGAATAAAATTAGTATCTTCGTTTACGCATGCAAATAGCAAAATTATTAATGTAAAAAAAATCTTTTTCATATTAAAATTATATCTCTTAAGTCAAAAATTGATTATTATCCAAATGAAAATTTATAAAGAATATGAAGAGAGCCCATGCATATCTATATGCATACTAAAAGATGATGGCGTATGCATAGGCTGTGGTCGAACAGACACTGAGGTAGAGCAATGGCCTAACTATACGAATGCAGAGAAAAAAGTAGTTAAGACAAATGCTCTTCGAAGACTTAAATAAAATCCTCTTTATTTATTATTTCTAGCTTCTCTTAATGTAAGAATCCCCGTAACAGCGGTTATTATAGGAAATCCCAAGAATCCAATAAACCATATCATGCCAGCCCAATTATCACCTTCAGAAAGCATACCACCAAGTAAAACGCACATCCCTAAGAATGTGAATAATCCACCCACTATTGGGTTTATGTTTTTTTGCTTAACAATCGCTAAACCTAAAAACAGCATGACTATACCATCAAATACAAATATGCTTCTTATAATCGCTTCGCCTATAGCAAATGTGCCAATAACATCCCCGCCAGATGTCACCCAAGTGCTCTCTTTTTCTGTCACAATTAGATCCATCCCCGTTGATATCATAACAAGTCCGGCTATAAGTAAAGCAAAGATTGATGCTAATCCAGCAAAATCAGAACCTGGTTTGTTTTCCCCTTGCATAGAACGAGCTAAAGAATGAATTCCAATAAAAATCATCATAATAGCTGCAAAAAATAAGACCATAGCTATAGAAGCCATTGCATAATTCTCACTCATTGCTTGAAGTTCCTGGGCGAATGTCTGATCATCACCACCTGGGCTGAATAAAACCATTGAGACGATAGCTAGTAAAGGTCCGACTAGCATAAATGATCCAGTAAGGGTTTTTGATAACATAAGTGCCTCCTTAAATATTTAGTAGTTATTGTGCTATATAACAATACTAAAACTTAAATGTCAACAATAAATGCTTATCTATCAAAATCTAAATATTTATTTAAAACTTGATGAAGTTTTAAAAGTATTTTTTTATTTATTTCCCAATCAAATCCATCAACCGACAATTCAGATTTAAAATGTGATCCGTCGACTGCACCCAGGTCTAATTGCTCTTGCATTATAGTTGTAGCTTGCTCTGTAGTTTCTAATAAATTTTTATTTGAAAGCAATGACAAAGCTGCAGCTATTCCCCATCCTCCCCAATTAGAAACAGTTGTAACTATAAGATGTTTTGTTTTCGAAATTGTTGGTTCGTCGATAAATTTATCTGAATTAGCAATAACGTCGTATAAATTCCCCATTCCTATTTCGTTACCTCCATCACCTATGCCAATTGTGTTTTTATGTAAATCAAATAACACGTCTATAAGTGCATTGTAATCACTAATATCCTGACTGGATATATTGAGATACCTATTTTTTTCTGTTATCCCACATCGCTCAATTGAAATTAAAACCGACGGATTATACTCTTCTATTATTTGTTGCGAAAATTTTAAGCTTTCTTCTTTGGATGTATTAGGAAAAATAATTGTATTATTTTCTTGATCAATAAAATTTTTTGTATGGTTTTCGATTAGATAAATAACATCCCCACCTAGTTCAGTTATTGCATTTCCAATAGAAAAAGCACCTGGAGGACCATCTGTTTCAATCGTTTTTGGTATAATTTCAAAAAATCCCGTAGAAATAATAATTTTACCTTTCCTGATATTTTCAAGAATCATTTTTGCAGCTTCTTTAATATAAAGATTATTCATGATTTTAGAAAGTAAAGTCATTTCTCTATAATCATGTTCTAGTATGATTTCTTGAATTTCTATAAATGCCTGATCAGGGATATTTAAACTATTATGATTCAAATTTTTTTCCATAAATAAATTATAACTAATAAGTCAAAATAACCAACTGGCCTAAATTGTTTATTTGACACTGAAATATATATCATCTATTATCAATTTTAAATATAAAACATAATTTAGAGAGGTGCTTTATGTCAAATAAAACTATTAATGGAATAATGTTTATAATCGCCGGATTAGGTTCAATTGTAGTTTATATTGGTCTAGGTGAGACAGGAATTCTTGATAAGAGTCACACAGAAAAAATCGCAGCTTACGCATTACTTGCTATGCCGTTAGCTTTTATGATGACCAGGAATATTGAAAGGAATAATTTGATTGATTCCGGATTACTGGTAATAGTTGTTGGGTTAAGTATGGGCCTTGTATCAGATGCTATTAGCAGTGCTGAAATAAGTACTGAATCTGAATCAATTGGTGATGTCATCGCATGGACAGGATGGTCTATTATGTATCTTGGAATGTTTGTAACAGGAATAGGATATTTGCGAACCAAACTATTCCCTCAATGGTTATCAGGATTATTAGCAGTTGCAGCCTTTGCCTTTTTTGCTTTTATAGCTATCTTAAACGGTGAACAATTAGCAAATAATGAAGATCTTATCGCACCTTTATGGATGGCTAATAGCATTGTTCTAGTTATCATGGGAATATTTACAATCAGAAGAACAAACAAAAAAACAAAATAAATTATATGGTGGATATTTTTAATAAAAATATCCACCATAATTTTTCATTAGGTTTTTGTTTTAATGAATGATTCTACAACCAAATTAAATTCTTCTGGGTGCTCTCTGAATGGAGAATGACCTGACCTGTTAAAAATATGCATGCTAGAATTATCAACATTTGGTAAAACTAAATTTAAGCAATTAATGCCGATAGGGTCCCATAAAGCTGAGGGATCGTTAAGTCCCCAAACAACTAAAGTCGGAGTTTTCAAACGGCCTGCCCTTATCCATGAATGAGTTTCATTTCTTCTGTTAGCTAAATCATCAATAAAAATTTGTCTTAATTCTATAAACTTAGATGCAGCTTCTTGATTTTTTGATTGCTTTGAATATTCCATAAGGCCATCAATCCATTCATCTGTTATATGTTCTGTACCAAAAGAATTTTCAGCAGCAGAATAAAATGCTCTTTCTTTAGGATCTTTTATTAACTTCGCTCTTTCAGCAACATCTTCATAAAAGTTAAATGTATTTGGATTTGACATTAATGTTGCACTATCAATAATAACATTAGATTTTGCTAAATGAGGATATTCTAAAGAAATTCTTGTTGTCATATAGCCTCCTCTAGAATGACCTAATAAATGAGCATTAGTAATGTTAAGTTTGTTCATGAAAGCTACTGCATGTTTTACCTGGGCACTCATTGTATAATCTTCGTTAACTTTTGGATTATCTGTATATCCTTGTCCTAATTTGTCAAAAGCATAAACATGATAATTTTTTGCAAACTCCGAAAAATTCATAAACCAAATTTCAGCACTTGAAGCCATTCCCATTTGGCCTCCATGAATAAGTATCATAGGCTCCCCTGATCCTTCTTCAAAATATCTAGTATTAATACCATCAATATCAATATATTTTGCTTGCGAATTATCCATTGTAAAACTCCTTTAAAATAAAGACAAATAATTATCAATATAACTATAGCAAAACGTAAATGTCAATTCACATAAAATTTAAATTCATAACTTAAATGCACTAAACCTGCAATTTTTTATTAACAAAATCAACAAGATTGTCAGTAGGATCAAATCCTAATACTATATCTGGATCTGCCACAAAATTTGACATAGCATTAATGTCATAAATATAAGTTTCATCATCTTCAGAATTAACTAAATATTCTAACCCACCTACATCAATTTTTGCTGATTGGAATATTTTCTCTACATTTCGAATAATATTTTTAGGAGGATCAAATTTTTCTACAATAGATCCTCTGTCAGAAACTCCATCTTTCATCCCATCAATTTTCTGATCGTCAATTTTACAATAATCAGCAGGACACAAATTAAATTCGCCTTCCGTCAAATGGATTTTTATTGCATAAATATATTTTCCACCTATTGTCTCAACTCTAATAATACTTGAATCTTTCGCTGTTAAAAATTCTTGTACTAATAAAGTTTTATCAATTCCCCAATCAATTTTATTTAATGACAAATAATTTTTTAATTCAATGTATGTCTCAAATTTAATTATGTTTGCACCACTTCCACCTATATTTGGTTTTAAAACAATTGGAAATTTTAAATCTTTAGCTGTCTTTAAAATTTCATTTTCATGATTAACCACAAAAGTTTTGGGATGTTTTATATTTAAAGATCTTAACAAATTAATTTGATTCGATTTTGAGAATTCATAAGTGTAAGCATCATACCCATTTATAATTTCAATTCCCAAAGATTCTAGGTATTTTAAATAATTAAGTGTATAAAAAATAGAATTTTCATTACCTCTATTAAATGCAGAAGGGCTCATTCTATTAAACATAACATCTACACCTATATTGATTTTTGACTCTCCTGGATCAAAAGATGTATTACGACTTTCCATTTTAATATGATCAATTCCTTTCTCATCTAATTTGCTGAAAAATTTCTCAAACCATTCTGGATGTTCATAATAAACACCTAAAGTTTTATTATTCATTTTTACCTCCAATGTAAATCCCCCTTAAAAAATCAAGGGGGATTTAAATTTTAATTCATTATTATGATGGCCAATTACTTATATAAATACGATTCACATCTCTGTACATATCTATAGTTAATTCTGCCAATTCTTTTACAAAGGATTTGTTTTCTGGTGAAGTAGCACTTGCAAATCCTTGTGTAACTTCTTCAAGGCTTGCAGCAGGTGCGCTGACTCTTACCGTATCCCAGCTACCAGCCATAGGCCTAGCAATCATAGGTTTGTTTTCAAGTTTGTCTCTATAACTTTTTAATAATTCAACTACCTGAGGACCTTTAGCTCTTTTTGCTTTAATTAATGTTCTAACAAGATATTTTGGACTTTCAAGATTATTTTCAGTATTCTCTATTACAATCAAATTATTATGACGCATTGATTCGCACTTTTCTCCAATTGATTTAAAATACTCCCAATAATTACTAGGATCACTTTCAAGAGAATTATCCAACGTTTTATCTGCAGCTTCAGCTGTTGTTGGGAAAGCAGCAGTAATTCCAGGATTTTGTGTAAGCAAATGAGCTACAGGAAAATACAGAACTCCCGGTCGATCAATTGTTTTAAATTTTGCAGCCATTTCATCTAAAAGTTCTTTAAAGAGCCCTGGCTTTGGTACCCTTGTTTGCATGTTTACTATATCTGTCATAATTTTTTCCTCCTTTTATTTTTTTAAATAAAAATTATGATTGTAAATAAAAAAAACCCCCTTAAAGATCTTTAAGGGGGTTTTTTGTAAATACAAATATATAATGAGCCCCGTTATGGAACGTGACAACAACAATTATTATTTAGTATATAAATTAACATGATCAAATTATTTTAACATCTAAGTCAATTGTTAGTCACAAAAACCCTTTGGTTTAATAAGGTTAAGATTTTTGTTAGAGTAGGAATCAGGAGGTCTGAGTAAATCTATGAATTATTTTAAAGAATCTATAAAAAGTGGATTAAATGAATATGATCTGATACTAAGAAAATCTCTCAATTCGCTAACCGATGAAGAGCTTAGTTGGAAACCTAATCCGCATTCAAATAACATAATATTTCTTCTTTGGCACATGATACTTGTTGAAGATAATCTTATTAATACAGTTTTATTGCAAAATGAAAAACTATGGATAAAAGAAAAATACTACGAGGACTTTCCTGACTTGAAAAATCAAATCGGTTTTGGTTTCTCTCAAAATCAACTTGATAGTTTTCCAGAAATGAAACTCTCTTGGTTAATGAACTACTATAATTCTTTAAGAAAAATAACAAACATATTTCTTGAAGAAATTAATGATGAAACTTTATCAAAAAGTTACATGTTTGGTAAAAAAAATGTAACTGGTTTTTTTGTAGTTGGAAGACTTGTTACAGAACTTTCTCAACATCTAGGTCAAATTTCATACATTAGAGGAATGATAAGAGGG
>MDSX01034640.1_pt1 | contig 15185 bp, 36 predicted proteins | sample 811141 | NCBI WGS metagenome assembly MDSX01 (sample SAMN05326642, study PRJNA326480) | marine metagenome | isolation source: seawater | place: Atlantic Ocean: South East | collected 2010
AGAACTGATGTATGTAGATCTCTCTAGAGAAAAACTAGAAAAACTTTATGACAAAGAATAGGGGATGTTGTGGTGCTGGGTGCCCAGACTGTCCATTCCGACCACCTCTTAGACCATCCTCTTGACGGGGATGGTTTTTTATTGTATAATGGATGTATGACAAACCCACGTAGATGAAATTTAAAGCATTAATTTTTATTCGTTTGAGATCGCAGGTTGATGACTCGCCAGGTAACGCGGTGAGAGATGCCTCTAAGCGGCTGTCTGAGCTAGATATTAAAAAGCTAAGACTTGGCAAAGTCATTGATGTTTGGTTGGAAGCCCCTACAAGGGAGTACGCAGAGAAACAAATTGAAATGCTTTCTGACCGTCTCTACGCAAATGTGGTTATGGAAGACTGGGACTATGAATTAACTCATATAGAATGTTTCCCGCCAGGTATAGAATAATGAAAAAAATTAGGATTACACCAGAGACTTACCAAAAAATGAATGAAGAGTTCATTGAAGAAGGCACCCCATTCCGAATTCAGGACACTACACAAGAGGCGATCGATAAGTGGCAAAATGCCACTCCTGTGCACCAGCCAGCAAGGCATAGCGTTGATATGGTTGCTGAAATGTGGAAGAAGCACAGAGAGCAACCTGAAGCAGGGCCTGAGGCAGACAGGATCGCCGGGCTAGACCTTATTAAAAGGGCGGGTGGGCTATTAAACGCTAAAGTTGAGTACCTAGACAACAAAATTGTGATTAGTTATGAATGATTTTAACGCACCAGGATCTAATAAATCTTGGATGAACGACGGGTTTAAAAAGTACGTAATTCAGTATCAACTAGATAACGTTGTGAATTTATTAGACGCTAAGGTGGAACGTTGTCGGGTATACAATAGTGACAAAAGAGATGAGGTATATAATCAAATTACTATTACATACAAACAGGAGGATAACTAGTGAAAGTAATTACAGAAGGAAAGGTAAAGACGGTATACGCAGGTGATGATGCACAGCAAGTCATCATTGAGTATCATGATAAAGTGACAGCCGGTAACGGCGAAATGGTTGATCATCCTTTAGGAAAAGGGTCCCTTTGCTGTAGCATCTCCTCCATTATTTTTGAGAAGCTTTCTCAAGAGCACATACCAACTCATTATATTAATATGGTTGGTGCGAATAAGATGATTTGTAAGAAGGTAGACATTGTCCCCCTAGAAGTTATCTGTCGCAATCGTGCCGCCGGATCTATTGTTCGCGAGACAACTCTGGTAGAAGGTACTCCTCTACCACAGCCAATTGTCGAGTTTTTCCTAAAAGATGACAGCAAACACGATCCTCTACTTACGCCAGACCGAGTGCGGTTGATGGGTTATGACCCAGAGCCGTTTATTGATATGACACTCCGTATTAACAGCTATCTCCGTCAGATGTTCTACATCATGGGCATTGATTTGGTTGACTTCAAGATCGAATATGGCTATACTGCTCATGGTGAGTTGCTACTTGCCGACGAGATCAGTCCTGACAGTATGAGACTATGGAAAATTGGAACTAACGAGAGGTTCGATAAGGATCTATTTAGAAAAGCCGAAGGAGATATTGTTCTTGCATATAGAACGATATTAGACGCACTTAAGCCCCTGGCAATCCAATGAAACTAACTCTAATTAAGTTAACTCTTGATTCTGACTACGCACAAGACTTGTATATTCAGGTATTAGTCACCAAACACTGGACACTTTTCCAGGCCTCTGCAAGTTGGTGTCAGCGTCCTTCTTGGCCTTATCTTCAAATTGAATTTGGCATGGGTAGTTTAATTTCTGTTATTTTTAGTGCCTATAAGCTTGGATTGAGCATTGGGTTACTAGAACGCACTTGGAACCTTTAACAATGAGACAACTTTTCCTAGTTCCTACCGGTGATGACAAATGTGTTACTCACGATGGACATGTTCAAATGGGTAGCTTCAATCACTCAGTAGAGAAGCATCTTGAGTTATGTCCCGAACAAGATTGGCAAGTAACATATTGGATGCCTGATCCATTGGGTCTGAGATATAAGCGAGCAAACTTCCAGCATACTATGAAGGCGAACGAAGGTTCTGCTAGAACTGATAATGCTGGTGATAGTCGTCCTAGGGACTTTCCAGACCAAGCAACAAATAGGCTGGAAAGAACCTTATAGGTATTAAATTTAATAATTTAGATTAAAGGACCGTAGCAGTCCTCTTTTTTATGAAATTAGATAGTCATCAATGGAAGCTAGTATTTAGCGCAGTCAGAAAACAACAACAAAAAGAGGCCGTAAGCAGCGGCTGGTACAAAGAGTACGATGAGATCTTAAATAGGATTCATCCTTTGGCCTATGAAGAAACGTATTCAGACGAGCCTAAAAAATAAACTATGAGAGTATCCTGAGAATATCCTGAAAACTCCCCCCTCGTTTAAATTATTTTTGAAACTTGTAGTTTAATAGGATATGGATACCAAATTAGAAGTTAAAAAACCTAAAGAGGAAGATAAGGATAACGACGTGCTCAGAGAACGTTTAGAAGACTTAGTTAAAGTAACTGTATTGGTATGGTCTGCGGCTTTACTTACGTTTTCTTATGTGAGGCTCCCTGATGGAAAAAGGATTTTAGAATTCGATCCGACTTTTATTGCATCTGTATTTAGTGGCGCACTTGCAAGCTTTGGCATGGCAACCGCTGCTAAGAACAAGGGCAATAACAACGGCAATAACAACGGCAATGGTAACTCTCAAAGTGCACCTCCTGTTCAATCAGCAATTGAGCCTAAGAAGTAATCTAAGTCAATTATGGGACGAAATAAAAGAAGAGATTACTCTTATATCCACGAGCGTCCTATAGACTCGAGGCAATACGCCCAATTCAAACCAGATTCTTTTGCGCTGCTTAATAGGACAATAGAAGAGAAAAGCAAGTATAACGAGATATTTGGTGTACCTGCAATCATGGTGTTAAACGCTTTAAAAAAAGCTATAAAAATAGTAGAGAACACCGAGGAATACACAGAGTATTTGCTTTTTAACACTTTTAGCTCTAAAGATTCATATAAAAAAGTTCCTCCTGGTACAATAAGAATATACAGTAAAAACTTGTTTTGTTTCTTTAATGGCAGATCTTGGAGAAAGCTTAAATAGCCCGATAATACCATATCCTGGTAAACAACTGCTTCCTGGATCTAAGGAACATTTTTTCTGCCTAAAACCTGGCGTTAGTGATCGCTATATCTACGATCTGGGCCTCTCTACAGGAGAGATTATGTACGAATGTAAGGGAGGAATGGGGTTCTCTACAGAAAAGCATATCTTAGGCCTCCACGACCTGATTAAGAAGCCGTACGCCCAATCTCTAATAGAAGAGGAATTCAAGCGGGAGTTCAAGGGAAAATGGGGAAGGCCTAAGTTCCTCAGGATACGAAGAGATGTAAATCAAGAATTAAAAAACCCTTCTCGTAGGACTTTTGCAAAACTGTATTGCTTGATGGCGGCTAGTGGTTTTATTCATAGATTCGATCAGTACGGGAACTTTAAATGCGAGTACTTTCCTCATACTCTAGATACCACGGAGATTCAGCTTAAGAATAAGAAGCTTATTAACTCAGACTTTATAATAAGTCATGGTAGGTTTGTTTCCCTAGACAACAACTTACTAACTAAAAAATCTCTTGTTTATTTCCACGTGCCATTCCCTTGGCCTACTTATAAAAAGAAAGAGTTATTTGAGTTTTTTAACAATTTAAATAAGGAAGGTAAAGATTTCCTAATTAGTGGTAGAGTGGTGAATAGGACTATGACTGACCAGATATTGTTAAATTGGTCTAAGAACTATTCAAGCATTACATTTAAAAAATTCACATTTTCAGACATTTTTATAACAAACTTCTAATATGTATAAGGCAGAACGCATCGGCACACACATTATCTTGGATATGGTGGGAGTTGACTTTATACTTTTAGACGAGATGGAAGGCTTTGTGAAGTGGATGGAGGGGACTTTGTGGGATTATGAATGTGACGTGCTTGGAGTACAAAAGCATAAGTTTGAACCTCAAGGATTTACATCTGTGTTTATGCTCGCAGAATCTCATTTCTCTATTCACACATGGCCGGAAAAGGGTATAGCTGCATGCGATATATTTACCTGCGGGACTGTTAATACTGAGGCCATCTCACAACAAGTGGTTAAGTGGTTCAACCCTATCAACTACGACCTGAAGAAAATAACTAGGTAGTATGATATAATATACAAGTAATATAATCTATAAAAATGGCCATTAGATCTTTTTCAAATGATTCAAATATCCAAGCTAAGCCAAAAAAGACTTTGCAGGGTACAGGATCACATACTAAATATGCCGCTACTAGTCGTAACGGCAAAAAGAAAAAGTATAGAGGCCAAGGCCGATAAGCTTAATACTAAGCAGCCATCGCTGTCCTAGTTACCTTAATAGTGGCTAGGGCGTTAGCAGTAGCAGCGGCGGAAGTTTAAGAAAATCCAAGTCTTATGAAAATTAATCTATGGTATAGTGAATTAATGAGCCAATGGCGGTGGACATTGGCCGATGAAAGTGATAGTATGGTACAAGAGTCGGGGCAACAACCTGATCTCAGAGATGCAATGAACGATGTGGCAACTACAGTAGAGTATATCACTAAAACAAAACTCCTTGAATAAATTCTTGGTTCAGTAGCTCAGCTGGATAGAGCAACTGCCTTCTAAGCAGTCGGTCGCTGGTTCGAGTCCAGCCTGAATCGTTGTTGAAAGAACTTTATATCTTTTTAATATGGCAAGAGTAAACTACTCAGACGAAATGGTCCCAGAAGCACTCAGGAAGACCGCCAAACCAGGTGCAGTCTACCAGAATCCCAAGTCTGGTCATACACTTCAAAAACAGGCTAATGGCCGGTGGAAAATGGTGCAAGGTAATGATAGAATGGAGCAGAAGGCAAAGCCTTCAAAGCCCTCTGTCCCTGATATCTCTAAGATGAAGAAACTCGCCGAAGGAAACTACGGAATTGTCTACAAAGACGACAAGCAAAACCGCGTTGTAAAGACCCTCAAGGAAGGGAAAGAGTGGGGGCCTCATGAAGTTGAGCTTGGCAAACGCATGGCTAAGCTTGGTCACTCCCCAACAGTTCACTCCGCTTCTGATGAACACATCGAGATGGATGCCATTGACGGAGCTCCTCTATGGAATAACGGGTACAATCGCACCCCTGAAGAGAAAGAGCGGGGGCTTACGATGACAGAAGATCAAGCTCGTAAATCTCTTAGGGCAATCCGCGATCTTCATAAGATGGGCTTCTACCACGGAGACATGCACAACCAGCAATTTATGACCGATGGAGAAGGCGGTAGTGAGTCTTCGCTCATTGATTTCGGTCTTAGTGGAAAGATAGAGGAGAATCCTACGAAGGCCATAATTGACTTTAACAAAGTATATAAGCTTCTTGACATTGATCGTCCTGAGCTTGATAAAAGTCTATATGCTCAACTTGTCCGATCAACTGTACGCAAGTACCAAGAGGCTAAAGGACAATCTAAAGCAGCGAAACAGCGCCGCGCTGAGGTAGCTCAGGAATACGTAGAAAGATTAAATGCTATAGGCGGTTGACAAACAAAAGAAATTAGTTTATAATATAGTAGTGGCAAATTTCCTTTACACTAAGTAACAATTTCCACAGGAGATCACGTCGAGATCTCTTCCATCCTCAAGGAATTATTAGTTCCTTCCGAGATACTATTTAAATTATTATGATCAAATCTGTATTCGCAGCTACCGCTGCCCTATCCGTTTCTGCTGGCGCCGCTTTTGCTGGTCCTTACGTTAACGTTGAAGCTAACTCAGGATTCACTGGATCCAGCTACAATGGAACAAACACTGACCTTCACGTAGGCTACGAAGGTGCTCTTGGTGAAAGTGCTTCATACTACGTCCAGGGCGGCGCTACTGTAGTCTCTCCTGACGGCGGCGAGAGCGACACAGTTCCTTCTGGTAAGGCAGGCGTTGGTTTAGGTTTGACCGATGCTCTTGGTGCTTATGGCGAAGTTTCCTTTGCTGGTTCAGGTGATGCTGACATTGATCGCAGCTACGGCGCTAAGCTTGGTCTTAAGTACAGCTTCTGATAACGGCTTATAACTCCTATTAGCCTCGGGTAAAGCCGAGGCTTTTTTATTAGCAATGAAACTTTTTTTGGTCTCGCTCATTGGTCTTATCGGCACTATTGCTTTTATTGAGCTAGTACATGTAACGGCTCATAAAGCAATGGAAAAAGATGTCCATGGCCACTGCATGAAGAATAGAGAAGGTGCCAAAAGGATCTTAAGAAAAAGTGGCTACTAAGCTATTTACATACCTTAATAAATAGTTTATAATTATATAGTTACAAATCTTAACATATGACTGTTACAACTGACGAATTTGGCAAGAAAAATCTATTTGCTAAAGAGCCTACAATGTTTGTCGATCCCTCTTATACTGAGCGTTATGGTATTGAGACTCACGCGGAAAGAGCAGAAAGAGCAAATGGCCGATGGGCTATGATGGGAGTCATAGCAGGGTTTATTTCTTACGCAGCAACCGGCAATTTCTTCTTTGGTGCTTTCTGATGGGCTTTTTAGCCGTGGCAGGAGCGCTCTTGATTACTTTTGTAGCAGGAGCGATATTAACACAAAACGGAGAGGAAAATGCTTGAGATAATTATTACATTAACTAGCATTTCATTTTTTGTTATGTTAGGATACTCTATAGAACAACTTGCAGAAACTTATTAATGCAACTCACTGAAGACTCTCTAGTCGAATTAATTTCTAAGCTGGGGTGGGATCCTCGCAACGACAATATCGTCCTAGAGATAGGAGGTACCCAGGTATCCGGTATTGACGTTGGAGAAGAGTATAACAGAAAATGGCAATCCCCTATAGGCACCCGGAAGTACAATAAAGAAGCTTTTATTGTAATCAAGAATCTTTCACGAGACCCCGTCGAGTCCTCTAAGCCTATGGACAGAGAGCACAAACCTCATCATTCTAATGCTCCTGAATCAAATAAAGAGCTAGATGATAAGTTTGGCTATGACACTTACGGCAAATAACTATGCCTCACTCAAACGCTCTGTATGAAGATATGGAGAAGTTAAACGCCCTTTACGAAGAACTTTGTTGGGGCCACGACGACAAACTAATGTTTACCCACGATGGTAAACAAGTTATTATTTACAACAAAACACAACAGGAGAAAAACAATGGGATTCAATGAAAACGTAGAAAAACTTAACGGCCGCCTTGCAATGCTGGGATTTATTATTGCTGTTGGTACGTACATAACAACTGGACAGATCATTCCAGGTATTTTTTAAATATAAAAATTTAATTAAATTAGCAAGCACGGGTTAAATATAGACTAGAAGAGGGGGAATTTTTATTCCCTCTTTTTTATTATGTGCAAATACACGCTTGCATTACTCGCAATATCGGTTATACTAGGGCTATCACTCATATGTGATAAGTGCTATAACGGAACCGTTTTTTAATTATGCCAAGAAACCAATTAACAAAAATCGAGATACTCGCAAGAGTTCTTAAAATGAAGAATGACTTGTATAACGGAACTTATGCCCCAGAGCTATTAATTTCTCAGAAAGAGGCAGTCGATGGAGCTTTATCAAAAGTAATAGATACAATTAACGAGTATGGATACTAACTTAATTAGCTTTTATTGTGTCATTGCTATCGTCTTAGCCGCTGTTGCTTACGCAGGTACTGAGAGCACTCTTAATCTAGTTAGATTCGCAGAATTAAAAATTAGACTAACTTGGATAGAATTTAGAGCAAACCAACTAAAGAAAAAACTTAAAAGAGATCTTGATAAAGCATTGGCTTCCCACGTACAACAACTACTAAAAAACAAACATGGAAAATAATAAAATTGCTGAGTGCTCTAAATGTGGTGCAAAATGGATAGATGGCCAACTCTACTGGTCCACTGGAGCATTAGGCGATCCTCACGATCTAGCGGGTCTAGTTTGCAATAACTACGGAGATAGCACATGTATTAATCCTTGCAAAGGCTCTGATAGTGGGGACTCGTGGGAAAAAAGACTTTCTGGACTCAGAAACTTATTAGGCAAAGAAGAAGAAGAGATATAAGTGTCTGAAGAATTTTTAAAAGAAGACCTTGAAATTCTTAAAAAACGGATGAAAGAACTAAAGATGCGAGAGCTTTTTCACGAGCCATGTTATTGGGAAGATGAAGAAGATGAGCAAAACTACTGCTGATTAATTTAATGAACAAGAAAGAACGGACACTACTAGCCCACGGACTTTTCGTAGAATCTGTAATCAAACCAGATCACGAACTCCGTGCTGCTGCGCATTCTCAGCAATGCTTTAATGAACTTATAGAGTGGAGAGACTCTGTTCTAATGTATTTAGAGGAAAAAAGATTAGAAGTGTAGATCGTTTAAATTATTAAAGAATAGGAAGAAATACCTCGTGACGATGAGTCCTTTTAACGATAGCAGAGTGTCTGTTATTGAGTCTAAGCTAGAGACTCATGAAAGATACTTTACAAAAATAGAAGAGTCGATTGAAAAATTAAGCGAAGTATCTGTGGGCATCAAAGAGATGCTAATAAAGCACGATGCAAAGCTAGAAGAAAGAGCACAAGAAGATACATCATTGCATTTAAAAATAGAAGAATTGAAAGAAGCAGGACACGAAGAGCACGAAGACTTGGCTCAGAGAATAGCAAGTGTAGAAAAGAAAGTAGAGGAGCTAACAAAGTGGAGGTACCTAGTCGCAGGTGGCCTTGTTATTGTTGGTTTGTTTATAGGTCAAATTCTACCTAACTCTTCTCAAGTACCCGTGCCGTTGCTACAAGAATTAGTTAAGTAGTGTAAAGTCTCGTAGTTAGTTAGTTAACTATGAGTTTTTTAATAGCAAACGTTCCTCCTAACAAATGTTATGTAAGGAAAGAATACTTGTACGATCTAGAGAAAGGTCATGGAGAATTTACAGAAGCGATCTGGATTAGCATAAAGTCCATTGCTAGAAGAGCGATATATATCGAAGCCCTTTTACCGGAGTACGGAGCCCTCTACGACAAACTCCCGCTCGCGGCGTTTGTATCTGATCCTGAGACCCCTTCACCGGACCTTCCGCTTGATGTGATCGAGCTATGGGATTGTTTTAGTTATGATATAACAGTTTTAGAGAAGTTTACTCTCAGTGGCTTACGTTGTAAGTTCTTAGGTAAGGATAAGCAATGGCATCATGGGGAGTACATGTTTACTATTGACGCCTGCGAGCCGGACTATAACCGCCCAAGGCTTGGATTGTCTGAAACTCCTGATGAGCATAAATCTTTCAATATGATCGCTCTAGACAACGGGCAATACGCCGCACAGCCTAACAACAGAGTACTATGGTACGAGGCTTCTATGATACCCAAAGAGACTCTCACCCCAGACTTCAAGGTGTCCACTAAAGATTTTGCAGTAGAGACCGATCCGTCGTGGTCCGTTGGAGCGAGTACAGAATGGCAATATAAAACGCCTGAAGAAGAGCAAGCATTGAAAACAAAAAATGACCTACCACTTATTTTTACAACTGAGTCCGATAGTGAAGACACTAGCCAGTGTGACATCTAGTCCAATTTTTATATTTTTTGTAGGTTTAGGGTTGACTGTTAGGCCAATTTTTGGTATAATGGATATACATCGAAAAGATCCCGATGGAACTAACTAAAAAAGAATTTACCGTAGAAGAGTTCGAAGCTGATTTTGACGCTCTCTTCGAGAGAGTAGAAAATGGTGAGACTTTTACTATCACCAACGGGCCCACCAGGTGCTTGATTATGCCCATCGACCAACTACCAGGTAATTTTTACGCTCAAGCTTAAAAAATTGGGACTGTCGCCTAATGGTTAAGGCCCACTGCTTATAACGGTGTGACCTGGGTTCAAATCCCAGCAGTCCTATTGGGTAGTTTGCGCTGGAACTGATAATCCAGAATGCCGCTATCCATCTAGTGTAGGTGTGATGTAAGAAAACACGCCTCTTCGGAGAGTACTGCAGGTATCAAATCCTGTCATCTACACTGCTTACAATCAATTGCTCCTTTAGCAATCTGGTGAATGCAGCGAACTCATAATTCGCCTAAGGCGTGTTCGATCCACGCAAGGAGCACCTTAAATCAGAAACATGAAGTTAAAAACACAAGAATCGGTAGAAATGCTTTTTAAAGCAAAATGGAACTTGCCTAAAGCAGCTCGCAATTGCGGCCTGACTGAGGAAGAAATGAGAGCCATTTTTAGTAAGTATTGCTTTACTCAGGGCCCTACTCACGATAAACTAGGTAATCCAACTATTTAATTTCGCGAGTATGGCGGAATAGGTAGACGCACCAGACTTAAAATCTGTTGGGAGTTAATCCCGTGGGAGTTCAAGTCTCCCTACTCGCACTTTTTCAAAAATTATATGAAAAAACTTCTTCTAGCACTCAGCATATTTACGATCCTTCCAACAATAGTCTTAGCAAAAGAAGCTGAGATCAAAGGATACAAAACCATGGACTCCTTAGGGTGCATGATCCTTGAAGAATGTACAGAAGAGGTTGTAAGACTACATCACTGGTCCCAGCTCATAGAGCTATATCCTGCGGCCTGGGACAGCGTTAATGCTTCATCAGACCACATTGAAGAAATAACAGAGCTACTCGAGGCGTTTAAACTCGCAGGAGTTGAGGTATATCTGGCGCCAGAAAAATATTTCCCAGTAATGCACAGAGGAGTGTACCATACTGTGTCTAATAAGTTCTATTTAAATAAGGACTATATGGACCTCCCTAACGTTCTCCTATCGGTAATGCGCCATGAAGGTTGGCATGCAGCTCAAGACTGTATGGCCGGGACAATTGATAACTCACTGATTGCTCTGATCAAACCCGAAGACGAAGTGCCTACCTTCTGGAGAGAAATGGTAGAACGAACCTATCCGCCTTCTGCAGTTGTGTGGGAAGCAGAAGCAACATGGGCAGGTAAAACTAAAGGTATGACAGTAGATGCTCTTAATGCTTGTTCAACAGGGGCAATGTGGGATATTTATACCCCGACACCTCTTACAAAAAAATATTTGATAGATGAAGGTTTTATTAAGTAATGGCCAGTTTGTTTGTTTTTGTTTTTGTAGCTCTTTTAGTTATAGGAATGGAACTAACTTGGCCAGTTAAGCATAAAAAATAATGGGAATGTTTGACACCGTAAGAACTTCATATGACCTAGGTCCAGGATTTTACAACTCAAACCTGCAAACAAAAGACCTAGATAATCTTATGGAGTTTTATTGGATAGACCCAAATGGTCAGTTATTCCATGTAGAGTACTCTGGAACCCAGGCCTGGGGAATGAAATCTTTTGAGGAATCAAAATCAGAGTGGGACATTTTTAAAATAGTACCTAACGGCACTCATGGGAGAGTCTCTCCATGCAACTTAACAAAAACAATTGAGGTGTATCCCGCAAAATGGGACGCTCACTACGCTCCGTTCCCTTCTTTGGAGATCACATTTTATGCAGGAGCTCTAGTAGTTGATGGTTTTGGCAAGCCTGAGCCTTCAGATAATATCTGGAAAAATAGGTATCTTTCTCTTAAGAGATGGGTAGAGAAAAATTCTGAGCAATCTCCATGAAACCTGAAGAAGTCAAACTACTAACCACAACCAGACAGTTTTCTTACGAAAAACATGCAAGAGCGATCGATCTAATAGACGACAAAGAGGCCCTAAGAAACCTTGCTAAGACTTACATTAAGCTTTACATGAAGCAACAAGAGGTTATATCTAAAATATGAAGATAGATATCTCTATAGAAGACTTTACTATCATACTTAATGCCTTGCATTACTATAAAAAAGTTGACAAGCGTGGTAATTTTAAAGGGTTCTCAGACCAAAAAATAAATGATCTTAGAGACAAACTTTCTAGCGATTTATGCGGTAATGTCTTAAAAGATGAACAAAGTAAACTTCTAGATTAAAGTAACAGCAGGGTTAAAAAAAAAGATGCTTTCTACTCAGTATAGGCTTAAATTAGAATTCATTTGTAAATGCATTGCTAATGGAGAGCCCGTAAAACTAGACGACATGATCTGGGCAGAAAAGTTGGCGAAAAGTCATACTACTGCCAGAGACTGGTTACAAAAAGCCCGACGCCAATCGTCACAAAATATCAAAGAAGGCGGTATCGATGATTTTCTGAATAGGATGGGCTTAGGTGATCCCGACCCATCCAATCATAAGAAGGGATTTACTGACGCCGATGACATTAAGAGTTGGTTTCACCAAGACAAACCTGATGATTGGAGGCAACGTGATTGAGATGAGCGACGAACTAGGAAAGTCAAGACAAGAAATCAACAACTTAATTTACGAAGCTCAGATCTTGAGGACTTTAAAAGGACCAGATTCTCTGATAAAATATAATCAGCTGCTTCTTAAAATAACCGAGAAGCAAATTAATTTTTGCTGTAGGTTAAGTCTTATAGGATCTGATAGCTGCATTCAGGAGCTCGATGAGATTTCCTATTCCTTAGAGCAGTATATGGACAAACCTCTAGATCAGTCTCCAATAGACTACTATAATATAGTTAAAAAACAGCTTAGAAACAAACTAACTCAACTAACCGGATGTAAATGGCGTGACTAAAATAGCAGTGATTTATTCTAACGGAAGCCAAGAATGCGAACGAATGCGATTCTTACTCGAGAAGATAGGCGAGGACCTTCACGAGTATACTTTAGGTCAGGACTTTGATGACAGAGCTTTTTATTCAGAGTTTGGTGAAGAAGCAACGTATCCTCAAATCTCTATAGGGTACGAGCATATAGGAAACATAAATGAGACTTTAAAATATATGTCGAGCAGGGGAATGCTTAATGAGCAATGAAACTACTAGAGATTTTTTAATCCTGTTGTTAGTCGGTTCTTTTTTAGTAACCGTAGGAATTTTTTATAAAGAAGGTATGTATATGCCTGAAACTATGGTAGAATATAACAAAGAAATTTAAGTTCTTGTAATGGAAACTTCACACGACTCAGAGAATTGGGTAGTTCCTGATGCTTACAAAAAACAACGTAAAGACAGATTGGGCGACTCAATATTTGACTATCTTTCAGATGAGTCAGTTACCTCTCGTCAAGTTTACGAGGACATGTTGTCTGAAGTTCAAGCTTGTATTGACTATCACAAAAAGTTTTTAAATAAGGCTCAGAATCTTTACGAGCTAATGTTAGGAAATTGTCCTCCTTCAGTAGACCTAGAATAGAGCACTGACATATGGACAATTACGACACATCAAAGTACCAGCCAGGAGGGCTTAAAAGAGAACCTGCCAATATACTAAGGTTAATTAGCGAACTCGAAGGGTCTTATCAGCTACTAAAGTATATGGGCTTCGAAGAAGACACAAAAACTTTAGAAGAGATCAAAAAACGTTATTATAAGATCTACTTCAAACAGAAAAAACAAGAAAGCTCCCTGCTAGAGTAGGGTTTGCCAGCTTAGCTCAGTGGTAGAGCAGCGCTTTTGTAAAGCGAAGGTCGTCGGTTCAAATCCGTTAGCTGGCTTTATATAAATAAAATTATGTATAACTTTTCAAATTTTATTGTCCTAAAACAAGACACTCTAGAGAAAGAGTTTTGCGAGCACGTCATTGATAAGTTTGAAAAAGATGACAGAAAAATGGCCGGTGTTGTGGGCACAGTTGCTCATATTAACACAGACTTAAAAAGATCAACTGACTTGTCAATTTCTAGGCTAGAAGAATGGAAAGAAGAAGATCAGACATTTTTTGATTCTTTAGCCTCCGGGATCGAAAACTACGCAGAGCAGGATTTTTTAAAAGAGCTATCTTTTGATGAAGAACAGACCGGAGAGATAGGCCTATTATATGCGCCCATGCAAGACACTGGGTATAACATACAACGAACAAAACCAGGAGAATACTACAAGTGGCATCACGACTGGACCCACAGTAAAAACTCAGGATCCAGAGTAATGACGTACATCTGGTACTTAAACGATATAACAAAAGGAGGAGGGTATACAGACTTCTTGGACGGTACAAGAATAACTCCAAAGCAAGGCACTCTGCTTATGTTTCCTGCAACTTGGAATTATTATCATAGAGGCTTCCCTCCAGAAGAAGAAACAAAATATATCTCCACAGGATGGCTGTATCATAGCTGGGACAACGCGTTTAAATCAGAACCAGAAAAACTCGATTAAAGTTTCTTTGCAATCTAGAAAATATCATGCAAGGTTTATTTAACCTAATGGCCATTTCGTCCTTTGCTGTATCTGCTGGGCTTGTTGGTGGTGGGGCGTATCTTTACTTGAATAAAGACAAGATCATCACGGAAGTTGTAGACAACGCGAAGACTACAATCACAGAAGAAATCACAAAAGCTCTTCCAGGTATCATCGACTCTGTTGTAGAGATCCCGGAAATGCCGGAGATACCCGCTATCCCGTCTTCTACTGGCCCAGCACTACCATTTTAATTGACATAAACCTTACTTCCTGGTATAATATACAAGTCCAGCGCAAGTGGCGGAATTGGTAGACGCCCAGGTTTTAGGTACCTGTGCCCTAGTGGTGTGAAGGTTCAAGTCCTTTCTTGCGCATTTATTTAATGAAATTACCTATGGTTTTCCAAACTGCTATCTTAGCCTCTGTGGCCGCCAGTGCGTTTTCTGTTCCTTTTTTACTTAAAGCGCCTCCTGTGCCCTCTGAAGTTATCGCAGAGGAAGTATATATAGAAAAAGCTCTAGATCCTACATGGAAATGTGAAGATTGCACTGCCAATGAAAAGCATGTTCTTGCTCAACTCCAAGAGCATACAAAAATTTCGGATCGCAATGCCTTGGCAACGATCATGGGCAACATCAAGCAAGAAAGCAAGTTCATTTCTGATGTTTGCGAGGGAGGTGCCCGTGTCTCCTATACTGAATGTAAGGTGGGCGGATATGGACTAATCCAGTGGACTTCTATTGGAAGGTACAAAGGGCTCGGTAACTTCTGTGCTAAGTTTAATTGCAACCCTTCCTCTATCGAAGGTCAGACTCGTTGGATGATTAACGAACCCATCTTCCAACGTAATCTTCCT
>MDSX01014364.1_pt1 | contig 15177 bp, 9 predicted proteins | sample 811141 | NCBI WGS metagenome assembly MDSX01 (sample SAMN05326642, study PRJNA326480) | marine metagenome | isolation source: seawater | place: Atlantic Ocean: South East | collected 2010
GTCTCTATCGTCAGACGTTATACTTAAACTAAACTATGAGAGTGAACACTTCTGTGATATGTTCTTTGATAGTATTGAAATGATTGACAATGATTTAATTCAAATGACATCACTTGGCTTAATTATTGAGAACGAAAAGTCGGAGGATACCTACCTTGAGGTACAGGCATCTTGCATACATACAGGAGAGTATATTATATTTAACTATAATAAAATTGATGTTGACAAGTACCTAGACATAGTATTAGAGGGTAATATATTTAAAACTAATAGTGATAAAATACGTTTGATATGTTAACAACTGAACAAATAGAAAACATACCAGAGATGATTAAAAGAGGTATGCCTGTTGATACAATAATATCTTTATATAAGTGTTCTGAGGACGACATACTTGGTGCATTTTTAAATAACATTTACATTATAGATGATGATGTAGATAGATTATTAGATGGTGGAGAACCATTGGACGAGGAGGGGTGGTATGTAAAACTTTTAACACAACTAAATTAATGGATATTTATAACGAATTATTTAACAACATAAACAAAGAAATAATGAAGAAAAGATTGTCATATAACGGCAAGAAGGTCTACATAAAAACCCTAACCACTAACTATGCGATAGTTAGCTTCAATAAGGAAGAAAGAAAGGGTTTATTTAAGGTAGATATTAAGAACCTTGTAGAGATAGAATAACAATAAAACACTATCTATAAACCACTTAGAAATAATTGGTAATGGGAATCGTTTCGCAAAAAATCAAATCAAATGTCAGTAAAATCAAATAACTCAAACACAATAACTTACATCAATTTCGTAACTAATCAGATACATAATCACGCTGATGATATATACGAAGCACTAATGGACCAAGAAGATCCAGATCTTCAGAGATCTGTTGACTCACTAATTGATGTTCTACTTGAATTAAAAACAAAATGAAACAATATATGAAACACGCCCTGTCATTGGTAAATGATCAGGGTAAAAGTCTTTCGTATTCTGCTAGGAATGTAAAAGATATATACGACCTACCCGAAACTGTTAACGCTATAAGAAAAAGAATAAGTAGGCAAAATAAGAAAAAGAATAACCCTGCAATTTATGAAGAATGTAATAGGGTTGGTATAAATATTGACTCTGTATCTAGCTACTGGTATAAGGGCAAACACTTTAGTATAATGGCTAAGGGTTCCTCTAAACCAACGTATGAAGATATTAGAGAAGATTTAATAAAAGAGATGACAGAGTACGCACCAAAGTATCCTGTTATAAATAGAGAGAAGGTCAAGGATGGGCACTTACTAGTGGTTGATCCAGCAGACGTACACATAGGAAAGTTAGCTAAGGCTGTTGAGGGAGAGGAGTACAATACCAGTATCGCTGTGAGGCGTGTTAAGGAGGGCGTACAAGGACTTTTAGATAAATCAGTAGGGTTTAATATAGATCAGATACTATTTGTTGGTGGTAATGATATTCTACATGTTGACACACCTGGTAATAACACAACGTCAGGTACGCCACAGAATACAGACGGGATGTGGTATGAGGCTTTTTTAAATGCTAAGAAGCTATATATAGAGTGTTTAGAGATGCTAATTTCAGTAGCTCCAGTTCACTTTACTTTTAATCCAAGTAACCACGACTATGTGTCTGGTTTTATGTTAGCGGATGTCATTAGCTCTTGGTTTAGAAATTGTGATGACATTACCTTTGACACATCTATAAGACATAGGAAGTATTACAAGTACGGAACAAACCTAATTGCTACTAGTCATGGAGACGGTGCAAAGCAGGCTGACCTACCGCTGCTTATGGCTCACGAGGCTAAGGAGGATTGGGCTAAGACTGATCACAGGTATGTGTATTTACATCACGTACACCACAAAACATCTAAGGATTACATAGGGGTAACTTGCGAGTCTCTTCGATCACCGTCTGGAGCAGACGCATGGCACTCTAAGAAAGGGTATATGGGAGCGCCTAAAGCTGTGGAGGGATTCATACACCATAAGAAGCATGGACAATGTGCTAGATTAACGCACTTGTTTTAATTTCTTCTAATTCTAGGTTTTCTTTTAGCTCTAGGAATTCTTTTTGTTTCCTCCGTTCTTTCAATAAGTAATTCTTCTAATTCCTTTTCACTTTCACCCATTAAGTATTGAAAACTAGGATCTCCATAGTTGGTTCCTCTATTTAAAAATATATCTATTATCCCTTGCGGCTCTTCTTTTCTTACTGATTCCACTATTTTATTTAGCTTGCCAAACATAAATGTAACTTTTTTCTTTTCCGAATCGGTTAAATCATCCCATTCTTTACCCTCAATCAATAAATCTTTTAATTCTGTAAAAAATTCTCCACTTTGTATTGCTTTCCCTATTATTGGAGGTAGATTAAATTTACCAGGCCTCCCTTTTATTTCATGTATAATAGCTTGAGGTATGTAATTAACACCACCCATACCTTGTAAGTACGATTCGAATGTTCCTACAAGAGTGTCGTAAGCAATCTGTTCAGCATCTTTATCGGTCTTTTTTTCATCTCCATTAAGTATTGAATTTGCAAGTAAAAATAAACCTCCTTGAGAAACAACATTAAATAAATAACCAGCAGAAGTCCAGTACGACCAATTCTTAAAACCACTCCATCGTTCTTTAGAGCTGTTAGACTTATCAGTCATATTTATCCAGCCCTGCATAGACTTATTAAACGCTTGAATTTGTGCTGTTCTATATGTTATTAATAGTTTCATCATTTGATTTCTTTGAGCAGCACTTAAGGTGTACTCAGCGGATGATTGTTGAGCTTCGTTAGACTCTGTTCTAAACCTTTTGTAAGCTTTTTCGTAAGCATTTTTATCTCTAAAACCTGGTGCTGTTGTTTTAACTTTATTGTATTTAGCCACAGCAAAAGGAATACCACCCAAAAGAACACCGCCCATATCTCCAAAAGTAACAGGACTCATAGCGACTTTTTGATAAAAATTCCAAGCCTGTTGAGGGGTTCCTTTTAATGCTTTTTGACCTTGTACTTTTAAATCTGGATCAATATTAGACTTAGTAAATCTATCATAAATAAAGTCGCTTTTTAAAATATCCATAGCAACTCCTCTGTTTTCTTTATTAGAAAAGCTATCGTAAAAACCTTTAACCCAATCAGATGGAGTTATACCATCTTTAGCTCCTACAGCTGCAAAATGAGTAAAAGAAGTTAATTGTTTTGGTATATTTCCTAAACTAAACCCTAATTGCATAGTAATACCAGCTCTATTAAATCCACTAATAATATTAGCTACTCTATCAGAAACAGTATTTTTAGGGTCTATGATGTAGTCTAAGTTTTCTTTTAAGTATTTAAAATTTAATGGTCCTATTTTTTCATATATCTTACCCCTTGTGGATGAGTTAAATAATTCATTAACCATTTTAGATACGTCAATATAGTACTCCGCATGTGTCATATTTTGAATATAATCTACAGCTTTGGTTCTAGTACCATTAGTTTCAATATTTAATTTCGATGTGCTTTGTAAGTCCTTATCTTTCAACCTGTCGGTCATTGCAGAAGCATTGTGAAAATTATTTGTACTATTTAATTCGTCTATCTCTAATTGTGATACAGGTTGCTTCTCTTCTTTACTATCAATCCTTCCAGTAGGATAATAATTCTTATCAATAACTGGTCTGCCTGTCACTTTTTCAATGATAGGTTTAAATATAACAGAAGTTTCTGCATAAAAATCTAAAAAAGATTTAGCTAACTTGAAAATCTTCGGATTATTTTTTACATATTCATTAAAAGCATTCTGGTCTATTTGTGATTCCCTTAATATGTTTTCTTGTTTTTCCGCTATATCTAATAATTTTTTCTTTTCTTTTTCATTATTTTCCTTCTCAGCTCTTCTTCTGTTTTCTTTAGCTCTTAAGGCGTGGATTGTTTTCTCTATTTCTAAGTCTACTATTTGCTCATTAGTTAAAAGTCTATTTCTATTTTTTGTATCGAGACCAGATACAGTTTTATCTAAAAACTTATTAGTTTCTTTTAAGCTTCCTTTAAAGTTTTCTGTTAAAAATTTCTTGTATAAATCATATAGTTGCTTTTCTCTTTTTTCTACTAAATAAGGAGCGTCTTCAGTTATTTTGTCAAGTAATTCTTGCACAGGTTTTTTTAATGTAGGACTACCTTTAGCTACTCTCATTAACTGTGTCCTCACATTTGCTACAGATTTAGTCGGATCAAAAACAAACATAAATCCTTTTTTAAACTTACTAGGAATAGGTTGTTGTCTTCTAGCTATTGACATAGTAGTGGTTTCATACCCAGTAGAATTATCAAACGAAACATCTGGATTGTCTTTTATAAATTGTTTAAACCCACTTATCGAAGATATTAAGTTTCCATCAACAATAACCATTCTATCACTAGTTGTTTTTAAAAAGTCTTCCGCCTCTTCCTTAGAGTTTAATTCCGTACCCTTTTGTTTTGTTGGTCCATCAGCATACAAACCCTCAGCTATCTCACCTTTTCTTTTTACAGATGCAATTCTTTCTGCTTTTTCTACAGCTTTTTTACTTTCTATACCTTTAGATTCTATACTAGACAATCCATCAGCTATAGCTTTAACCTGATCATAACTCATAGAGTTTAAGTCAACACCTACAAGCATAGATTCTAATTCATACACCTTAGTTTGAGCTTCAGGAGACATTTTAACTTTAGCCCTACCATCTTTTACTTTTGGTTTAACAACACTTTTAATTGTTTTTTGTATTTTTTTTATTAATATTTTCTTTTCTTTTTCTTGCTGCTCAGGGCTGAGTTTTTCTACCTCTTCTACTTCTTTTGTCTCAATTGCTTCTTCAGGTTTTTTTAATTCTTGTATAAGTGTTTCGTCTTTTATTATGTACTGGTCTTGTTTCTTAGCACCTTTTTTCATTACACCATCTACAGTACGTAGCTTGACTACTTGTGCATCAGAATTATTAATAGCTTCTACCTCAGCTTCTCTGTATTGATCCAGCGTCATTCCCTTACCATCAATTTCTACCACCTCAACAGTAGTTCCTTCTGGTAAGACAACCTCAGCAAGACCCTCTTCCTTACCATACTCTTCAGCTAATGACTTATCAACCGCTGAGAAAACTCCCTCTGCTCCTTCATGAGCATTAATTCTAAAACCTTTTAAATCCTTCTTACCACCAATACCTTTATATATTTTAATTGGTTTAGTAGTACTTGTAGAACCTTCAGTTAAGTTGTCAACTTCTAATTTACCCTCAACTAATATTTCTTCTGTAACTTCTGGAGTTACTACTTCTTCAGCAACGACTTCTTCTGTAACTTCTACAGTAGGTTCTTCTCTAAGGTTTTTAAAATCATCTAGTTGTTTCTCTAAAGATTCTAATTCAGATTTTTTAGGATCTAAAAGTTTTTCAGTACCATCAGCTGTAAGAACTTGACTTTCTAAGTCAGATATTTGTTTTTTTACTTTTATTAAATCTAATTCTATACCAATACCTTCAGCCTGCTTATCAACATTTGTTATAGTAGCAAACCTAGTTTTCTTTATATTTATAACTTCTTGTATTGAGTTTCTAGCAAGTTTAGCCTCTTCAGCACTAATTACGCCATCCTCGAATTGTTTCTTAATTTTATTATGTAAGGACTTAAGACCAGCTTCACTTGAAGTTATTATAGATTTTATTTCAGGCTGACTTAAGGCTAACTCAGTGGTGGTAATCTTTGGGTTCTCTACTATTTGATTAGAAATATTATTAACCAATTCTACCTGCTCTACTTCTTTTAATTCTTTATTTTCTATCGATTCAACTAGGCTTTTTACCTCAGAAACAGACTGTAATGTTTCTACCCCATCCACAAATTCTTGTGCCTCTTGCTTTTGCTCTGGCGTTCCATTTTTATTTACCTCTACAATAGATTCTTGTAGTTCCAATGGTGCTTCAGGTCTAGCCTCAGGTTGTTTAGGTTTAGTTTTATTTACGTAATCCCTTAGTTTAGATTCAAATCTTTTCCCTGGAAGGTCTTTAATATCTCTTCTTAATGCTTTTGAAAATTGAGGAAAACTTTTAGTTATATTACCAGCTAACATTGTAGTAAATAATAGCATAGCTTTTTCCTCTGGATCATCACCAGCTACTTGTTTCACTATCTCCGCAAAATCCTTATCTTCTGTTATTAAAGCGTCTACAATCTCAGCTGCGTATAACACAGCTGTACCTGTGGTAGCCCCCGCTACTGACTGACCAGCAACAGCTCCTACATTATAAAAAGGTAATTGTTTTATTTTATTAGATATGTTTTTTACTACAGGTAATTTACTTATAAACTTTGATCCAAGATTAGCTACCTCTCCACCTACACCAAGAGCCGCACCAAACACAGGGTCGTACGCTTCAGGCTTTCTAGTTAACTCTCCAGTGATGGCAAATACAGCCGCTTCATCAGCGCCAGATCCTAATATTTTTAAACCACCTCTTATGTATTTGTTTTTAGTAGATGCTCCTAAAGCTTCTAATCCTTTTTTTAATTTTACCGCAGTTCTTCCCTTGTTTAATGCTCCAGCACCAGTTAACACTCCCCTACCTACAGCTAGTTCAGCAACCATTCCTGTTAGCTCACCACCAAACTGTAACGCTTCTTCACTAAATGTCTTTTCTATTCTTTCTTTTGTTTTATCTGGTATGTTTACAAATCCAGCAGACTCTAATCCCTCTATGAAATCAGTGGATTTCATTTTAGTCGTAGGAGTAAAAACTCTAGCTGGTTGTTCTCCAAATATAGCACTGGTTAATCCATAATTAAAATCTGAATCTGAACCAAAATCAACAATCGAACCGCTTGATGTTTTAATCTGTGTAGGATCTACATTTAACCTTAATGCTCTGTCTAGGGCGTGGTATTGATCTATTAATCTATTATACCTTACAGCGTCTGGGTGTTCACTATATATCTTTAGTGGTTTTTTTCTTAGTATTTCATCTTCAGCTTGAGGTAAATTAGTAAACCCTTCTTCAGTGGGACCACCAAAAAACATTAACTCAGTACTAATCATACCATCTAATACATCTTGCATCTGCCTAGATACTCGTTTCCCTTGGTTTAGTAATTGAAACCTTATATCAATTAAAGATTTTTCTAACTGTTCATTAGTCTTGGTCTTAGCTAAATTATTAGACTCGGTAGTAATGTTTTCTTCAGACTGTACTATTTCTACAGGAGCATCTATCTTAGCTATATCTTCGCCAGTATAAGGGTTATATACTTGACCTGTATCATCTTTCTTAGATCTCTTTTTAGAGGCTTCATCAAATCTTTTGTTAATATCATTTAGCTCATTAGTTAAGGAGTCTTTTACACCTTGATACTCTTTTAAGTCTTTATTTCCCTCTGGAATAATATCAATTCTATTTTGAACCTGTTGTATTTCAAATTCTTTATTTCTTTTTTGTCTGTATAGATTTGATAGAGTCATTTCTGAATCACCAGTTAAATCAAATTCTTGACCTTCTCTTGAGAACATATCTTCATCCTCATCTAAGACTTGGTTTAATAAATCATTCTCTGCTTTTTGTAACGCTCTCTTATATATATTGTGAGTTTTAGGATATGTTTCAGGAATACCCGTTTCGAATAATGTTCCTGTTATAGGGTCTTCAAACCTAGTAGTTCTTACTATGTCAGAAAGTTTTTCTTCTTTTGTTATTGCGTCTGCATCTAACTCAACATCTTTAGCCGTCTTGCTTTGAGCAGGCATGATACCAGAGGTAACTGTTGTTGGTAACTCAAACCCTTCTGGAAGAGGTTCTCCTGAATCTAAAGATTCCGAAGGCTGAGGCATTGGAGCTTCTTCTGATTCCACAGTAGTAGTAACTCCCTCTGTAGTTGAAACCAAACCCTCGGTTTCGTCTTTTTTTTTTAAATCAGAAAAATACTTATCATTAAAAGAAGCCTCATCTTTACTGTATAGTTTTTTGTCGAAAACAACTTTATACATATTACTTACCGCTTCTTTATTAGAATATTTTTCAATAAATTCTTCGTAAGATTTTGAGTATAACTTTTTATCAATTAAAGTATTATATAATTTTCTTTTATCATCCATATTTAATCCAATAGAAATTCTTCTTCTTGATTATTTTCAGCTACATTATTATCAGGTCTAGGAGTTCCACCACTGTATGAGTAGTTTATTATTTCTTCGAAAACATTAAAATTTTCTTTTTTAGCTCCAGCAGCCCCCAAAGAAGCATCTGTTTTTATTTTAAAATCTTTTCCGTTAACATTAATAGTTAGTTCAGATATGTTAGGGTCAGTGTTAAATTCACCAAACTTAATTTCTGCGTTAGGACTTTTTGATAAAATTATTTCTTTTATTGCAGACTTACTTTTTAATATGTCAGCATCATCTGACTTAGTTATTCCTTCAATTAATTCCACATCTTCTAAGTTGTCTTCTAAGACGTATTTTTCAGCCGTAAATTCATCATCTTTCTTTGGCTTACTTTTTTTAATATTATGTATATACTCCCAATCTGTTCCACCAAATTTATCAGTATAATAAGGAGCCATAACTTTAGCTGTTTCTTGTGAACCTCTCTCTAGTCCAGATTGTATTGTATTGCCTTTTTTGTCTGCAACTGAAATAGTAAATCCTCCCTTGCCGTCTGGGTCTTTATAGAAATTATATTTTTCATTATCCATAAACCTAAAATCTCCTCCAGCAGCAGCTATAGTAGCGTCATAACCCTCACTAATTTTATTTATCTGGCTAGTAGTATAGCCATCCTTCTTTTCTTTAGGAGGTTTAGCTTCTCTTTCAGTTCTACCTAATCTTCTCTCAATACCTTGCTCTACTATTTCTGTAGCTCTTTTTCTTAGCTCAGGTGTAATCTCTTCTTTGTAACTTCCGTTAGGTTGCAAAACCATTTTAATCCCTTTTTCTGGAACTTCCTGACCCTCTTCATAACCAGCATAACCATCATAATCAGCAAGTATTGTAGCTATTCGTTCATCATCACCTAATGTTTGCTCAATAATAGCTTCTTTAGTTCTTTTATACTCTGGGTTTAATCTTTGATCTTTTTCTCTACCTATATCAAAAACTGCTAATGTTTTGACTGACTCATTTAAATTAGAATCTAAATCATAACCAGCGTATCTTTTTTGTTCCCACGCTCTTATAGAGCCTAAAGATTGAGGGTTTTTAATAGTGTTACCTTCTTTGTCGATAGTGTTTACGTACATATTAACAATACCATTTTCTTTAGGAACCCACTGAAACTGCTTATTACTTAAGTCAGATAAGTCTTTAAATTTATTTAAGTTAAAATTATTTAGATTGCTTAGTGTTCCCTCAGAAATACCCTTTTCTATATCCATTACACTAGTGTTGTAACTAGATAACATATCCTTAAATTCTTGGTTTTGGGTTTGCATTGACATGTTAGCTCTATTGAAAGCATCTTGAGTTATTTCACGATTTTTTAATTTTTTCATCATCCCATCCAGGGTTGCTCTTCCTTGAGTAATCATATTGTAAGCCAACTCATTTACTTGTGGAGACTGACCCGCATCATATTTACCTATCTGAGCGTATGTGTCAGCGGCTAATTCATCGTTTGCTTTTCTTGTAGCAGCCTGCTCTTTTTTAACATCACCTAATTGATTGACTATATCACCAGCAACTGAGTTCCAGTCTATCGGTGTTTCTCTTCTTACATAACCTGCGTATTCTGCCATAATATATTTTTATCTAGGAAATTTTACTACACCTTGATTATACAACGTGGCGTCAGAAGTTAACCCTATTAACGGGTTAAATTTTTGGGGGTTTGTTTGATCAAAAGTATACATACTAGGATCATAACCTTGAGGTATAACAAGTTGGCGTTGCTGAGGCTGAATCATAGGAGCTCTGGTTCCTAATTGTAACTCAGGCAGTGTGCTTGTCGGTTGTAGTTTAGCCGCCTGTCTAGACTGCATAGGTGTTAATTGACCCTGACTACTTGTAGTAGGTGGCGTACCTCCGTAAGCTCCTTGAGCAATAGATGATTGCACAGCCATACCACCTAACCCTGACGCTATTCCCGCTATTCCCGCTTGTTGCTGTCCAGCAGAATCAGCTGCTGCTTGTCCAGCACCTTGTAATCTCATCATTTCTATATTAGCTATATCTCTTTCGATTCCTATTTTTTTTTGTTGTATTGCTTGCTCTTCTCTCAACACCGCTTCATCACGTCTAGCTTGCATTTGGTCTAACTCAGCGGCTACCTCAGCTGATTGTGCGTCAGCAGCAGTAACTACCCTAGGCACACCACCTAACACAGCCTCGGCTCCAGCCTCTTGCATAGCCTCTATACCAGCAGTAGTAGCTCTAGCAATACCTCTCTCTCTTAATTCAGCTCCCATTGTGGGAACCCTTAATGCCTCTAACTCATTCTGAAAATCTATATTTCTTAATTTATTCTCGAAACCAGCAATAGCTTTTCTTTGAGCCTCTTCAGCTTTTCTTTTGTCAATACCACCCTTTATCGCTTGTCCTGCGGAGAACGCAGTCTGAAGACCCATTATAACAAGAGCGGGAGCAATAGCTTGATATTGGGTGTTATCTTTAGTAAATAATAAGTCGGATAGGATGTTAAATATTTCTATGATGTAATCCATTTCTTTAGTTTGTTACAAAGATACTAATTTAAGGAAAACTTTTAAATATCTCACTGCTTACTGAAAATAATTCTACCTCATCAGTGCCGCTATATGTTAATTTTAAATCCATATAATACCCTCGTGATCCATAGGACTCAGCCTGTGCATCCTTTAAGTATAGTATAAAATCTCCTGCAACGGGAGTAACTTGAGTAGGTGGTATAGGTGGTGTAGCAGATGGGTTAGGTACCAACTCTATAGTAGTGCTTGTCAAACCAGTTATAGTTCCTATTAGTTCAATACCTGAATTATCTCGATATAGTAAGTCTCCCACAGAAACTATACTACCTATATCAAAGTTAAATGTAAGTGTAATACTACCTGGAGATGTTCCAGCAACTGTAGTTACCTCACCTACTCCTTGTGCTGACATTAAGCTTAAGTCTGTATTCCCAGCCACTCTTTTTATATACGCGTAGTAGTCACCCTCTTTTAAGGAGTATGCCGCAGCATCTATTATACCTGTTGTAAGGTTGGTTGTTATGTTACTAAGCCATGCTCTGTTACTATTTAGTTCAATAGTTTTAAACATCTTAGCCTCAGTGGGTGAATCATTTAATACGGTAGTTATATTAGCCTCATACTGTACCCCGTAATAATTACCTCTGGTGTTGTTACTATAGTGTCTATATAATTTACCCTCCTTAAATGTAAAGAAAGAGTTGTTCATATACACCATAGCATCTGGGAAGTAAGAATGAAACGATGTCCATCCGTCTCCTGTGGGTGAGTATGATATTGTATATTCTGCCATATCTTATATATTAAGGACACACTGTTTTCTCAACTACCTGCCCTACACCATCTATTCTTATGATGTTGTTTTTACCACCTGTCAACTCATCGGTGATGTAATACTTGTACCCACCATTATAAGCAACCTGTCTTCCATTTACAAATGTATAAATAAAATCGTTTAGTGCCGGATACGTCCCCTTACCACTATGATACATTTGAGCGTATGATGGTGTTACACCACAAGCTAAAGTACTTGTTACCTGTGGATTTGAGATATCCATATTATATCTTATGAGAGTGATCACTGGATTTATAATTAAATTTATAGTGGTATTTACACTAGTTCCAAAGCAATTAGTAGCCGTTACTACCACTGAATATGTTCCAGGAGTGCTTGAATTACCAGAGAAAGAACCAGTATTTTCATTAAAAATTATACCAGGTGGCAGTATCTCATCACTACAAACACCTTTAGATGTTATTGTCCCATTACCACTCACTAACACTGGGGTAGATGAACAACAAATTTCTAAAGAACTACCAGACATCACCGTAACACTTTTAGTTATTCCTGTTGTGCAGTCTACCACAGTAAATGTAGAGCCAGAATCTCCTGATGTTAATAAGTAATTATTACACGCTGAAACAAGAGAGTAATACTCTGGGTTATTAGTAGTTATTAAATCAAACCCTATTCTTTGGTTTGGCTCAAAAGTAAAACTCGTGCTACTTATAACTGGCACTGCTGTTTCAGAGCAAGGACTACAGTCTCCAGTATCCACTACTAAACCAGTGGCTGTAATAAGCGCATAGTTATTTGTAGATATTTTAAAATACTGATCATTACCATCAAATGCAATTGTTCCAGAAGTATTAGTGTATATATTATCCCCAACCTCTGGTAATGCGTTAATCCCAGTGTGATAAGCAGTATCTGATGCGGTATCTGAACAAACACTAGCTAAAGTTGTTCCTGTGTTTTCAATAAGAAAAGACGTTAATGTAGTAGCGTTTGGGGTAATCTCCCAGCCGTCATCACTGGCACCTGTTAAAACTTGTAGGTCGTATATACTATTAGAAGAACCTCTAGTACCTTTAAGAAAACTAATAGTACCCGCACCTGTTACCGAGCCACTGTTAAATAATTCTACATCGTTTAGTTTCAGTATAAATGTTTTACTAGTAGTATTAGCATCATAACCAATTGTTGCACGACCTATTCTATTTGAAAAGTTTATTTTAACGTTTATTGTAGCACCATTAGATGATCCAGCTGGAACTATAGCTGTATTTCCATTAGCGGTTAATTGACTCTGGTAGTCATAGAATAAATATAAGTAAGACTTAGATGCTCTGGTATACGTAAACTGCGATGTGTAAACATCACCAGCTAATGTTGCTGTAGGAACAGTCGCCTTAGTTAGTGCACGCTGAAAATCCGCTGAATCATTAGGATCATATACAGTATCGGTTATTAAATACCCCATTGTATTGCCTAGCTCTGGTATAAATGGTTGAACAGTAGCACTTCCTATTCTGTTAGCTTTCAAGTCAACAGTATCTCCATCAACAGGTATAGATTCTAACCCTTCATAATCAGAAAAAACTACAAACTCAGACGGTTGACCGGAGGTTATAATTGTGTCTGTAAATTCTATATCTGAACCTGTTGTATTGCTTGTAAAGTTGTATTTTTGTGTAGCTATTTTACCTCCATCGTAATTGCTTGCGTTTACTGAAAATACTCTATTTACCAGTGTACTCTTTGATTGGAATAAGGTAAACACTTGTGCTGTGTCTGACGTTACAGTAACCTGAACAGTTCTATTTGCTCCTGTAGAGTTTAATAAAAAAGTAATCTTTACATCTTCATCACCCGACCCTTGGTATGTGCCTGTACCCAAAACAACATCGTTTATTTTAACAATACTAACACCATCACCTAAATCTTGAAGGGTAACAGTCCACGTAGAGTTAGACCTTACATTAAGATTGTTTGAAGATTCTGTAGATGGAAAGTTTATTTGAGCCATTATTATGTTCTTGTGTATGTTATGTTTGTTATTGTAGGGAAAGCAATGTCTCTAGATGATAATACATACCTACCTTTAAATGGGTCAATACCACCTAGTTTTCTTTTACCTGGGTAGTCTCTAAATAAGTCCTTAAACCAATCAGCCATACCAAATGATGATATTTCAAATATACCATTACCAGATAATCTACAAACCGCCCCTCTAAACTCGTCAGTAAAGTACATATTATTACCCCACTGAGCAAAACTTTCTGGGTTTTTACTAATCCCGTACTGTCCAGAGAATGATATCTGAGTACCTAGTACCTCTGGTATACTAGCTATAGACCCACCACCAACAGCATCTGATAGTAAATTTTTACCGTATAATATCTTAGATACCTTATCTTCCTGGAATATTACTAGGTCTGTATCTCTTGACTTTATTTTTTGTATAGAACCAAAAGACTTGTCTAGATATTTAAAGTTAGATAGAGATAAATTAAACTCATTTAAATTGTTTATACCACTAGTCTCTCTGTATACACCACTATAAGTTAACGCCTCCTCTACTCTTTCCTCAGCGTAGTCTTCATAGGTGGAGTTAGCCCTAGGGCTATATTTTAAATGCCTACCATTCCAGTCGTCCCTTATTACCATTGACTCAACACCATTACCAAAACTATAAGCATTAAAGTTTGAGTTAAAGTCATAGTAATTTAATCTAACTATTGCTGGTGCATTTAATGTTTGATCTGCTGCTCCAGTACCTCCACTTCCTCCGTGTAGTTTAGAATTACCAGAAGTGTTTATGTCATATGTTCTTCTTGTTTCGTAAAACACATCCTCTAAATTTTCCTTACCCTCTGTTTCAAACACATTTAACCCAGTCTGCATTATCACCTCCATTTCAGCATGCATATAATTAAGTTTGCTTACATCGTTTGTTACACTAGTTGTCATTATAAACATATACACTGGTCTCCCAGCAAGGATAGTAGATCTATTCGCGTTATTGTAAGCGTCATTGTTTTGTGATATATAATTTACTTTTACATCATCCCCTCCAACTCCAGGTCGATTTCTTCTATTGTAACCTCTTCTGAAGTACACATTACTAGTACCGCTATCCTCAGATTCACTATCAAATTGCTTAAATGTTCTATGTGCTCCACTTTCCCAAAACCACTCCTGTATATTAACATATCTTCTTGGAGATACCCATTCTTGCCATCCTTGCCAAGAACCTTCTCCAAATTTTTCTTCTTCTTTTAACCTAATTCTAATTCTTGATCCAGATTCAATTACTCTGTCTGCTGTAAAAAGTCCTCCAGGTTGAGGAAAGCTAACTTGACTATTTATTGTGGGGCTCCAAGAGTTTCCTGGAAGAATAGCGTTTGATCCAATATCAAGGTCTGTTGAACTGGATACTACTTCTATTCCTGAGAAAGTTAGACCCTCAGATGGTAAAATATTTATAATCCAATAATCCCCTTTGGTATAACCACTAGAATGTAAAAACTGAAATTTACAAGCGACTGCTGTTCCTACAGACCCACCAGCCATAGATAGTACAGAAACCTCCCTGTTTGCTGGAATTTGAATAGATTGAGAGTTATATCCATGTCTCTCATAGGTTGATCCGTTAAAGTAGTATATGCTAAAATGGTCAGTGCTGTCCATATATATTCTAAA
>MDSX01041413.1_pt1 | contig 15147 bp, 18 predicted proteins | sample 811141 | NCBI WGS metagenome assembly MDSX01 (sample SAMN05326642, study PRJNA326480) | marine metagenome | isolation source: seawater | place: Atlantic Ocean: South East | collected 2010
CGGGGCATCCTCGTTCTGAAAAGGAACGGCCATGGCTGAAATCGACCCGATCACGCTGGAGGTGGTCACCGAGGGATTGATTTCCGTTGTCCGCGAGATGCGGGCCACCGTGTTCCGCACGGCACGATCCGTCGCGATCTATGAGGCACGAGATTTCTCGTGCGGCCTGTTCGACGCCAAGGGCCAGGTGGTGGCGCAATCCGAAGACATCGGCTCACATGTGGTGCCGCTGCCCTGGTCCGTCGAAAGCGCGCTCGACGAATTAGGCGGCGACCTCGAGCCGGGTGACATCATTTTGATGAACGACCCGTATCGCGGCGGCACCCACCTCAACGACGTCACGATCATTTATCCCGTTTTCGAAGACGGCGAGTTGGTATTCTTTCCAGCCGTGCGCGAACACTGGGCCGATGTCGGTGGCGCGGTTCCGGGTTCGATGTCCGGCACTGCGACGGAGATTTACCAAGAGGGTATGCGGATTCCGCCGGTCAAAATCGTCGAACGCGGCGAGATCAACAAACCGCTGATGGAAGTCTTGCTCTCCAATATGCGGGTGCGCGAGGAGCGGCTCGGCGATTTCAATTCGAGTCTCGCCGCCTGCAGGACCGCCGAGCGCCGTCTGCGCGAGCTGACAGCGCGCTATTCGATTCAGGTGTTGCTCGATTGCGTTGGGCTCAATCTCGCGCGTTCCGAAGCCCGCATGCGGGCGAATATCGATGCACTGCCCGACGGCGAGTACTACTACGAGGATTACCTGGAGACTTTTAGTGCGCAAGGTTTCGAACCCTTGCTTCTGCCGTTGAACCTAACGATCGCCGGCGAAGAGATGACGGCGGACCTGACCGGTGCGTCTCCCCAGGTTCCCGCCCCGGTAAACTCGACGCTCGCGGTCACGGCCGCCTCTGTCTACATCGCGCTCAAGTCGACGCTCGATCCCGCCCACGCGCTCAACCACGGATCTTTCAGACCGGTCACGGTGGTGGCACCCGAACGCACGATCGTCAATGTCGGCCATCCGGCTCCCGCCGGCTCCCACGGCGAAATTCGCAAACGCGTCATCGCGACGATGCTGGGCGCTCTTTCCAGGGCCTGCCCCGAACTCGTCTCAGCGGATATCCACCGGACATCGTTCCACAATCTAATCGGCGGCGTCGATCCCGTCACCAATGCAGAGTTCGTGCATTACGAATGGGCATGCGGCGGCAACGGCGGGTTCCTTGAAGCCGATGGTCCGAGCGCGATGGCCGCGATCGACTGGGGCGACCTGACCACCGTACAACCGACCGAAGTGCTGGAAAGCCGGTTTCCGCTCCACATCGAATGGACGCAGCTCGGACTCGATTCGGGTGGGCCGGGCGAGCGACGCGGCGGCCTCGGCATGCGGCGGGCCTTGCGCCTCACCCGGGGCACGGCCGCCTATTCGCTGCTGTCGGACGGCGCCATCATGCCGCCCTTTGGGGTTCATGGCGGTGAGACCGGTGCTCCAGTCGACAGTTATGTCATCAATGCAGATGAGACCGAACATCGCTTCGCGTCCCCGGGCAAGGTTGGGGGACACCCATTGACCGAGGGCGATACCGTTATTCTCCAATCGGCGGCAGGCGGCGGCTATGGCGACCCATTGCGTCGCGATCCGGAAGAAGTCCACCGCGATGTCGAAAATGACCTCGTCTCACAGGAAATAGCAGAGACGATCTACGGCGTCCGCTTCGACAACGATGGCACTATCGACATCGAAGGAACCGCGTCGCACCGGACTGCCCTATCCGCGGCGCGGCCGCGGCTTCGTGCGATAAGCGACGAGAACGATCCCTATGTCGCGTCCGGCCCAAGCCGTCGGCGGACCATTCGCCTGCATCCAGCGGATCTGGCGGCACACGACCTTGCACCGGACCAGAAAATCGAACTACTGGATGAGGTTGGCGCGCCGCTTCGCGGATGGGTCGTCTCTGACGATACCGTCGTGCAGGGTACGACGCCATTGGACGGGCTCGGCCTTCGATTGCTCGGCGTCGAAGCCGGTGCAGAGGTTTACATTCGGCCGCTCTATACGCCGGTCGTCGAGTACCGGACTGCACCTGTTACCTAGAAAATAGACGAGAGTTAAACCGGGACATCTCCCGCGATCGACATCCGCCGCATTTCGCGCCGCTGGCCGTGATAATCATTCAGGGCAAAGTGCTGCGCGGCGCGATTGTCCCAGATCGCAAACGTGCCGACCGACCAGCTATGGCGGCAGGAAAATTCGGGCCGCTGATTGTGTTCGTAAAGGAACTTGAGGACGGGTTTGCTTTCTGCCTCCGTCCACCCCTCGAAACGCATTGTGTGCAAGGCATTAACATAAAGTGCTTTGCGCCCCGTTTCAGGGTGGGTCCGCACCACGGGATGAATTCCCTCCAGGTCTTGGTCGCGGTTGATCAGTTTTACGCTCTGATAATTGTTTCCGGAGGCGCGACCACCGTCCTTCCGTGCCGCCGCGCTGTTCACCGCCTTCAAGGGCGCCAACAAAGCCTTCATCCCATCCGACAAGGCGTCGTAAGCGAGGTACATATTCGCAAACAGCGTATCGCCACCGATTTCCGGGAGATCGACGGAGTAAAGGCACGTCGCTTTCGGCGGCTTCTCAGTATAGGTGGTGTCGGAATGCCAGCCCTCACCGAAGTTCTTGCGCTCGTCGGCCTCCTTAATCAGAGGAATGACGTAGGGTTCCTCGGGCAGCCCTTCGATGAAGGGATAATAGTCAGGCTGGCCGAATTGTGCGCCCGCGGCCGCCATTTCCTTCGGCTCCAGCTGCTGATCGGGAAAAAACAGGACGAGCCTGTCGAGGAAGGCGGCGCGAATCTCGTTCCACGCCGCCTCGCCGGGCGCCTTCAAATCGACACCTCGAATCTCGGCACCAAGCGCACCCGAGACCGGGCGTACGTCGATGTGCCGATAGGTCTCCACCGCTCAATCCTCGTCGAAGACTTCCACGGCAATCCGCCCGGCATTCACCGCTGTCGGCCAACCCGCATAGAAGGCGAGATGCGTAATCATACCTCGGATTTCATCCTTGGTGACGCCGTTGTCGAGGGCACGCTTCATGTGACCGCGCAGCTCGTCCGTGCGATAGAGCGCGGTCAGCACGGAGATCGTCACAAGACTGCGGTCGCGTTTCGAAAGTTCCGGTTGTTCCCAGACGTCGCCGAACAGCACCTCATCGCGGAGCTTTCCCAGTTGAGGCACCATTTCGTAGGGCGTCTTCTTTGCCATGATCTTGTATCCTTTCCGGTTCAGATTGCCTGAAAAGCTATATAGAGCGCGCCAACACGTTGCCGCCCCACACCACCACGCCAATTGAGTCGACAAACAGACGGGAGGTCGGGTTATGACCGACAAACGCATTCTCACCACACACGCGGGCAGTCTGCCGCGTCCGGCACGCCTCGTCGAGCTTTACGCAGCACGGGCAAAAGGAGAGAAAATCGATGAAGCGGAGCTTGTCCGCGAAGGCGAAGCTGCAACCCGGTGGGTCGTGGAGAAGCAGCGCGAGGCCGGCATCGATATTCCCAGTCACGGCGAGCAACTGCGGTAAGCATTCTTTCTCTAAGTCCAGCGACGCATGACCGGGTTCTCGGGGAAATGGAAACGCCCCCATGGCGGCGAACTGAACGCTTATCCCGAGTATGCAGAACGACGGCGCCAGCAAATCGCGGTGGATACCGCAGTCAGCAATTTCACCCCGCCGATGGCGACGGGAGCGGTTACGTACGCGGATACCGACGCGAACGAAGTGGAACTTTCGACCTTCGCCGCCGCCTTGAATACGGTGGACGGCAGATTTACGGATGCGTTCATGACGGCCCCGTCGCTCGGAATCGTCGCGGCCGCCATGAAGAACGCGCACTATCCGGATGATGACGCATACCTCGATGCGCTCGCGGAGGCCCTGCGTGTCGAATACGAAGCCGCACATCGACACGGATACCTGCTCCAGATCGACGCCCCGGACCTGGCCCTGGAACGTCACCTGTCATACGCCGACAGACCCATTGGGGATTTTGTCGCCTTCGTCGAACGCGTCATCGCGCGGATCAATGACGCCATTCGGAATGTGCCGCGTGACCGCGTCCACCTTCACGTATGCTGGGGCAACTACGAATCACCGCACGATAGGGACGTCGCCTTGAAGGATATTCTGCCCGCAATTCTCCAAGCGGATGTCGGCGCTTTCCTGCTGCCTTTTGCGAACCCGCGCCATCAGCATGAAATTAAGCTGTTCCGGGAAGCATCGCTTCGTCCAGACCAGGCGCTCATCGTCGGCGTGATCGACACCCTGACCAATTTCGTCGAACATCCCAAAGTCGTCGCGGACCGCCTGGAACGAGCCGCGGAAATGGTTGGCGACCCCGCTCGCATCCAGGCCGGCACGGATTTCGGGTTCGATACTTCGGTCGGGATGGGCCGTGTCACGGCGGACATCGTCTGGTCGAAGCTGTGGTCTATGAAGGGAGGCGCAGAAATCGCCAATGCCAGGCTATTCTAGCGAGCCCAATGCTCAATGGAAGATCGAAAATATCAAGATCAATTCGTTCTAAGCGCCGCCGTTACTAAACGGCAACAGGATCCGCTCAATTTCAACGAAAGCCTTCTCATAGGTCATCAGAGGCTTGCCCCTACGATAGACCGGCGCTTGGCTTTCAGCGGTCGCGATCAAATCGAGTTCCGTCCGAGTTCCCGGGAAGTGAGGAAAAACGTCATCCATCCACCACCCAGTCAGATTGGCGCCGTGATGGTCGACAAGATCATCACCAAGGAGTCGAAATCGGAGTCGCAAGGGATTGCGTTCTACGTCCAAAAGTGAAATTCCGGATCAGTGTCTCGGAAACTGGATCGGGTTGATCTCATGTCGATTCTGCAGAACGGAGGGATGATTCAATGATCGCCAATACGTGACAATCTCGTCAATCACTGAATCAATGTCCGTTGGCCACCCGCTCGCGACCTGCATGCGCTGTCTTGCCGTCTTTTTGTTCTTTAGCAGAGCCGCTACGAACGCACGCAGAGAATTCTACTTTCCCTATCAAACATATAATTAACGAATTCATTCGAAAGCCGTCGCGTCGCGCCAAAATAAAATTTGCGAATAAAATTGCCAATATCGGGAACACCGCATGGCCGAACTGAAAGTAGAGGACCACGGTAAACACATCGCGGTCATAACACTCGTCAACGAAGCCCGGCGGAATGCCATGACGCGGCAGATGCTGATGGAGCTCGCGGACTTATGGGACGACTTGGCGGTTTCAGCGCATCGTTGCGTGGTCATAACCGGTGCAGGGGATCGCGGGTTCTGTTCCGGCGCCGATGTGAGCGGGGACCTCAGCTCTGCCCCGGAACTCGCTACGCGCATCAACAAGGCCTTACTCAAGACCCATGTCTTCCCAAAGCCCATCGTGGCCGCCGTGAACGGAGACTGCGTCGCAGGTGGGGTAGAGTTGATGCTGGCATCGGATATCCGCTTTGCGGCGCCGCATGCCCGTTTCGGCCTGCCGGAAGTACGTCTTTCCATCTATCCATTCGGTGGCGCGACAGTGAAACTGGTTCACCAGATCGGCTACGTACACGCGATGAAACTGCTGCTGGGCGCTGAACTAATCGATGCCGAAGCCGCACTCGGCATCGACCTGATAAACGAAATTGTTCCAGCGGACCGCTTGATAGAAACAACGCTGGCGATGGCGGAGACGATCGCCGCGAACAGTCCCTCCGCGGTACAGGCCGTAAAGCGGAAGATTAGTACCGAGATCGCGGAGCATGCGCTTACTCAAGAAGAATTGGATCAGAAACTGGGGGACGCGGTGCGTGAAAGCCCGCATTTCAAGGAAGGTGTCACCGCGTTCCTGGAAAAGCGAAAACCGGTCTACGATTGAACCCTATACAAAAAACTCGGCGAGGCGGTTGCGTTGCAGCTTTCCCGTCGTTGTTAACGGCAACTCATCCGCCGAGACAAAGCGATATCGCCGCGGCACCTTGTATCCGGCGAGGGCCTCGCGGCCAAAGGTGATAAGCTCTTCGGATAGCGGCGCTGTATCGACCGGCACGATGACCGCCGCCAAAGCTTCATCGAGACGATCGTCCGGAATGCCGGTCACATAGATTTGCTCGATTTCCGGATGCAACACATATACCGCCTCAATCTCCGCCGGCGCCACGTTGATCCCGCCAGTTTTGACCATTTCCTTCAAACGTCCACGGTAGGTCAGGAACCCATCTTGATCCATCGTTCCCAAATCTCCCGTGCGGAGAAATCCGTCGGCATCGAGAGATTCAGAGGTTTTCTCCGGTTCGTTTAAATAACCTTTGGTCAGATGCCCACGCACCCGCACCTCTCCCATCTCACCCGACGGCAAAACGCTTTCCGTTTCGCTATCGACGATTCTAATCTCCACCCCGTCGAGCGCCGGCCCAGACGAGTTCAGTCGACGCTCAAGCGGTTCCCGACAATCGATCACACAGGAATTACCATAGGCCTCGGTCAGGCCGTACACATTGCAAATTTCGTGGACGCCAAGGTCGATAACGGTTTGAACTTGATCGGGCGTCCCGATCGTCGCACCGGTTCTAAGGGACGAAAGGTCGCGCGAGGATCTATCCGCATGTTCCCACATGGGGCGGGCCAAGGCTGGCGTCCCATAATAGACGGTGCACCGCTCCTGCTCGATCAAGCGTAAGGCCTCCCCCGGTTCGAAATGGTGCTGTAGGACAATAGAGCCGCCATGCGTCAACACAGTGAAGAGCGCGTTCACACACGCATAGGACCAGAACAGGGAAACCCCAAGCCACAATCTGTCGTCCGCGGTCAAATGCTGGCGTTCGCCAATTGACCACATATTGTCGATTAAACCTGAATGATGCAGCGGCACCCCCTTAGGAAGCGCCGTGGAGCCGGACGTATACAGAATGCACGCGGTATCGTCGGGCCCGACCGAAGCCTGCGCTTCGGCGAGCACAGCCTCGGAGATCACCTCACCATGATTGGGCAACTCAGCAAACTGCATCGCGCCGGGCGGTGTGGCGTCCACTGGCAGGTATTTCGGCAAGGGATCCAGCCCATGATCGCGCGCCGCCTCCGCCAAAAGTTCGACGAACTCCCGATCGCGGAATTGCGGCTCAAAAATCAGCAAAGCGACTTCAGAATGTTTCAACTGGTAGGCAAGCTCACGCGCCGTGGCCATCGTGTTCAGCGCCACCACCTCGGCTCCGATTGCCATCGCCGCGAAATAACCGGTCAACCACTCTGTCCGATTTCCCATCAGGATCGCAACGCGCCCGCCCTTGCGCACGCCCATCGCGAGGAAACCCTTTGCGCATGCGCGGACCCCTTCACGGAACTCGCGATACGTAAGGCGCGTTTCACCATCAATCAGAAAGATGCGGTCCGCCTCACGAGCCGCGATTTCGTCCAGCAAGTCCGGCGCCGTCCTACTTTGCGGTTTTCCCATTATCGGGCCGTATAGCCGCCATCAAGGACTAGTTCCGATCCGGTCGAGAAACTCGAATCGTCCGAGACCAGAAACAGCACACCTTTGGCGATCTCTTCCGGTTTTCCGAGACGTCGCATCGGCGTCTTGCCCGCGAAACGTTCGCGAAGCCCTTCCACACCGAAGGTATCCGCCATCGCGCCGAACATGCCACCATCGATATACCCAGGGTGCACGGAGTTGATGCGTATCGGATAGCCCAGATTGGCGCACTCGACCGCCGCGGATTTCGTGAAGAGCCGAACGCCGCCCTTGGATGCGCTATAAGCGCCGACGACGGCTTCACCAACCAAACCCATAATGGAGGAAATGTTGACGATCGCGCCGCCCCGCGCCTTCATCGCACCGGTACCGTGTTTTACGCCAAGGAAAACACCATCCATATTGACGGCCATGACGCGCCTCCATTCATCGTAGTCCGTCTCCTCGATGGTTTTCAGCGCCGGCATCACGCCGGCATTGTTCACGAGGATATCGAGACCGTCGTGTGAGCCCTCCACTGCTGCGATGACCTCGCGCCAATCCTCCTCGTTTGTCACGTCATGGCGCAGAAACCGGCCGCCAGTAAGGTCCGCCGCGACGGCGGTACCCGCCGCCTTGTTGAGGTCTGTGACGAAAACGCTCGCACCTTCACAACCTAGCTCCGCTGCAATCGCAGCACCTATACCCGATGCGCCGCCCGTAACAAGCGCCGTCTTTCCGACAATCCGCCCGCTCCCCAACGCCGTCAGCCCGCAAAACGTCGCTTCATGAAAACAGCCGCTTCAATTAGCGCATCTTCCGCCGCGGGTATCACCTGTCCCATCTGCAGGAACCCGTGGATCGTCGTCTCCCAACAGCTGTATTCAACATTGACACCAGCCGCCTGCAAGGCATCGGCATAGGCCTTACCTTCGTCCATCAGTGGATCGAGGCCTGCTGTCATCACGTAGGCCGGCGCCGCGCCGCTCAAGTCAGGATGATGAAGCGGCGATGCATCGGGCTCATCCATCGGCTCGTCGTGCCCGAAATAGTGATTGTGGAACCACGCCATGAGCGGTTTGCGAATTGGGAATGTCTCCGCATGGTCCTGTCGTGACGCATGACGATCAAGCGTCGCATGATCGGTGACAGGATAAAGGAGCGCTTGCGCCACAAGCGCCGAACCAACGGAATCGCGAACCCGAAGTGCTGCAACGGCGGCCAGATTTCCACCGGCACTGTCGCCCGCCACGGCCAATCGTGTCGGATCACCTCCCATTGCCGCGCCATGCTCGTGCGCCCACAGTACGGCGGCTTCCGCGTCATCGACGGCCGCCGGATAACGGTACTCCGGGGCGAGGCGATAATCCACGGAAACTACGATGGCGCTGGAATGATTTGCCAATACCCTCGGAATGGAATCATGCGTATCTATACTGCCGATGACGAAACCCCCACCGTGATAGTAGAGGATAATCGGCAGCGGCCCCTCGGGGGCATCCTTGGGGTGATAAATGCGCACCGCAAGAGAATCGCCCGGCCCTTCAATGTCGAGATTGTCCACTTTGGCGACAGGTGCAAGTTCAAGCGCGGTCTTTGCCGTACCCGCGGCAGATTGAGCACGCGCAGCTTCCGGCGGTAGTGAATCAAGCGGTGGTAGGCCCGCTGCAGCGGCCCAATCGATCATGCGTTGGGTATCGGCGTCAGCTTCGAACATTACATGCCTCTTCTATTTTCTGATTAATTCAACACAGGTGGAGTACCCTTCACCTGCACCCGATGCATGAGACGCCTATGGCCCGGATAATCGTTGAGTGCCAGATGCTGACACGACCTGTTGTCCCAGAACGCAATTGACCCATCCCGCCATTGGAAACGACAGGTCAATTCTGGACGCGTCGACCGCTCGTAGAGGAAGCGGAGCAAGGGTTGGCTCTCTTCGATCGTCATATCCTCGAACCGTTCGGTATGCATCTCATTCACGAAGAGGGCCTTTCGACCCGTCTCGGGATGGGTGCGCACGACAGGATGCGTCGCCCACATTTCCGACCAACCGGCCGATGCCGCCTCGGTACCGTGCGGCGGCGTTGCGCCTTCCGCCAGAGTCCGCAGGATGCGGCCGTTAGAATGCACGGCCCGGAGCCCCTCAAGCATCTGTTTCATGCCGTCGGACAACTACTCATAAGCCATGTATTGGTTGGCAAAGAGCGTATCTCCGCCGCCCGGCGGGACGATTTTCGCCACCAGTATCGAGCCAAGCGAGCGCAGCTCAAGATGCGTGGTATCGGAGTGCCACTCCCAACCGAAGTTCAGCTTGTCATCCGGTTTCTTGTCGACCACTAGAAGCACCGGAAACTTTCCGGGGAATCGCCGATGTGGCGGCAAGGGGCCAACTCACCGAATTGCCGGCCAAACCGCGCAAGGTCTTCGTCCGAAATATACTGGTCGCGCAGGAAGATCACGAGATGCTCGAGAAGGGCCGCCCGCACTTCAGCGATCGTGTCTTCCGGAAGGTTTCCGGTCAGATTGATCCCCGCGATTTCCGCACCAATTGCCCCGGCGATGGGGCTGACTTGAATATGGCGGTAATTCACAGGTCAATTCTCCTCTGCCAGACAGGTAGCCATTCCCGCCGTCGCGACAAGACGTACCTATCCTTGACTCCGCCATCGGGATCTTAAGATTGTGATCTGGTAAACGGTAATAAACAGGTCCCGAATTGCCAGAAATCTCGCGTATTTTGGTTGGGAATCGTTTGTTGAACATTGGTTTCTCGTTCAAAAAGACTGCTTGTTAGAGAAAGTGGCGAGCCAGACCAATCTGCTCGCATTGAACGCGACGATTGAAGCAGCACAGGTGGGTGACCACGGTAAGAAATTTTCTATCATAGCCGGCAAAGTTAAGGCGCTTGCAGGACAGGCCTGCACGACGACTGAAGACATTCGAGCACCGTTCACGTTCATAAGCCGACCAACGAAGCAACCGAGATCTAGACCAAGATTTCCGACGCGCGCCGTAACCTCGGCTGACGCGCGCTCTTTGTATTCGGAGGTCATAGAAATCCGGCGCCGTGGCGCCGGATTATTGCTGTTGTGCTGTTTGCACCCACCCCACAAGCCCATTTCTGACGAATTGTCGATATTTCGTCACCGGACACAAAGCGACTATTTTCATAACGAATGCGAAACCAAACATGCTGTCATACGACACTCGCGGCCCTCACGGACACCAAGGCGGAAGTTGCCGCTGATATCGTGATGGTCTGCCCTGTGGGGAGACGCAGTTTACTTGCCGCAGCAGCGAGCCGGTGATAGCTTCCCGCCGCATTTCGAACCCTCCGGAGATACCGATGGCTCTCGATCAGAAAACGGTCCGCCGTATCGCCGCGCTGGCGCGTATTAAGGTACCGGAAGAGAATCTGCAGCCACTGGCGGGCGAACTCAATAATATCCTCGGCTGGATCGAGCAATTGTCAGAAGTAGATACGGATGGCGTTGAGCCCATGACATCAGTTGTCGAGACCGTGGCGCCGCAGCGCGAAGACCGCGTCACCGAGGGTGGTACGCCGGACAGAGTGCTGAGAAACGCCCCGCAGGCAGAAGGCACCTTCTACACGGTACCGAAGGTGGTCGAATGAGCGCCGACCTACTCGCCCTCACGCTTGCGGACGCCCGCGACAAGCTTCGAAACGGCGATATCGGGGCGGTCGAATTGACCGATGCATATATTGATGCGGTAGAAAAGCTACGCCCGCTCAACGCCTTCATCACCGAGACACCAGAAATTGCGCGAAAAATGGCGGCAGCCTCCCAAATGCGCCTCCAGAACGGCGAGGCTGGTCTTATGGAAGGCATTCCAATCGGCATGAAGGACCTGTTCTGTACCGAAGGAATCCTGACCACCGCGGCGAGCCACATTCTCGACGGCTTCGCACCAACTTATGAATCAACAGTCAGCGCCAACCTATGGCAAGCGGGCGCCGTCATGCTTGGGAAAACCAACCTTGACGAATTCGCCATGGGGTCGTCGAACATGCCCAGCCACTATGGCGCAGTAGAGAACCCATGGCGCACAAGTGAAGAAGACAACAAGAAATACGTCCCGGGTGGGTCCTACGGGGGGTCGGCATCAATAGTTGCCGCTCACGGCGCAATCGCGGCGACCGGAACCGATACCGGCGGTTCGATCCGCCAGCCGGCATCTTTCTGCGGTATTGTCGGTATGAAACCGACCTACGGCAGATGTTCACGCTGGGGCATTGTCGCTTTTGCGTCCTCGCTCGACCAAGCAGGGCCGTTGACACGCACGGTCCATGATGCGGCGATCATGCTAGGTGCTATGGCAGGACACGACCCGAAGGACTCGACGAGCGTCGATATTTCGGTCCCGGATTATGAGGCAGCCCTTGAGGGCGGCGTTTCGGGGATGCGGATTGGGGTCCCGAAGGAATACCGCATCGACGGAATGCCCGCGGAAATCGAAGCGCTTTGGGATGAAGGCGCAGAATGGCTGAAAGCCGCCGGTGCTGAAATCGTCGAAATCAGTCTCCCGCACACCAAGTACGCTCTGCCAGCCTACTACATCGTCGCACCGGCCGAGGCTTCTTCCAACCTGGCACGCTACGACGGTGTCCGCTATGGGCTTCATGTCGACGGCGGTAATCTCCAGGAGATGTATGAGAACACCCGAGGTACCGGTTTTGGACCTGAGGTACAGAGACGGGTCATGATCGGGACATACGTGTTATCCGCCGGCTACTACGACGCCTATTATCTTAAGGCGCAGAAGGTGCGGACCCGCATTGCGGACGACTTCCGCCGGGCTTGGAACAAGGTGGACGCCATCCTGACACCGACCACCCCCAGCGCGGCCTTCGCGCAGGGCGAAAAGATGGATGACCCTATCGCCATGTATCTTAATGACGTCCTCACTGTCCCGGCATCAATGGCCGGGCTGCCGGCAATCTCCGTGCCGGCTGGCCTCTCTGGGGAGAACCTGCCGCTCGGTTTGCACGTTATCGGAAAACCATTCGACGAGGGGACGGTAATAAAGGTGGGCCAGGTTTTGGAGGATGCCGCTGAATTCTCGGCCAAACCGCAGATTCTTGCAGAGAAAAAATGACGGGATTCTCGCTCAGGACGGCTAGGGAAACCGACTACGGTCGTCTCCTGCCGATTTGCAATGAATTCTATTCGGAATTGAACCTTACAGAAGCGTTCGGCAACATGAGATCGACCTTGAAAGAGGTGCTTGCAAGGGAAGACACCGCGGCCTTTCATGTCGAAAGTAAGGTTGAGATCATTGGATTCCCAGCCGTGAGTATGTCCCATGATCTTGAGGTCAGTCCTTATTGCGAGCTCAAAGATCTGTTTGTCTTGTTGGAGTAGCGGGGACGCGGTGTCACAAACCGTCTGATCGCCGCGGCGATTTCGTGGGCAAAGACACAATGATACCGCGATATGGAAGTCGTCCTGACGCGCGAAAGCCAATAGTACAGGCATTTGCTGTCATGTTATGAAAACCGCCGTTACGTTGAGATGGGGCGGACGATACTTACGCGTAGATTTGGAACTTAGGTGGTAGCGACATGGCGGAATTACTGACAGGCGCCAGCGGCGATTGGGAGATGGTGATCGGCCTCGAGGTCCATGCTCAGATCAATTGCGAGGCAAAACTTTTTTCGGGTGCTCCAACGACCTTCGGCGCCGAACCCAACACGCAGGTCAGCCTTGTCGATGCAGCGATGCCAGGCATGTTGCCGGTCCTGAACGAGGCTGCCGTCCGCGAGGCCGTCCGCACTGGCCTAGCACTGAATGCCCAGATAAACCGCCGGTCGATCTTCGCGCGAAAGAACTATTTCTATCCCGATCTGCCGTTCGGCTATCAGATTACCCAATACGAAGCGCCGATCGTCGGCGAAGGCGAGATCGAGATTGACCTCCCTGATGGTGAGGTGAAACGCATCGGAATTGAGCGCCTCCATCTGGAACAGGACGCCGGCAAATCCATACACGATCAGCATCCGACGAAATCGTATATCGACCTGAACCGCGCCGGCGTACCATTGATGGAAATCGTATCGCGACCAGATATGCGCTCATCGGCAGAAGCTGGTGCGTATGTCGAAAAACTGCGCGCGATCCTGCGGTTTGTCGAGTCGTGCGACGGCAACATGCAGGAAGGTTCCCTGCGGGTCGATGCAAATGTTTCCGTCCGCCACCCGGGCGACGAGCTCGGTACGCGCTGCGAGATCAAGAATGTCAACTCGATCCGATTCCTGAAACTGGCAATCGAGTATGAAGCGAGACGCCAGATCGAAATCATCGAAGAGGGCGGCACAATCGATCAGGAAACACGTCTATTTGACCCCAATCGCGGGGAGACCCGCTCCATGCGCTCGAAAGAGGATGCACATGATTATCGCTATTTCCCTGACCCGGACCTGCTGCCACTTGATCTCGACGATGCCTTCATCGAAGATTTACGCACCTCGCTGCCAGAACTCCCCGATCATCGGAAACAGCGGTTAGTCGGTGACTACGGCCTATCGCCCTACGACGCTGGAATTCTGGTGGGCGAAAAGGAAACCACAGACTATTTCGAAACCGTGGCTGCAGGCCGGGACGCCAAACTTGCCGCCAACTGGGTAACGAGTGATCTGTTCGGCCGCCTCAACAAATCGGGGATCGCGATCTCGGAAAGCCCCGTCTCCGCGGAAGCCATGGGCGGCCTGATCGATCTGCTCGCCGAAGGCACAATCTCTGGTCGGATTGCGAAGGACGTGTTCGACAATATGTTCGAGACCGGGAAGGATGCCGCCGCAATCATCGAAGAGAAAGGATTGAAACAAATTTCGGATACAGGAGAACTCGAAACCATCATTGCCGCCGTGATCGAGCGCGGATCAAATCAGGTGAAACAGTTCCGTGGCGGAAACGAAAAGGTTCTCGGCTGGTTTGTCGGTCAAGTCATGAAAGAAACGCAAGGCAAAGCCAATCCGCAAACCGTGAACGAAATTCTGCGCCGTAAGCTCGCCGAAAAAACTTAACGACCGGCCTTTATATGGCAGACTCGAACGCATTTGAAGAATGCCGGGAAATGCCGCGGCCGGATTGGATTCGATGCTTTACCGCCCTCGTTCGTCGTCATAGTGTCCGGTGATTGAAAATTCTGGCAACCTTGGGGCCCGGTCGTCGAATTATCTGTCTTCTGCCACGCCTTCTTTTTTATTTTCGACGTGCCGCGCTTGGGCGTCGCTATGATCATGCCGACATTGGCGCAACTCGTGGTCCCACCACCCATGCTCTAAATCCTATTTCGTGCGACGGACTTTTGGAACGTCTGGAAGCAGAAACTCGCAGACAACGGCAGCGTCTTCAGGGCGTTGTAAGGGTGGCTCGGCAACAAGCGCTCGAGGCATATTCCGCGGCCCGTGCGAAATTGGATTTCCTCGCACATATGAGCCACGACCTCCGGACTGCGCTCAACGCCAATTTGGGGTTCTCGGAGACGATTCGCGACACGCGACTTGGTACGATAGGTACAGAAGCCTACCGTGACTACGCTCGTCATACACACGAAAGCGGCGAACACTTGCTATCTCTGATTAACAATCTTCTCAATATGTCGCACATTAAGTTCCGGAAGATAGAACTCGACAAAG
>MDSX01046978.1_pt1 | contig 15125 bp, 13 predicted proteins | sample 811141 | NCBI WGS metagenome assembly MDSX01 (sample SAMN05326642, study PRJNA326480) | marine metagenome | isolation source: seawater | place: Atlantic Ocean: South East | collected 2010
GGAGCACTCGTGATCGTGGTCGTGGGTGTCCTTCTTTTGCGACGCCTCGTACGTGGCGATCTGCTTTCTCAAAAAGTCCTTCGCCGCGGCGTGCTCCTCAGTTGTTTCAGGTTCTGGTGGTACAGGTGGTGTGGGCGCTGGTGGTACAGGTGGTTTGGGCGCTGGTGGTATCCTGCTGTCGACCTCCTCCTCAAGGCGCCGGGCCGCGCGCCACGCGCCTTCGACCACCCGCTCGGTACGAAGGAGCTCGCGCAGTCGATGTTCGTCGGGCCACCCCTCCCGTATCAGCTCTAGTCTACGACGTTCTAACGCATCGATTGTGCGCCCGTCGCCGCGAGCCAACATCGGCATCTCGCGGCGCCTCAATCGCAGAAGCTCGAGATGTTTATCGATGTCTTCGATAGATCGAAGACAGCGTTGTGCGGTAATGATAGAACGTCGTCGGTCGTCATTGGCTCGTCGGCGTGACATGTTCCGCCCGCGCTCTGCTATCTGCTGTGCTATAACAGAAGCTTCTGCGTCTCGGAGTACTCTTTGTCTCATTTCTTCTGGTGTTTGCGGATTCATACCCCCCTTTTTGTATTTGAGAATCTTTCTTGTTTTTTTATTACCACCGTATTGTGTTAAAGGTAATGTTTTTGTACGTCCTCCTGTTTTCTTAGTATTTTGTTTTGTAGTATCTTCGGAGGGACTTGTAACTGTGAGGTGATCCATCGGCGGTGGAAGTAGAGGTAGTGATGATAAACTACTTGGACTTGTAGTGGCGAAACGGTCCGGTTCTGGTGGTGGAGGTGGAAGATATGTCGGACTTTTTCGTTTAGTGGCGAAACGATCGAGTGGTGGACGTTCTTGAGTTGGAAGATGTGTCGGACTTTTTCGTGTAGTGGCGAAACGATCGAGTGGTGGACGAGAAACAGTGGGGGGAGGAGGTGTTTCTAATAAAACACGTGTAGTATACGTTGGACTATGATAGTGAGAAGGTGTATAAATTTGAGAATTGATAGAGGCTACTTCTGGATCTATATTCATATCATCTTTAAATTCTTGTCCAAGATCTGAAAAACTGCTTTTAGAATCCATTATTATTATGAAAGAAAAAAAGGGTAATATATAATGGTAGAGGGAAATGTATTTGATTACGTATTTATAACAACATTATATTCGATGTTTGTGTTAATATGGCTTGGAATATTGGGAATTGGTAAGTTTGCGCCACAGTATTTAGAGCCGGTACAAACATTTTTGAAATTGTATATCGGTGGTTTGTTGTTTGTAAGATATAATCCTGCGACATACAAAGATAGAAATTTTCGTGAATTTGATAGAAAGATAGTATTTACATGCTCAATATTCTTGTTATTATCAACTGCTCTAATCGGTGGTATAAAAAACTGGATAGTAAAGGAGGCTGCACCACATGTTAATAAAACTGTTGATACTGTAAAAGATAAGATTGGTATAAATTCTTAAAGTTCAACTATATAAAAATAAGTGATTCTTAAATATTATTATTTTAATGCATTCACACATACTATTAAAAGCTACATTGGATATATCAAATCCACTGTTAACAAATATAGTATACGGTAGTTCTTTTTTAATTGAGTGGATCCGTATAAATAGTATGAAAATTATAAATCAGCCTGTAATGCATAAATTTGAAACAGAGAAGGTGTGTTTAAATAAGCCGGGTGGAATTTCAGGTATAGCATTACTTTGTGAGTCTCATGTAAGTATCCATACTTATCCAGAAACACAGACGATTTATGCGGATATTTTTTCATGTAGAGATTTAGATAAGGGAAAGAATATAGAATTTATAAAAAAGTACAATCCAAAAAGTATTGATATAAAGTTAATTCATCGTAATTAAGAGATAAGCTTCTGTTCCATATAACTTTCCATGATAATATGAACATATATGAATAGTATAATTTGGAATAAAGGGGGTAATAATACTCAAATCTTTTTTAGAAAAGTGTAATTGTGTTAGAATATTGGCGGTATTTGTATTAGGTATAGTTATATATGATGGTTTTTTCTGTTTAGAGATGTTGATAATATCTGAATTATCTTTTATACGATGGGATGGGAAACTACCGCAATATATTGTGGCTTTTTCTAAGCAATTTTTAAGAAAAGAGCCGACACTTATATCTGATTTTTGATTTGTGAAATCGATTTCGACATCTTCTATGATAAAATCGTATTTATTAGGTGTTTGTTGTATATATTGGATTGCGTCTCCTATAATAATTGAAAGACGTTTATCTTTACTAACATCATTTGTAATTTGTCGAAAGGTCTCATTTTCTTTAGCGAATTTAACAACTTCTGAATCAATCTCAACGAGTGTAACACTTTCTACAAAATTATACTTTAGACAGAAGGCTGCAGCAATTAGATCACCTCCACCTAATATAAGTATATTTTTGGGTTTATATTTCTCAATTGGTAATGAACATTGTAGATAATGAGACAGTTCATATTCTTCACTATACACTTGTATTTCATTATTTAAATAAAGTGCCCAAGTGTTATCTTCATTGCGCCTCAGGAATTCAATATCTTGCCATTTACTTTTATGTTGATAAATGAGATCCCACTCTAATGTGCCATTCGTTTCATTATTCTGAAAACTTTCTTTATTGTATGAATAGATGATTATGATTAGTAATATAAGGGTTATAAGAAAGATATTAAGAATCATTATAAGATTATAGATAATAAGTTTTAGGATGAATATTCCATAAAATTTTCTAATAAGTTGTCAACAAGTGCTTGCTTTTTTAAAAACTTTCCGTCATTTTCTACAGAAATTCCCGAGTTTGTAGCATTTTCACGCAAATCACTAATATTTAATTTACTTAATTCTCTACTTTTTTTGAGTGCCTCTTTGTTATAAGCCATATTAATCCTTTTTGTTCTATCTTCAAATATATCCATTTTTGAAGATAATATATGTTTAATATCGATTCCGATGTTTTCGATATTAACAATACAGCCAACATCACCAGCATTTTCCCATAAACATAATGTATCTCGATCCATTGAATATTTAGAAGACCATTCGTACCCAATTTCCCTCATAATAATGATATTTTTGTTAATAACACTGCTAAATATATGTAAGCCGGCGGGAGTGGTATTCTTAAATAAAGAAGCATAAATCTGACTTTTTTTAAGACCATAAAGTCTAAATACGGATGCATCATAAATTTTTGGAAAAATACTTGTAGCTTTAGTAATTAAATCTTGGATTGCTTTGTTTTTACTAGCATCTGAATAAATCATATAGTGGGGATCATTAGCACATAATAAAGCATTTATCCATCTTTCTTCCCCTTTATGTATAGTAGAGTAATGTTTAATAGTCTGATATTGTTCTGGAAAGAATTTTGGAGTAGGTAGTTGATTATTAATAGCGTTCATATCAAAATTTTTAAACCATTCATCTACAGTTGGATCACATTCAACTTGACTTTCAATATTTTCAAGTGCAATTGGTAAACATGTGTTTCTTGGTATATTAGGAGATTGCATCCATTTTGCATATGGATTCATAAGAGCAGAGGACATTTCAAGATTTTCACGTCCCTGACTGAAATAATTATATAGAGTGGTAGGGAGCGGCATCACATCTATTTATAATTATTCAGAAATACTTAAGTAATATTACAGATATTACAGATAATACTTTTTTTTATCTGTATATAAATAATATGGCATCAATTAGAAATGTATATACCCGGCGCCGTGCCGGTGGTTCCTTATTGTCAAAGTTGTGGACAAAAAAACTGAGTGATAAAGAGAAGGCTTGGAAATCTCATATTGAATCACGTAGTCCTTTCATGAAAGATTTAAAGAATCAAGTTGCGAAAAGGGAGAAGGTTTGCGGCGATGCTTTGTCTAAAAAAGTCGATCCTATTATGAAAAAATTAAAAAAGTCGATGAAATTAGCAGAAGTAACTAAATTTGTTAGAGATCTTGATAATCTAATTGAAATAATAAAAAAATGGGATGAGCGTGTTATTTCATATGCAACAGATTTAGGAAAAACCTGTGGAATGTTTGATGTTGTTGAGAAAAAATCAGATATATTGGTATTTATATCTAAGAGAATTTCTTATGAGCATGAAAAAGATCCAGATATGTATTCTTGGGAAGTTAGGCCTGTATTAAAACCAGGTGTTGCAGTATCCGAACCTGCTCCTGTTAAAGATGGTCGCTTAAGAGATGCCTTCGGAAGATTTATTAAAAAACCAGATTTGACAAGAAAAGATCGTGATGATGTTCGTAAAATTTTCAATAGAAGAGTTATTGATACAAGAGCTGAAGATCGCATAAAAGAATTAAAGGCAAAGGCAAAAGGAGAGAAAAGTCTAAGATGGAGACCACATTATTGGGATGATGATCGTAAGTTAACTTCTCCAGATAGAAGATGGGTTACGGGCGAGGTAGGTAAATACGGTATGTATACTGATACACCTAGAAGACATCCACTTGACAAACGATTAGATCCAAGATATTATCCTAAAGGTCCTGGAGCTGCTAAAACTGATAAAAGATTCGATCCAAGATATTATCCTAAAGGTCCTGGAGCTGCTAAAAAGGGACTGTGGAAAAAACCGCGTGCATCAGATGAAAGTATTATGGGAATTATTAGAAAAGAAAAAGAAGGAACAGAAAGGGAACTTATTGGGAAGATCCGCAGAGCTGAAAGAGAGAAAATAAGGGAGAGAGCGGAGAAGAGAATAGCCGACCGACCACTCGAACCCGAACCACCAGTACCACCAGTACCACCAGCAACCAAACCACCAGTACCACCAGTACCACCAGCAACCAAACCACCAGTACCACCCGTACCACCAGTACCACCAGTACCACCAGTACTACCCGTACCACCAGTACCACCAGTACCACCAGTAGCGCCCGCGGAGGATGACGACCGCACGATACCACCAGCGCCCAAACCACCTGTACCACCAGAACCTGAAACAACTGAACCAGAAAAACCAAAGGGATTTATTAGCTCTGTAAAAGATTTTTTTGGAAAAAAGAAGGAAAGAGATGATAAAGCGCCTGGAGAAGACGCAGATCCTGTAGAAAGACCTGCTCCTGCTCCTCCGGTAATTCCAGAACCCGTGGTAGAGCCAAAAATAGATCCAGATATTCGCCCAAAAACTCCAGTCGCTGTACCCGTAGATCTACCGCCTGAAGCACCAGCCCCAGCACCAGCCCCTGTTGTCCCTCCTGGTCTTAGTAGACCTGAACTTATGACTGGTCCAACAGTATCTGTAGAAGATCATATAGAGGCAGTAGGTGAGGGAACTGTTTTAGAAGTAGATAATGATAGATCGATTGGTAAAAGTCCTTATTCTCGAAAAACTCCCTCTGATACGGTCATACATATTAAAAAGCCAATAATACAGGGGTCAGTTACTGATCCAAATCGTATTAATATAGAGAGAGACATAGCTTTGCAAGTAAAGGGGGCGAAAGAAATGATGGACAAAAACCGAGTAAGAAATGTTGTAAAAGATTCGGAAATTTTAGAAACTATTCTAGAAGCTGAAAGGGATCGTAATGATACGGTTGCTGAAATGTTAGAAGAATCTGGGACTCAAGCAGATCAACAAAAACAGGAAGAACTTGATCTTGCAAAGGCGCAAGTTAAATCTTTCGAAGATATACAAGAATTAGTGAAAAAAAACAGACAAACAATACCACCAGTACCACCAGTAGCGCGGGACGAGGTGCCGCCCGCGGAGGAGGTCGATCGCAGCTCACCACCAGCGCCGCTCGCGACTGATGATGACCTGCTCCAGCAGGGCGCAGAAGATCTAACTAAAATGAGAAAACGTCCAGTGCCGGAAGAAACGGACTGGGACCCGGTGTCCCTAAATCTTAATGCGCAGCTCAAAAAAGACGGAAAGGATGAGTTCACCCCAGTGTAACTCTTAACAAAGGTAAAATAAAACCTACTATTTTAATTAAATAACATCATTCCTTTTGTTGGATTTGTAGGTTTTAAGTGAGTTTTAACATTATCGTTATTAAGTTCAATTTGACAACGTTGTACTAATGCCTCACAGGTTTGTTTTTTAAGATTAGGATCTTCTATATTAGGGCATTGTATGGTTCCGTCTTCACCAGGAGGTGGACAAGCAAGTTTGACATATCTTAAAGTCCGCTCTTCCGTAGTCATACTTTCGATAATTGAATTATAAAATGTAAGTAATATAGTCAATAATGCTAAAAGAAATAGAACAATAGATATTACCAAATTCATTACTAAGTAAATTAAAAAAATGATTTAATGTGAAAGAAATATCGGGTAGTAAAATGGGTGCATGGGATTTAACGTATGATTGTAAAGCAACAATATTTGAAGATGTTGTAGAATATTATGATAAATTAGTTGAAGAGCGGGAGAAATCTGGATATGACCGCGACGATCCATATTGTTCAAATATTACTTCATTTCATGGTATAAAATTATTGGAAGGCTTTGCGAAAAATAGAGAAGAAGCTTTAGAAGAGGTCTTAAATAAGGGTGAAAAGTGGGGTCCAGCTGTTACTAAGTTTTACTATCCGGAAGGATTTGAAGCATATTCCAATAAGTCTGAAATAAAAAAGAGAGTAAATAAGATCACTAAACTTCATGCAAAATTGAAGAATGAACATGATAAAATTGCTCAATATGTTAAAAGAGCTTATGACAAGATACAATCAAAAGAAACCACAAAATTTATGAGTTGTATTTCATGTAAATCTAAAATATCTAAAGGCTATATATATAAATGTATTGGAACAACATCACATGGTGATGGATTTACAACATATTACAATAAATGTATTGTATGTAACAATGACTTTATAAAGTCAAAAGAAGAAAAATATAATAAACTTAAAGAAGAATACAAGAATGTTTCTCATGTATATGAGGCAGTATTTGGGGGGTGGGTTGCTTCATAAGAGTTACATAATCTTTTCAATTTTATCCCTAACTGTCTGGCGTTCAGTACCATCTTGAAATTGAATAGTATAATAAGGTACTCTATCATCCTTGTGTATTTTCTTAATAACTGCCATGACTGTTTTACCATCCGATCTGTGATAAATGATTTCTTCTCCTTCTTCCAATTCGTTACTTGCTAGATTTATAAAAGTGGGGTGTTTTAGTTTTCGATTCCTAATTACTTCTCTTTTGTTTTCTTCTTTTTCTGCTGCTTTTTTTGCTTCCCCTTCTTTATATAGGCGTTCGTGTTCGAGTTGTTCTTTCATTTCAATTTCATGTCCTTTTTGGAGTTCTATTCTTTGTATTTCTTTCTCTTTTTGTTTTCTCTCTTCTTGTTTTTCTCTTAAATATTTTTCTTCAGATGTTTCAATTCCTCGAACCCATTGACCATTTCTTTTAATCCACCTTTCACTTGGTTCATTCTCAGTAGATTTTTCAGTTGTAGGTTTATTTAGAACTAACTTCAATGTTTTTATTTGTTTTACTGGATCTATAATCTTCTTTTGAAGAATATTTTGTTTTGGTTTAATATCCTTTATTTGACTTTGTAGACGTAACAATTTTTTCTTTTGTGTTTTACGCTGATTACTTTCTTCAAGTTTACTATTATTCTTCTTCTCTATTGACTTTATAAGGGATTCAGTTGCTTCTTGTTCCCTGTTATTTTGTAACTTGGGGTCTTGAAGTTGATTATAGGTTTTCTCTATTTCATCTCCTATTTTATTTTCTCCGCGCTCTAGCTCCTGTTTCCGTTTCAAGCTCTTTTGAAGGACTCCACGAAGATATTCTATCACCCCCAACAATATTTTGTGTTGAGGATCGTTTTCATCTGTCTCTTTTAGTTCAAATTCTCTTCTTTTAATATATCTTTTAATGTATTCAATTGCCTCATATTCTTCTGGATGTTCAACGATAAGCTTTATCAAGGACTTCATAACTTTGTTCATGCTATCTTCCGTTCCGAATTTTTCTTTATCCTCCCAGTATATTTCCCATATCTTATAAAATCTAGCGTTTTCTTTGACTATTTTTTTGGAAGCAGGTATGAGTTCTTCCTCGTTATATTTCAGCATATTTTTCAAGCGGACATCCATATCACTCCTGTAATCATTCTTTGCGTTTTCTATTTTCTGTTTTCTTCTTTTAATTTCATTTTGTTTTTCAATAGCTTTTCTTTTAGTTTCAGCTTCTTCATCTTGTATACGTTTTTGTTCAGCTTGTTGAGCTAAAAGAAGCATATTTTTATTTTCTTCAGCTTTGGCTTCTAATTCTTTTTGTTTTTCGATAGCTTTTCTTTCAGCTTCAGCTTGTTCGTCTTGAATCCGTTTTTGTTCAGCTTGTTGGGCTAAAAGGAGCATATTTTTATTTTCTTCAGCTTTGGCTTCTAATTCTTGTTGCTTTTCAATAGCTTTTCTTTCAGCTTCAGCTTGTTCGTTTTGAATACGTTCCTTTTCTTTTTCTTCTTGAATACGTAAATTTTCAAATTCTTCAGATATGGTACGCTCCTCATCAGACTTCTTTTTTGCTAATTCTAATTCTTTATTTTTTGCATCAAGATCTGCTTGAGCCTTTTCTTTTTCTTGAACAAGTCTTAACTCTTCTGCTTCAGCGTTCTCCTTATCTATGGCAATCTGTTCTTTCATAATTTCTTCCTTGCGCCTTTTTAGCTCTGTATCCACATTTTTTAGATTTTCCTCTATGAATTGTATATCTTTATCTAAAACGGGAGGGTTATGTGATATATTGCCTTGTAGGAGCATATATTTAATTAAGGCTTCACGCAATAAAGGGAGAGCTTCTTCATATTTTCCTGTCATATAGAGTATCTCGGCTTCTTCGAATTCGTTATCACCGTTATCTTCCTCGGAGGTTTGGTTGACTTGAGGAACGACATCTTGTGTGGGAGATGATGAGCTGGATGATGAGGAGCTGGATGATTGGTTGTCTGAAGACCAATCAGCATCTTTATCATCATCCGATTTGACTGTAGCGAGATCATCCTCATCACCCAATTGTAATGCGTTGTCTTCTGCTGCAAGTCTTGCCAAGCGCATTTCTTCAGATTCATTTTGATTTTCGGTTAATGATAGCGCTAAAGCTCTTTGTAGTTCTTCATCTTCTTCTTGTTTTCCCTTATTATCTTCTTCTTGTTTTCCCTTATTATCTTCTTCTTGTTTTCCCTTATTATCTTCTTGCAAACTATTATTCTTTACGAAAAGACCACTAATATAGTAGGCTTTTCCTTTGGGACAAAATGGTAGAATAGTTTGCTCTAAACTTACATCCTTTACTGTATTACCGCTATCGAAAAATCTCCATTTATTTTTATTAATTCTGGCATATGTAACAAAATGAAATGCATCAAATTCTTCATCCTCTGAGACGGTTTGTACTTCAGTAATACATCTCCACGTTTTAGTGAAAGAAACACATGTATATCCTTCATTTTGGTTTAAAAAATCACATAATTCTTGTAGACTGTTAACATATCCGTGATTTCCGATTAGTTTTTCCCATCCTATTTTAACTTTTTCAATGTTTTGCTTGGATTTAGATCTTCTTTCAAACAAATTTAAAAATAATTCGAATATAGTTCTTGCATCTCCAAAATCTCCGAATCGTGGAAAATCTTCTGGCATAAAATTGTATTTTTCTTTAATTAATTTGTATAATTCATGATAACTCCATGCATCCCAGCGAACCGCTGTATATGGAGGAGCATCCCCGAGATCTCTAAATTCCTTTACCATAATTGCTAACTCATAAAGGGAATGATCATCTCTATCTTCGTTTTTTTGTAGTTCAAAACTGGTATGATCTCTTTGTTCTAATATATTATAAACTTGATCATGAGCTAAGAAGGCGTATAATGCAGAATTCATCCAACAACAGTTTAAATTTATAACTTGCCCTTTCTCCCCTTTGGTGATAACGCCATTGTCATTTCCTTCTAAATAAATAGGTGATAATTCTTGTATGTTATCATTTAAATAACAATACATACCAGCATATTGTGTTTTACGTGTTTTTTTTCTAGTATTTTTTGTATATTTGAGACGTTTACGTGTCTTCATCTATTAATATATAAGCAATTAAATAATTATTTAGAAACTAACCATTGTCTAACATGACCAGGAACTGGAACTTTTTCTTGAACGATAGGAAATATAGACATAATATCCGAACGAATATTTTTGATATAATCCAAAACATATGGTTCACCGCTTAACATCATTCTGGATGGTTTATAAGAGATATCAATATCAACGACTAATAATTTGCCATTTTCAGTTAGATTTTCTCTTGCATTTTCTAAAATTTTAAGACGACCATGTTGAGGTATTTCATGAAAGGCAAACATAATGGTTATAAGATCAACTGGATTAGGTAATTTTACATTTTCTACATCTCCCCAAATAAAATTTGTATTTGAATTGGAACATCTACGTGCAACTTCTAACATTTCATGAGAAGTATCTACAGCAATAATATCCGAATTTTTAAATTTTTTGCGTAAAGCGTCGGTGGACATACCAGTACCACAACACCAATCAGAAACAGTTTTTACATCATCTTTTAAATTATTAACGATAATATCTCGAATGTCTTCACCACTATAGGCGGCAATATCAATTAATTTTGTAATAGGTCTTGCAAGGTTTGCGTGAATTTTACCACCAATTCCAACATTACCAAAGTTATGTATTCGCGGATCATATGGGTATTTATAGGGCATTGTCATACTATTTCCTTTAAAGATAGAAAAAATACTAATAAATAATATAGAAAAATGATTAAATCTCTTCATACTTAATTGATATAAGTTTAGTTCTTATTTTAATTGCGATAGTTTTAATTACATCCAGATAATTGACGATTATCTTCTTGATAGTCTGAGTCTTCTTGTAGACTATCGTCGGCTGGTAAATCTGTATTGCCATTTGGATTAATATCCATTTGATAAATTTCTTTAACTGTACTTACATCTAATTCGGTATTAAAGTATCTAAAATTTGACACATATGCTTTTATTGGTTTTCCTTGACGCCATTTGAATGGGAGAGTAACCTGTGTATTTGGTTCTACAACATTACCGTTAAATACTTTAGTTACAGCAAGTTTACCATCCATATAAGCATCTACGCGATTTTGGGTAAGTACAATAGCAATATGGAAATATTTAGCTATTGGGAAATATTTCAAAGTAAGTCTTTGGGGTATTCTTATTTTAAATGTAGGATCTGATACGATTGTATCATCACCTTCAGCTTGAGCAATACAACTTTCTACAGATTTGTCAGTTCCTGTATTAGTTCTTGGATCAAAAACTTTAGTATTAACCTCAATAATTATATCATTTTTATGAGCATCGATAGCTATACTAAGTAGATCGTTTATTTCAAGGAACCCAAACGAACCATTTCCATGAGTTAATAATTCTCTAAAATGGGTATCCTTATTATGTAACCATTTTTCAATCTCAATATTCATGGTGTAAGAAACTCCAGGTAATTCACCTTCAATGGTAGTTAATATACCTTTTTTTTCTGTTGCTGTGTCTTCTAAACTTCTCTTCTTTCCTAACCACAATTCTAATGACGTTTTGTTAGCAATTTTTTCTTTTTGTTTTTTGCTTGATCTGAGTAAAACTAAAGTTGTTATTAAAACAACTGAAAGTATTACATATAATACTATTTTGTAATGATGCATTACCTATATTTATATTAAAATTTGCCGTTTTAGGAAAAAAAAGAAATTAAAAATACGAATAAGAAGAAACACATAAGTTATAATAAACGATGAGTAGTGAGATAGATATAATAGTAAAAAGGTGGAAGGATATACCAGTAGTAGGTGCGCAGGTTTTTATGACAAATTTTCCTTATTTAGTTTCACCATGGGATCATTGGAATAAGGTGGTTGATATACTTAAAGATCGTGATGAAAAAGAGAATACAATTGAAAATGTTGATAAGAAAGAAGTATGTGATACTGAGAATAAAGAAATAATATCTGTAGTAAAAGAACAAGCAGAGCAAGGAGAAGAAATAAATAATGATAACGATGATAACGATGGATATAGAACCGATAAATCTGAAATGAAAGAGTTTGTGAATGATTCCCAATCAGTAGATTGGGAACAAAGCGATAATGAGTTATAATTGATCATCATGATCTTTATGTACATCTATCGGAGAGAAAGGGTAAGGAACATGGGTTGATTCATCTTCCATTCGATCTGTTGAAGTTGGATCTTTCCACGATTGAGGAGAATCTATAAAATTATTAGTTGGAAAAAATGTTCCGGTAATGTTTTCTATTTCCATATTATTTTCATATTTGTTATATGTTTTTTCTTCATCTGAAGAATCTTGTATTTTAGTCTCATAACTCTCGTGTCCAGTGTCTGGTGTGTTTAGGAAGCTACTTGATATAGACAAAATATCATCTGTATTATTTCCAAAATGTATTTTATTCTTAAAGCTATTATCGTGTAAATTAAAGCTTTGTTTAAAGTTAATATCCAAGAGGTTATCATAAATTATTCGTGATGATCTCATTGCTTCCTCATTCCAATCATCTTGCCTTTCCATAAATGACACTGCTGTGCGAACAGAAATATATAGTTTTTGATAGAATGTTTCGATGCTGAGTCCGGCACTGCTGAAGGAATTTTTCATCGATGGCACACTCGACAAAAATAAACCTTGCTGGGATATAAAATCTGGGGAAATTCTTAGGTGGAAGGTATTGTTCGTAGTAAATCTGTGTAAGTCATAAAAATACATAAAATAACGGTCCTCTTCGGTTGGATATGTTCCTATCAAACTACGAAATTTTTTCTGTTCTAGGACAGAATATACCGGATCATCACGAGAGGGGTACGTTCCACGAGGTGCATTAGTAAGAAGTGAATACACACGAAAAACTTCTATTAGAGCTTTATGTTCATCAGACCATGATTTTTCAGCTAATTTGGAATCAGATGATATGTGTTTGACTTTATTAATCATTCTAACAACCCGACCGTTTTTAACAGGTAAAAACCCTCCAACATTTTCGTCCAATATACCTGAAAAGTCGAAGTCAAACATTCGAATATCACCGTTTAGATTACATAAAACATTATCTGCCTTTAGATCCCCATGATAAAATGATACAATATCAGATAAATCCTTAAGCGTATTTGTTACATTTTCATATATTTTCAACATAAAACTGTCTCTTTCATTGGGAGGTATAACATTATAATAATTCTCAAGAGTGTTGTAGTTCTTATCCCATTCAGTAACAAAATATATACATTTGTGACCAGCTATATACCATTCTTCTTCACTTGATCCTATAGGTCTTTGTTCTTCACCGATATCAATATAATCGGAAATATCTAATAATATTTTACCAATATTTTCGATATCTATAGTGATTGTATCTTCCTCATTTTCATCTATTTTAGTTATGTTTAGACTTGTTATATTGTCATGAACATTAAAATCTGATTGATTTGATGATGGGGACACTGTTGGAGTTGGATTATAATATTTAACAACATTTTCAACGTCCCATTTCTTATTAGGTGAATTATATAGTGACTGATAAATCATAATTTCTCTACGATATGGTGTATACAAGTGTTTATTAACACTTAATTTAATGGCAAATGACATTGATGTACCACCTTTTTGATATAATCTAACACCAATTACTTCTCTTCTTGAATCATTGCTCATAATCCAAGATTCATGATCTTCTATATTAGCCTTATTATCGGTGATTTCCGAATATACCGCATCCTCTTTAGATGGTTCCAAAAATGAAGCAGAAGCATGTGTATGTTTTGTGCCACCTTTTTGTTCTACAGTATCATTTTGTATAGTATTTAATTCGAAGAAATTATCTTCAAAAATCAAAGAGCCATAGAAGATATATAATAGTAATGAGAGTTTATCAAGAATTGAATCAATTCCACCTCCATTAACTAGACCAAGTGGTCTTCTAATCCGACTATTTATATTATCAAATATATCTTTAGTAACAGGTATATTTGAGGTATCTTTAGTTAAAGGTATATCTGAGATATCACTTATCAAATTCTTAAGTTTATATGTATTTTTTTTTGTAAATCCCTTAATTAAGATAATTAACTCCTGTATATTACCCCCAGGATATTCTGAATTGATTATCAGTTCAGAATTATCCTCTATAATTTTGAAATTTTTTAGTATTGATTTAGTACTTATTGGTATTACCTGATAATCTCTTAAGATGATTGTAAGAGCAATATTACCGGACATATCTTAGAATACATTTTTATATGTTATTATAATTATATAATGTCAAACGAAGAAGGTGCTTCAAATTTACAAGAAAGGTTACAAAAGCTTGAAAAAGAATGTGCAGCTTTGAAAGCTAAAGCTGGAAAAAGAGTACTTTATTCGGATTCATTTATATTAGATGATGGTATGTACAAATCTTTGTCCGAAGCATTAGAAGCTAATTTGGAACCAAGTGCATCTACAGAGGATGGAGCTATAAAAGTTTATTCAATAAGAACTCCATCGGAATGGGATAAAATTAGTCCAGAAAGTAAGGATGTATTACAAAAGTATCTTGCAAAAGGTACGTTTGAGAAGATGCATGGACCAGAACCAAGAAGATGGAGAGCAAGAGTTTCTGCAGAAGAATTTCCATTAACAATTAAATTAGATGTAGATGACCAACATATGATTCTCAGTAGATACTTGAGACATCAAAATGTGGGTGTTAGTGTAACTAGCACTAAGGATCAACGTGCCGCGGAACGCAAGAGAGCCAGACAAGGGGATGATGTAGAAGAGGAAAAGAAAGGGGATGATCTTGAAGGTATGATGGAAAGTATGGATATGAGTGGTGGTAAAAAGCTAAAAACCAGAAGAAAAAATAGAAAATTAGTAAGGAAAACTTCAAAAAAATAAAAAAATGATTGTTTTTATTGCTTAGATGATAATATTAAGTATGTTTAAATTGTCAAATCACATATAATACGTTCGGATACGATTATGTATACAAACGCATTGTATGTGTTTGACACTAAGTTTGGTTCAGATGTAGTTAATCTTATGAA
>MDSX01051590.1_pt1 | contig 15123 bp, 11 predicted proteins | sample 811141 | NCBI WGS metagenome assembly MDSX01 (sample SAMN05326642, study PRJNA326480) | marine metagenome | isolation source: seawater | place: Atlantic Ocean: South East | collected 2010
AATGAAGAAGAAAAATCGGAAAGGAAGGAGAGAATTTCTTTTCGATGATCTAGTTGCATTACCTACAGGTGAAATAAGTTCTAGTCGAACTGAACTTAAAGAAAAATTAGCTAAGAAAGAAGACGAACATGAACAATTTCAACGTGAACGTAAAGAATTAGTGGAATTCGTAAAGAAAGTAAGAGGCGTATTAATGGGGCCTAGAAACCCAGAAATTTCTGAATTAGTTTCAAGATTAAAAATCGCTCAGACTAGTAGAGATAAAGCAAAAAAATTGAGAGCAGATTTTGATCAAAGAGTACCTCCTTCTCCCGATGATATTGTTCAATCATTAAAACAGAGACATAAACCGCTATGGACAATTAGCAATAGAATACAAGAAATTCCAAGCTTGAAGGAAGAAATTGACCTATTTGAAACCTATTTTGAATATCAAGCAATGTATGAAGTCGCCGTAAAATCTGATGAACAACAACAAATTTTGTTAGATGCATACAAGGAAATTAAGAATACGATGAAAGCAATAAAAAAGTTTGATTTGAAAGATATCGATGATAACGAATTTTCTAAAATTCAAGAAAAATATCCCGAGAAAAATATTGGATGGGAAAGTGTAGATTCATCATCGAAAAAAATTAGTGAAATAGACGATTGGTGTCAAAATTGGATAAAGGAAAAAAGAACGTTGTATAAAGAAGTTCAACGATTAGAAGCATATCTAAGAATTAGAGGAAAAGAAGCAGAAAAGGAATCTCTAAAAATCAAATCTGAAGAAATTCGTGAAAAAGCAGAAACTGGAGGAACACTTAGTCTAGATGATCTTTCAGCACTTATTTCTACAGGAGAAATAGGGAAAATAACAGAAAGTAATCAAGATACTGAGAAAAATGACAAACAGAAAAGGAATAAAAAAACGAGGAACAGGAGATCTAATGCGAAAAGAGGTAAGCCTCGATCGACTAAAAGGACTCACAAAGAGGACGGGAATAAGTAATGAAAAATCCAAAATGGATTTTCAAAACACCTCCTATATCGATTTCACTTTCAAACGAAATAGCATCTATCCTTAGAATGACAACAGGTGAGCAGCTAGTAGGAGAGAGAATATCTATTCTTCCATTAGCTGAAAATGGGATTATATTATTACAAGAAAATGACCAGGTCTTAGGGTCACTTCTTTGGATGAAAATTAATCAACTAACTGCTAGAGTGTTAGGGTTTGGAATTCATCCTGAATTACAGGGTAAGAATCTAGGTAGTGAATGTTGGGAAATTTTGATCAAGGAAATAACTCAACAAAACATGAATAAGATCACTCTTGAAGTAAGAGAATCTAATGAAAGAGCGATAAAATTTTACCGTAAAAAAGGGCTTAAACCTAAAGGTTGGATTGAAGATTATTATAAAAATGAAAAAGGAATATTAATGGAAATAGACCTATGAGAAAGATAATTAGAACCATCATTTTTTCAATAATAACTCATAGTCTACATCATGTTAGACCGGTTAATGGACGATCTAGCATCGAGAGAAGAAATATCTTGGACATGCTTGGTTGGAGAAGATGGAACACCAATTAGGATTAAACCGGGGGTACTTTCTACTCCTGAGGCTGCAGCGGCATTAGCTGAACAAACAATCTCGAGAGCAGAAGAACATCTTATGGGAGGACAATTGACTAGAATGAGTTTAGTTGGTGAAGAAGGAACTCTAGTATTGGTTAGAGTTGGACCATCTCATATTTTGATTTCATGCGGAAGAGATATTCGAGGTCATGGAACTGTAAGAAACACTACTACGGAATTAGGAAAAAGAATGGCATCAATTATTGCTTCAGGAATTAATCAAAGAGAGGACCGATAATCTCTAGTCCAGTTTGTCCGACTTGAACCGCTTGCTTTTCCATGCTATGACGAATATGTCTCATTTTCTCCACTTGGAGTGTTCTAACAATCTGACCGTTCCTTAAATCAACGCCCATTTTTAGAATCGCATCAGCGAGGAATCCTTCATTTCCTTCTAATTCTGCATTTTGTCCTGAATATCTTTCTGTGATAATGAATGTATACAATCCTTGTAAACGAAGGAAATCGAAGAAATCAAACATTCTTTTCCTCATTTCTTCATCTACAGTTGTCAAACTGTAAATAGCACCAAGAGAATCAAGAACAAATACACGGAAATTATCTCCCTCTTTTTGCTTGAAATGTTCAATCATTTTTCGAGTAAATTTCAGATAATCCATATTTTGGTTATCTTTACGAAGTTCAGTAAAGTCTGTGATTTGTAGACTTCTAGGTAATCTAATTCCTAACGAACGTGTACTCTTTTGTAAACTTGCAACTGTTTCTTCTACAGTGCAATATAATCCAAATCCTCCTTGGTTTGCTAAATGATTAGAGATCATAGTCATACAAAAACTAGACTTCATCGAACCAGGAGGGCCAGTTACCAGAGTAAGATAAGGTGCCTCAACATCTCTTTCTAAGACTCGATTCATTCCTGCTATACCTGAGAGAAACATGACTCCAACCAATTACAACGTGGAACATGTTAGAGATAATCCTTGCCGCATTTCGTAAGAGCAGTGGGGGTTTAACAAGGGTCTTGCTTATATCCCGTAAGCGACTCGCCAGAATGCTGGGCGTAATCCCATTGGTGATGACATGAAATCACTTATCGGAGACCGGAAGTCGTTGGTTGAGAAGAAAACCAATGCTTCTAGGGAAGAACGTAATCGCCAAAACGACGAAGTCAAACGTTGGGTTGAAACTCGAAAAGGAATTCAAGATACTGTCCGTAAACTCATGGATGAAATGGATAGACAACAAGAAATTAGAGAAGCTGAAAACAAAAAAGTCAGAGATCTAAAAGTAATCCGTGAAGAAAAAACCAAAGCGATGCAAGAAATTCGAAATGAATTATTCGAACACATAGACACTAATAGGATTCAACAAAGAAGTAAGACTAGAGGAGTATCTAGTATTAAGAAAGAAATGTATGATTTAGAATTGAAACATCAAACAGGTCAAATCACAGATAAAAAGTTCAATGAAAGAGCTCAAGAACTTAGAAGATTGAAGAAAGAAGCTGAAGATCAGAAAAATTCGGATAGTGATGGCCCTTCAGAAATCAGAGAGCGACTAAAGATTGCAGAAGCAGAACAAGATGCAGCACATGCAGATGTAGATGCTGCTGCTGTTGTCGCACAATCTGCTCATGACTTAATGCATGAAATAAGAACTGAAGTTTCTCGGTTGAAAGATGAACATTCTGATGCGCATCGTAAGGTAGAAAAATTTCGTCGTGTAGCAGATAAACATCATAAAAAATTCTTAGTGGGAATGAGGTGCATGCAATCAATTGACGGAATACTAAATTCCTCTACGGACGATGTTGATTCTGGCGAAGATTCGTCAAGTGTCGAAGCTAGAGACTTAATGGATCTACTAATGTCTGGAGAAACTCTTGGCTTAGATGATCTAATGGCTTTCCAAAGAAACAACTAGGTGAAATCATGATTACTCAACAGGATATTGGTGTAATCTTGGAAGATTATGATCAGTTGAAACTGAGAATTGGGATGACTGCTAGCCATAGTGCTTTAGACATATGTGATGGAGCTATTGAAGAAGGATTCCCAACAGTTGCATATTGTCAATCAGGTAGAGAAAAATTGTATTCAGAGTATTTTCGTACCCAACGATCTTCATCTGGACGTGTTAAACGCGGAATGGTAGACAAAGCCGTTACTCTTGATCGATTTGATGGAATTCTAGAGCCTAAATTTCAATCAGCAATGAGGGATAGAAACATGATATTCATCCCTAATCGAGCTTTTACTTCATACTGTAATATTGATGCCATAGAGAATAATTTCAGCGTTCCAATGTTTGGATCGAGGTCAATGCTGAGAATGGAAGAACGTACAGAAGAATTTGATTATTATTGGCTCCTTGATAAAGCAGGACTTCCTGCTCCAGAACCTATTCATGATCCACAGGACATTGACTGTCTGGCAATTGTGAAACTACATCATGCTGAAAAGAAACTTGAAAGGGGATTTTTCACATGTGCATCTTACGAAGAATATTTACAAAAATCAACTGAACTACTCTCCCAAGGAGTCATTGATCAATCAAGCCTTGAAACTGCCAGAATTGAAAGATATGTTATTGGGCCGGTATTCAATCTAAACTTCTTTTACAGTCCTCTAGAAGAAGAGATGCCAAAACTAGAACTTCTTGGAGTCGATTGGAGATTTGAAAGTAGTTTAGACGGCCATGTTCGATTACCAGCACCTCAACAAATGACAATGCCAGCACACCAACAAATTCCAGAAATGACGGTTGTAGGACATAATACAGCAACTATTCGAGAAAGTATTCTTGAACGTGCCTTTGAAATTGGTGAAAAATTCGTAAAAGCAAGTAAAGAACACTATGACCCAGGGGTGATTGGACCATTTTGTCTTCAAACCTGTATCGATAAAGACATGAATTTCCACATCTACGATGTTGCACCTAGAATTGGAGGTGGCACAAATGTTCATGTCAATGTGGGTCATCCTTACGGTAACTCCTTGTGGAGAACACCAATGAGTACAGGAAGACGAATTGCATTGGAAATACGTAGAGCAGCTGAACAAGATAGACTGTTAGAAGTCCTTACCTAATTATCCCAGTATAAGGATGAAGACTCCCACTTACTGCATTCAAAATACTATTCGAAGAACCGGGAATTTCCATTATCCATGCAGGAATTAATACTGTAACAAAATCAATCTCTGTAGACGAAGGATCGAGAGTCCAAGTACCATGAATTCTAACTGAGGAATTAGAATTAGGAGAATATGTTTTCCTTGTCTCCGTTACTCGTGAAATATTCTCTAAAACAATATTTTCTTCCATCCAAGTCAAAGGTGGAATTACACGTAAATCAGGTCTATGACCAAGAAAAACTGGATCTTCTAGGACGTCAAATCCACCAAAAAGTGGAGATTCTAAGACCCCCCACCATGCTCTTTCTGTGTTTGACTCAGGACCTCGAAGAATACCCAAAACACTCCAAATCCTTGCTTCAACCAGTACTGCTGAAGGTCGAACATTATTTCCAATTGGATTTCTCTCAATCCAAGTCTCAAGATCTATTACTGGCGCCATTGTAGATAATTCATGTTTTATTGATTCAAACCAAGCAGATTCTAAACGAATTTCTTGAATTTCACTTGATTCAATACTTCCTTCATTTCCATCAAAACTAGATACACGAGCGAATATTTCACCTGATAATATTGCTTCTCCTAACCAATTCGATAGTTTATCAGGACTCCATATCTCAAAATCAACACCGGATTTTTCTGGAAGTCTAAGATTAGGAGCCAAAGGGCGTTCAGATAAAATCCAGTGTTGACCTGATAACGCATCAACTATCCATCGATCTAACTCAACACGGTCTAAGATTGTCCAACCGTCAGGAACATGCCAAACGGTTGTATGCAATCTAGCTGGACCGTTATTTAGGCCAATAGGCGGTTCAGAAATCCTACCCAAAGGACGGATTGATGGAGTTCCTATTGCTAATGGATTGGATTCAAGTACTGCTCCTCGATGCCTCAAGAGTCCTACTATTAGATCCTCCATTGTACTTTGAGGGACTAGTAGGGACTTCAATCATTGGTGTCAAGAACCAAAATCATTCCACATTAGGAGTAAGAGTGAGTAAATCCGAATCTCCAGCATCAATTACACAAATCGAACTAACTGGAAATGGTTTTGCACATGCCGCACCTAACTCTCTATTGACCATCTCAACTTGATGAAGAGGAACATCAGGATGTCTAGATTTGAGATCAGAAACAAAATCAACTGGACAGTTCGCTGCTAAAATCACCATTCTAGCTTTGCCCGATATACAGTTAGCGGCAGTCTGATTTTGTCCGAATAGTAAAGTGCCACTCGAAATCGCGTTCTTCAATTGTTTTGGTAAATCCATTTTTACATCTCCATTCTCTGCTTATAGCGTCTCATGGTTTCCATTTTATTCCTCATTAGGAACATAGTATAAGTCTACACTTCCGGTTCCAAGAGCAACTGGTTGTCCCACAATAATATTCTCTGCAACTCCAGTTAGATAATCGGTTTCACCACGTATTCCAGCATTTAGTAGATGATTTACAGTTACTTCGAAAGCAGCCCTAGCAAGAATACTATGTTTGTTTCCTGAAACACCATGTCGTCCAATTGCTCTAACTTGTCCTTCAGATGTCATAACATCTGATACAGTCAGTAAGTGACGAACATCTACATCCAATCCTGCACCTTCCAAAGTCATTAACATCTCATTAATGATTGACTGGCGAGCAGCCTCGATTCCTAGATACTTATGAATCTCCATAATGTTGTTAGTGTAAGTTCTAGATCTATCTACTCCCTTAAACTCACTTACCTTAGCCAGATTACTTCCAATTGTTGAGATATAGTATTCGCCAGTATCCTTGGTAGGACCCTGAATATTCGCTCGAATTACATCCTTAACTCCCTTCAGTTTGACCTTTTTTACCTTGTCTTCGAGAGCAAGAAGATCTGTGTAAGTCGGAGGATTTGAAGTAAGATCAGCCATTTCTTCCTTCTTCTTTACTCCAGGAACAATTGTTAATTCCTTAGGTTTGACATCGTCATCGGCTCCAACATATAATCTAAGACTACGAGACAGTTTATCGCGAACCTCACTTGCAGTCATATCCTTCATTCTCAGATTCTTGTTGTTTAGAGATAAAGTCAAGAATCTCTGTGCAACATTTACTTCAATGCCAGCAATATCTCCTGTCAATGTAGTTTCTAAGGATGCAGCTAATTTCTGTACCTTCTTCTCTTCGGTGTTAAACGGCTTACCCTTTTCGTCAGCAGCATCAAGATAAATATTCATTGTTGGAGTTTCAGGTGTCTTTCTTGCATCCACAATCTCAATGATTCGTGGGAGACCCTGAGTGACGTTAACTGTAGCAACACCCGCATAATGGAAAGTACGCATTGTCATCTGTGTTCCAGGTTCACCAATAGATTGAGCAGTAATAATCCCAACCGCCTCAAAAGGATCTACCTTTGTTCTAGACAAAGCAGAGGACATTGAATCAATGACTCCTCCAACTTGCTTAGCAGTAAGTTTAGACACATTTCGAGAACGAAGTCCCAATACTAAATCGTGAATCATCCTTGGAGTAAGCCATACTTCCTTATCGATTGCAGTTTTCCGGATCTGGTCAAATAATGGATCTTCCATTGTTTCAAACATATCTCTGTCAATCTGCGCCATTTTCTTTTCCTGATCATAGTGTTGGAGGCTACGAATTGTTTCTGATCTTCTGCGAGTTGCACGCTTTCTCTTAATTGTGAAAGTCTGAGCCGCAGGAACTGCCTTATTGCCCTTGGCGGCCCCCTGAATGATATTGTGAATCTGTTCGCCAGACTTAGAATCAGTGCCACAAATCTTTGCAATTTCAACAGGAGTGAGTAATTTTACATCATCCCATTTTCGATCGTCAGCAAGTTCGTGAGCATAATTCTCTTGAACTCCTAAATCTTGGAGTTTCTTCTTAGTTGCACTCTTGACAGTCATATTCACTTACCCCCCAATGCATCATCTAAAACAGATTCAATATTTACAGGATCACCCTTCTTAGAACGTGCTGGGTCAACACTATCTTCTCCGTAATGGAATTGAATAATCCTGTTTGCTGTATTTCTAACAGAAGAGGCCTTGTCATCCCAAACTTTTAGATCATCCATTGCATTGATCAATCGACGTTGCATATACCCAGATTTTGCGGTACGTACTGCCGTATCTACAAGTGATTCACGACCAGAAACGGATAGCATAAAGAATTCAGTTGGTTCTAGTCCTCTCTTGAATGAAGAAGAAACGAATCCTTTCTCCTTAGCTCCACGCTGCCGACGACCAAAGTGAGGAAGAACACGGTCTTGGTAACCACGTTCAAGACGTTTACCTCTAACCTTAGGTTGTCCAATTGAACCAGCCATCATAGCAAGATTGTCCATGTTACCACGCGCTCCAGATGTTGCCATCAAAACGGCTGCATTGTCGTCACCAAGGTAATCTTTAGCAACATTAGAAGTAGAACTCTTACATTGGTCCAATATTCCAAGAATATTTTGTTCCAATGTTTCTAGTGGAGTTCGACCAGGGGCTCTTTCGTATCTGGAACCATCCTTTCCGAACTTTACTAATTCTTCATCCACTTCTTCAGATGCTTTCTGATTAATATCACGAATTTCTTGTCTAGCTTCTGGAGGAAGATCCTGATCGTCAATACCAGTAGTGAATCCCATAGAAGTACAGATTGCAATAGTCAATCGAGTCATATCATCTAGGAACTTTGCACCGGTTTTCGTACCGTGTGTCTGGACTACTGCATCCAGTAATCGTCCATCTTCTGCCCCAATTGCTCGCTTATCCAATGTACCAGATACGGTTCCAGTATTGTCTACATTCACAGTGTCGTTGCTAAGACTTGTATATTCAAGACGGAATCCTTCAGGAACAATTAAACTCATCAAATCAGTACCCAAATATCCGGTAACTCCATCCTTTTCCTGAAGTTTAGGCATATCACCAGTATAGTCAATTTGACCAAGAACCTCTAACGCTAATGCTTCAGGAATTACTCTCTCACCATGAGTTAGAAGATATGCTCCTGAAATATGATCGTGGATACCACCAATTACTGCTCCACCATACCGAGGGGTGATGATATGTTCTTGGACACGCATCAAAATCTTAGCCTCAGCACGAGACTCTTCAGACTGAATTACGTGTAGGTTCATTTCATCACCATCGAAATCAGCATTGTAAGGAGTACAAACAGCAAGGTTGAACCTGAATGTCTTTCCATCCATTACTCGAACTTCATGAGCCATCATTGACATCCTGTGTAGAGATGGCTGACGATTGAATATCGCAATATCACCGTCAATCAAATGACGTTCTACTGTCATTCCTGGCTTAGGATTACCATATATGTCATAGGTGGATAATCGATCTTCAACTTGATTTCTGTAATCTTCTCCATCTTCAACTTCACACCAAGGACTATTACAATGAGGACAATAAACTTGTAACTCATCAGGGAATTCTTCACCAGGGTTGTTTCTTTCAAAGACCCATCTTTGATGTACAATAGCTCTAGGATCTCCATATTCTAATGGGCGACCGTGTTCATCTTCTCCTCTAAGGTTTTGAAGAGTTGATTCAAGATCAACTTGATGTTCTTCAAGTACTGCTCCGTCTTGTGTTTGACTCTTCAAAGTCTTAAGAACAACTCCAGGTAAGAAATTAGGTGCAGGGATTACTGTATTCAAAGCGGGACTAGCCCCAACATATGGTTCATCGTCGCTAGTACCTGGAACACAGGCAGAATTCAAACAACGGAAGCCCGCCCAAATCCACTTAGTACGATCTGTAATTCTGACTCTGAAATTATCACCGCGAACAATATAGTTCACACCAGGGTGATGTTCAGGACCTCTCAGAATCATTTGCCTCATCTGTTCCATATTTCGAGAAGTTACACGAATTGGTACGGTTAATTCCTTGGCAGTAGCTAGAGGAACACCTACTTCGTTAATACTCAACTTAGGATCAGGACTGATTACAGTTCTAGCACAGAAATTAACTCTCTTTCCAGAAAGATTGCTTCTGAAACGACCTTCTTTACCCTTAAGACGCTGAGTAAGTGTCTTCAAGGTCCTACCTGAACGATGACGAGCAGGTGGGATTCCACTAGTTTGGTTGTCAAAGTATGTTGTAATGTGATATTGGAGTAATTCCCAAAGGTCTTCAACAATCAACTGAGGCGCACCTGAATCTCTATTTTCTCTTAATCGTTGATTGATACGAAGTACGTCAACTAATTTGTGAGTTAAATCGTCTTCTGAACGATCACCGCTATCGAGAGTAATCGATGGACGAACCGTGATTGGAGGAACTGGAAGAACTTTCATGATAGTCCATTCAGGTCGGCTTGAGCCGGCTTCTATTCCTAAGAAAATCAGATGCTCGTCAGGAATTCGTTCTAACCATTCACGAATGTCACGAGGATTCAATTTGTGTTCACCTTTGTCGAACTTTTCTTTGAAAGTTGAAGGCTTATCAAGTTGAATTACACCTTGCTCTGCATCACAATGCATGCAAATTCTTCTCTTAGCACTCTTACATTCTTTCTCAATATCCTTTATCAATTTTGAATATTCAGGAGAACCTACTCCATGCTTTTGCTTTACATCATTGATTGTATCTCGGTAGTAATCCTGCTCTGACTTTTCAGGGTCATGAGGGTGTGTTCCTGGTTGACTGTTCAACAGAACCATACTACAACTATTACATGTAGAGCCTAAACACGATTTGATCAATGGTACAAAACCAATGTGAATAACAGGTAGTTCCAACTGAATATGGCCGAAATGGCTAGGGCATTCTTCATGCTTATTGCCACAAGTAGCACAACGCATACCAGGATCAATAACACCCATTTTTGTATCCATCAAACCTTGGCGGAATGCGTGGCCATCATCTTTGTAGGTGTCCGCTGTCTTTACCTCTACAGATGACATCTTCCTAATTTCATTCGGGTCCATCAAAGTGAATTTGATTGAACTAATCCTCTTTGGGATCTTTGCAACGTCTCTAGCTCTCATCTTCGGTCCTCCAGATCTATTCTCATAGCAACCCCGAGAGATTTCATCTCATCGAGGAGTAGTTTGAATGCATAGGATGTCTGAATGGTATGAATATCAGCACGATCGCCACAAACCGGGCAAACCGTTGCTTTTCGATTCCAATCATAGTAGGATGCGTGACCACATCCTGGATTATTACAAACCATCATCTCCCAACCATCACTCTCATCGAGTAAGCGATCTTTGATCACCATAGAAGCACCATGGGCAATCAAACAATCACGCTCCATCTCTCCAAATCGAAGACCACCTTGACGTGCTCTTCCTTCTGTCGGCTGACGAGTCAAAATTTGTACACGGCCACGGCTTCTAGCATGTAATTTTCCACTTACCATATGGTGTAGTTTCTGATAATAGATTACACCAGAGAAAATTTCAACTGGATATTGTTCTCCAGTTTCTCCATTAATCATAATTTCACGACCAGTATGAGCTAGACCATTTCGTACTAGAGCTTCACGGAGAGAGTCTTCTTTCTCTCCATTAAATGCTGTACCGTCGATTTGACGACCTTCCATAGAACCGACCTTACCACCAATCATTTCTAGAACATGAGCAACTGTCATTCTTGATGGAATTGCGTGAGGGTTCATCAGTAAATCAGGTACAACACCGGACGTAGTAAATGGCATATCCTCTGGTTCAATTAATCTACCAATTACTCCCTTCTGTCCGTGTCTTGATGCGAATTTATCACCAAGTTCAGGAATTCTGTTTGTACGTAATGTCAAACGAACCATTAATCCAGAATCAAGACTTTCTGTAACATACACATTGTCAACGAAACCTTTCTCTCCATGTCTAACAGTCATTGATGACTCTCTTCTTTCAGGTGCTGCAAAGAAAGCACCTCCAGCATTCTCTTCAAGGAACCGAGGAGGACTAGTCTTTCCGACTAGAACTTCTCCACTGTCGAGATATTCTTCTGGAATTGGCAAACCATCTTCTTCCAAATGCTCGTACAGTTCAATAGGTTTCAAACCCTTTACTTCATGGTTAGGATCATTTCCTGGAATCTGAATTGTTTCTTCAAGTCCACCAGGGAAACGACGGTTTTCTGCATTGTAAGTTCGAACGAATGTAGATCGACCCAAGCCTCTCTGGACACTAGCTTTGTTCATAATAATTGCATCCTGCATATTATATCCATGATGTGAAAGAACTGCAACTACGAAATTCTGACCACCAGGCCTACGCAAGAAATTAGTTTGGTGCATTGCCCTAGTTTTGGTCATGGACTGTTGAGGATAATGTAAAAGATGCAATCGAGTATCAGGGCGAAGACGATAATTGGCACTTGGTAGCCCCAATGCTTGCTTTACCATTGCAGTTCCTCCAGTAACTCTAGGAGTGGAATTGTGTTCAGGATATGGAACTAAACTCGCACAGACTCCAAGAATCAATTGAGGATCTATCTCTACGTGAGAATAACATAAGACCGCACCAGATTTCTTTTGCTTCTTCTTTAAACTATCAAAATCTGGTTGATAATAATTGAGTGGTACATCGAAAACTTCAGTGTCTTTATCTCCATTTGGCATGATAATTTCTGCTGATAATTTTGCATGAGTTTGATCAGGTTCTCCTAAATTTACCCATTCGATAGTAGCAGGATTCAATGGACGGTTGTGCTTAGGACTTCTGGCAGGAAGATCGTAAGGACGAGGCGCAATCAAAAGATCTTCTTCTTCTTCTGCATCTACCCATTCAACAACTCCTTCCCAAACAAGTTCTTTGAAACTCATTTCGCGTGATCTTAGACGTTCCAAATGTATCTTTTGAAGTGTTAATTGACCACCTTCCAAGACTAACAATGGGCGTAAAATACGTCCCTTATCTGTATTGATGAATACGTCTTTGTTAGTAGAATCGTGCCTAATTGAAACCTCTGGCTTGATTTTTCCGCTTCTTCTTCTAGCTTTTAACCGAGCGACTAGACGATGGGCGTCTTTGTGTAGACCAAAGATATCTCCGTTAACGTGGATTCTAGAACCTTCAGCCCAGCCATCAGGAGAAGAGTCTACTCCTGCTTCTGAAAGCATGCCCTTAATCTCACCCTCAGGTACATTTTCACTGACGTCAATCATTTGTGCTGCATTCTTTACTAGGCCACAATTTTGTCCTTCAGGGGTTTCGTTAGGACATAGTCTGCCCCAATGTGTAGGATGCAAATCTCGAGCCTCGAAGTGAGGTTGACTTCTAACAAGAGGACTCGTAACCCTTCGCATGTGTGAAAGTGCAGAGAGATAAGTGGTTCTATCGAGCAATTGACTAACCCCACTTCTACTACTTACCCAGTTACCGGTAGCAAGAGCATGCATTATCTTGGAGGTTAATACATCAGGTCGAAGACAGGAACTTATTTTCAGATCTCTCTTTCTATTATGATGACGTTCTAGTTGATATTTTAGATCTCGAGCCAACTGTTGAAGACTGACTCTGAAGAGATCTTCCATTAGATCTCCTGCTAGTCGAACACGTTTGTTTGCATAATGATCTTTATCGTTGGCTTCACGATCTGTGACTGCCATCTCAAGCACTTGGCGGACAACACGGCCAAGGAAAACCGATTTCTTTCTACGATTTTCTGGTGTTTCACCTAAGTGAGGAAGGAGTTCTTTATCCAACATATTCTGGATTCTTTGCTCACGGTACTCTTTTTGTTGACCAGCAGCGAACTTCTTTTCCAACCACGCTAGAGCTTCCTCAGTAGTATGGACTTCATATTCACTGTTATCTTTGATTTCGTTGATGTTAGCAACTGTATATTTCATTGTCTCAACAGGGCCCGCAATAGCTTGGAAAATTTCTGCATCATTATCCACTCCGAGTGCACGCATCAAAAGAACAACAGGTACAGCGGTACTTCCTGCAGAGGGTATCTTAGCCATTAGCATTCCATCACGACGTTTTTCTACATTCAACGGCTTTCTAGCACCATCGCGTTGAGAGAAAATCTTTGCAACTTCAGTCTCGTATGTATACTTCTTATTCTTTTCAACTGTAACTCTGTTAGGTGCTAGATCTTCCATTGAAATGAGGACTCTCTCAGTTCCGTTGATGATAAAGTAACCACCAGGATCTAACGGGTCTTCCCCATATTTCTCTAACAAACGATGATATCGGTTTCTATCTTCATCAGAAGTTTCTAGATTTAGTTTTCCAGATTGACCATCTGCTGTACCTATGTTCTTTGGATGAAGGTTACAAATTTCAGAACGAACCATGATTGGAAGATTTCCTATGTGGACCTCTAATTCTTCATCAGGGGTAGGTTTGTCATCTCTAAAAATTGTGAAATCTAATTTAAGTGGACTCATGTAAGTCAATTTTCGAAGTCTGCATTGTACGGGAGTAGACTCATGGATAGAACCATTTGCTTCTCGAATAACTGGCTTACCTAGCTTAATATTCTTGATTCTAACCTTGATATCCTTGTCTAAGACGTCAAGAGCAATGATACCTCCGAGGCCATCGTCCATTATTTCATCAGTTCCAACCCTGATGTTTCGAACAATGTTTTCCATTCTGTTCATTCTTACTTCAGATCCATCTCCAGAAGGGATACAATCGTCATAAGATGCCAACTGATGATTTACCAAACTGCGCTGATTAAAATATGCTTCAATAATTTCCTTCATATCAATACCTCCCTAATGGGCCTCCACGATTAACCTGTAAGCAACAGCAGAACCTGCTGAACGGCTATAACGAACTACCTTGACAACACGGTTAGTTAACCAACCAGCCGGAAGTCCTTCTACAACTGATTCTTCCATTTCTTTCAGAACTTGGACTGCTGGATCATTAATCAGAATCTTAGGAAGGCGTTCTTTAGCTAAGCGGGTGTTTCCTTCTGAATCAATCGTCTTGAGTCCCCATGGGGATAAGACATGTTCTTCTTCTTCTTGAGGAACTAATTCATGGTGTGGAACTAATTCATGATTAAGAATATTGAATCTATCTCCATGTCCAGGGATTTCTTCTTCTTCGAGTTTCTGACTAATTGTTCTCTTGACTGAACGGGATTTCCTGTTACGTGTTGGCTGCTGACGTAGTATAGACATGTAATTCTCTATGATAGGGTCATCAACTTTGAGAACAAGGCGCTGAGCTAATTCTTCAGCACTAAGCATTTTTAGTTGACTTAGATTGGTATCATTTGCCATCGCCGAAGCGTGGTCTTCGGTGACTCCAAGTTCGATTAGTTTCTTTTTTGTGGAACTCTTGACCGCCATTTTCACACACCCTCAAACCAACAAAAACCATGAACCTGTAAGCCTGTCAGGCGGGCCTGAGGGGATTTGAACCCCCGGCCAACGGATTAAAAGTCCGTCGCTCTACCTGGCTAAGCTACAGGCCCATGGCT
>MDSX01005705.1_pt1 | contig 15107 bp, 12 predicted proteins | sample 811141 | NCBI WGS metagenome assembly MDSX01 (sample SAMN05326642, study PRJNA326480) | marine metagenome | isolation source: seawater | place: Atlantic Ocean: South East | collected 2010
TATTTTGGCGCCCCTTTCTTTACTCTTCTTTAAAAAACACAAAGGAATATTCGCAGCACTTCTACTTAAGTTCAATTATTCAGGCCTGAATTATGACTTGATTTTTATTCACATTATGTAGGCATTCTAATTTATTTAACACACTCGAATGTCTTCATTTAAAATTAATTCAAATGAAAAATATTTTTGGTTTTCTTGTTCTTTCTTTTACTTTTTTAATACTGATTACTTCCTGTGCTTAAGAGGCAGATTCATTATTAGATACAGCACCTGATACGATTAATGCACAATTGAATAGCAGTAAAGACTCTGTCGTCACAGACTATCCTTCTGCCATTGACGATTATGTGGCAGCTAATCATCCTGGCGCTTCCATTTCTGAGGTTACTATAGATGACGACGGTGAGTTTGAGGTGTATTTAGATGATATGACTGAACTTCATTTTGACATTGATGGCAACTTTATTGAAGAGGATGAAGAAGACGACGATTCTGAAGATGAAGATTTTGATGAAGACGAATCAGTGACGGATTACCCTTCTGCTATAGACGATTATGTAGCGGCTAACCATCCTGATGCAACAATTGTAGAAGTAGAATTAGAAGATGATGGTTCATATGAAGTGGAATTAGACGATGATACTGAAATTGTATTTGATGTTGATGGCAATTTTGTAGAATATGATGACTAAATAGAAATGATAAGTCAATGGGGTGGAGAAACATTTCTCTGCCCTATTTTTATTTTTTTGAAAGCGCAATTAGAGAAAAGGTAAAATGACAAATTCTGAAAGAAGATATTAAATTCAGTGAATTCTAAAATTCAAAGCATATAATGCCTTATATATGGCCAAAATATGATTAACCCAGCTACGACGGCGCTTAATGCTGTGATAAAAACGGCTCCTGCAGCGATGTCTTTCACTTTTTTAATTTGTTGATTTTTTTCCGTTGAATAGAAATCGCAAAGGGACTCTATTGAAGTATTGATCATTTCGGCTGAAAAGACCATAGAAATACATAAAATAAGTATACACCACTCATATGAATTGACCTTGAAGTAGATACCCAAAAGGACAACTAAAATAGCCGCGCCAAGATGAATTTTAGCATTAGGTTCACTTTTGAATAAACTTAAAATGCCTTCAAAGGCATAACCAAAGCTCCGTATTCTACTCTGTAACCATTTCATCATTTGTGCTTAAAATAGATAAAAAGTCTGCCATAATTCTTGCTGTCTTTATCTAATCTATGGTACTTATTTTTAATTTCTTTCCTCTGAAGAAAGCGAAGTACTTTCTTTTTGAGTTGCCCACTTCCTTTTCCAGGAATAATCTCTACCTCTTTTATTTTCTTCTCAATGGCTTTATCTATGATATTATAGAGGGCCTTGTCAATAAGCCATCTTTTATTGTAGATATCATGAAGATCTAGTTTTAATTTACCCATTTTAGTACGAAGAAATATGAGTGTGGAAAATATAAAAGTAGATAAAATCTTCTCTTTTGATATAGAAGCTTTGACTTTCCAATTTGCAGTTTGAAATTAAAATGAGATATTTAACTCCATCATTTTGATTTTCAATCTACTATGAAAAAATATATTATAGTCTTCTTCTTAACTTTAATTTCTTTAGTTAGTGCCTTATCTCAGTCTTTAGCTGAAAAGTTAGGATATAAGGAGACTGACAAATTGCTCATTATTCATGCTGATGATTTAGGCGTTGCGCATTCACAAAATATTGCCAGTTTTTTAGCTATGAAGACTGGTCCTGTAAATAGTGCGAGCATAATGATGCCATGCCCTTGGGTTACAGAAGTGGCTGAATTTGCGCAAAAAACCCCAAATGCTGATCTCGGCCTACATCTTACCATGACTAATGAGTGGAAGCACATGAATTGGGGGCCTTTAGCATCAAAAGACAAAGTACCCTCATTAATCAATGAGTTTGGTTTTTTATATGACAATTGCCTGAGTTTCGGTCAAAAAGCAAAAGTCGAAGAAGCTGAAATTGAACTTAGAGCTCAGATTGATCAGGCAATCAAAATGGGAATTCGCCCAACCCATCTAGATACTCATATGGGATGTTTGGTGTTTAATTCTCCTGAACTATTTGAAGTATATCTAAAACTAGGAAGAGAGTATAAAATACCTGTAATGGTAGGTAGACTATTTGTGCAAGCTGCCTCTCCTGCATTTAAAGATAAAATTACCAAGGATGATATTATTATTGAATCTATTCTTACTGCCAATGTGCCAAATTATGAATCTGGAATGGCTGCTTATTATGAAAAAACCTTAAGAAACCTATCATCAGGTGTAAACGTTTTATTGATTCACTTGGCATTTAACAATGCAGAAATGCAAGCTGTAACTATTGGGAAAGAACCCTGGGGAGCTTTATGGAGACAGCAGGATTTTGATTTCTTCACTAGTACAGAATGCAAAGAGATAATTGAGGATGAAGGAATACAATTAGTGACTTGGAGAGAGATTCAAAAGGTAATGTATCCAGAATAATAGATTTTTAAAGGACAAAAAAAGGGCAGTGGTTTTATTAGCCACTGCCCTTTTTATTCGTTAAAAACTATTACATGTAATTATCCATTTTCACTAGCTGGTCTAGGAAATTGTACATGTACCTTATCACCAGCTCTGTCCAACGGAATCTGATCTAAACGGTTATTTCTTCTAAGATCTATCCATCTATGACCTTCTCCAAAGAGAGAGTATCTTCTTTGCTTCAAAACTTCATCAGTAAGTGAGGCGTCATCCATTCCTCCACTGTAAGGTGCTAATCCTGATGCCACTCTTATTACATTTAATGCATCTACAGCAGCTGTATTGTTGCCACCAATATTAGCTTCTGCAGCAATTAATATTAGTTCTTCATTTCTAATTATGCTTGCAGCTGAACTATTAGAAGGATAGAGTGAAACTAAAGCAGATCCTGATAAACCATCTAAAGTGATAGTTGAACCTGTTTCTGATACTTTTGAAAGTCTTGTGTCTCCAGCTTCTGCTTCATCAGCCCAGCTAGGGTGTGCCATATAGTTATCCACACCTGGTACGTAGAATAATGGATTAGGCAAATCATTTCCTGTAGCTCCACCAAAGGAGTAATATCCTCCAGTATTCATATCACCACCCATGTCCATAAATGAATTGTTTAGAGCTGACAAAGCACCACTTTTATCATTCTGATAGATTGCAACTCTAGCTGCAAGTGCTCTATTGAACTGAGCTAATGCTTCTACATCACTACCTGGAATACTTTCAAACCCATTAAGATCAAATATCATTGGCTCTCCTGGTCCAGATAATTGACCAAATCCTTCATCTAGAATACTTTTAATCCCGCCCAAAGATTCTTGGAAGCTTCCTGTAAATGGTCCCAAATTAGTAATATCATCTACATCTAATCTAATGCCATTATCATACTGACGTGTTGCTTCTAAAAGCATTTCGTATCCTATGATAGTGTTGGCAAAGCCAATTAAAGCATTAGTTTGAGATGGAGTAAGAGAGGCAACAGTATTAGCCACTGCCGTCTTCAGTAATATCGCATTTCTAACAGATCTGTATCTTCCGAAGTAAGATCTTGTAGTTAAGAATCCCTGACTATCTAGATTTCCACCATTCTGACCAAGAAGCTCAGATGTGTAACGAGGATCTGTTCCTCTTAAATCTAAATATTCACGTCCTATAATACTTGTAGTCCAGAAGTGAAACTGCATGTCATTTCTAATCACAGCTTGTAATCCTTGACCTAATAATTGTAAATCGGCTAAAGTTGCACCGCTTTCAAAACTTTCTACAGTAGGCGAATTGGGATTGAGTACCTCATCCACATTACACGAGGTCAATCCGACGAATCCTACTAAAAATGTTAATAATATTTTCTTCATGATCTCTGATTTAGAATGTTACGTTAAGGTGGAAATTGATATTCTTATTCGCTGGATAAGGAGTCACTTCCACTGAGTTTATTAATACATTGTTTCCAAAGTTAGATACCTCTGGATCATAACTGTTGTAATCAAATGAGTTGATGAGGTTTCTTCCTGAGATTCCAATTTTTATATCAGCAAAATCTACAGCTGAACTTGGCACTCTATAATAGAGTCCTATTTCTCTTAATCTTAGGTATCCAGCATCTTCAATGTATACACCTGGGTGTGTACCTAGTGCTCCTAGTCTGAAGTCACCATTAGAGGTAGCTCCTGCTGGATCTAAGGTGGTGTCATCATAATCCCAAGTCACACCTCCTAAGTCGTAAAGAAGTGTACTCAAGTTTATACCATCGCCTCCTTGCTTCCAGTGGAATAACCAATTCAATTCGAAGTTGTTGTAAGTAAGACTATTAGTCCAAGACATATTGAAGTCAGCCTCCATATCACCAAACTTCATAAATCCGTCTCCTTCTGGATCTACATTAGAACAGTCACCACCACATCGACTAGGATCAATAGTACCGATTAGTTGAGTTGCACTCTGGCCTTGTTGAATACGCCCCTGTCCTAGAAATGCAGCAAATCCACCTGTGTTAAATGCTGGAATATCCAATCTTGTAACTTCAGAATTGTTCTTCCACCAATTGATGCCAGTAGCCCATGAAAGATCTCTTGTTTTGATCACTTCGGCTTCTAAGCCTAATTCGATTCCTTTATTCTCTAACTCACCTGCATTTACTACTTGATTTGTAAATCCTGTAGATGCTGGAACTTGAGCTCTTAATAAGAGGTCATCAATTGTTTTGATATAGTAAGATGCATTAACTAAGATTCTATTATCCAAGAATCCTAAATCTGCTCCAAATTCTATTTCTGTCTGTGTCTCTGGAGCTACATCTGGATTTCCTCTAAGTGCATTTGTGAATAGACCAGCATTGCCTCCTATCTGTGTAGGATCTAATGCGTTAAACCTATCAGCAAATCCAGCAAATCTTGAAGACTTACCATATGCAGCTCTAGGCTTCAATTGCGATATAAAACTACCACTCATATCTGTCAAGTTATGGATGTTAATTGCAACACTAGCCTTAGGATTCCAAAATACTTTATTAGGATCACCATTATTAGTAGACTTATCTCCTCTTAATCCGAAAGTGGCAATGATTTTATCATCCCAGTTTACCTCTTCTTGGAAGAAGGCACCTTTAATCTGCTCATCTAGTCTATTTTGTCCTACAGATATATTTGCTGCCTGATCCACGTTTTCTTGTGAACCGTTAAGTCCAGATGCAATAGCTGTAACCACGTTTTGATCTCTATCTAATTGTATCACTCCTGCGGTAGTACGGAAGTTAATATTGTTATCAGTGAAATAACTATGTACCAAGTATGCCGTCATACTAGTACGATTGTTAAATCCATTTCCTGCTATAGATACTCCTCTTAATGAAGAAGGATCTCTATAGAATGAAAGTGACTGAGGGAAAAGACCTCGAGCTCTAACAGTATACTGATCTAATCCCAGTTCAAAACCAGCTTTGAGAGACTGATTATCTTCTTGAATGATATTATAACTACCTGTTAAACTTCCAAAGAATCTATTAACTCTTTCCTCATTGGTGGTAAGAGCTACTGTTTCTAAAACATTTGAACCTACTCTACTATTTGCTGGAAAATTGCCATTGGCATCAGCAAATAGGTCATCCCAAGGACGAGTAAATGCCTGTGCATATCCAATTGTTGTATTGGAATTAGAATTATTGAATAAACCTCTATCCGCATCAGCAAAAACATATTGAGTAGAAAGATCTACAGTAAATCTATCAGTCAATTTATGAGAAACATTAGCTCTCAATGAAGATTTCTTATAGCCAGTATTATTGACTAATCCTCCTTGGTCTCTATAAGTACCACTTATATAAAACTTAGTTTTGTCACTACCACCACCTACGCTTAATGCAGAGATAGATTGAACAGGACTATTATCATAAAGCAGGCTTTCATAATCATTGACACCGTTTTGATCAAATCTTGCAGCTTCATCTTCTCCAAAAGCAGAAACTACTTTGGCTCTGTCCCATCCTCTATCACCTAGAAGTCTGGTAGGAGAACTTACACCTAAAGTCTGGGAGAAATTGATTTTAGTATCAGAATTATACTTTCCTGATTTAGTCTTTATTACAACAACACCTCCAGCACCACCTACACCATAGATAGCTGCCGCAGAAGCTCCTTTTAATATTTCGATGGATGCTATATCTTCAGGAATCAAATCTGCTATCCTGTTAGAGGCATCATCTTGGTTAGTTGCAGTGTTACCTCCACCTGCTGCTGAAGTTACTATATCAGTTCCTAGAGAGATACTAGAGTTATCTAGATATACCCCATCTATTATATACTGTGGTTGTTGATTTAAGAATACAGAGGTTACCCCTCTAAGTCTAATAGAAAAACCACCACCTGGGGCACCTGAGTTAGCTCTTATATCAGCACCTTTGAATTTTCCATAAAGAGCACCATCCACCGTATTTTGAGGCGTTACTCCAGTTAATTCTTCAGCTGAAATTGAAGCTACCGCGTTTGCTAGGTTGGCTCTTTTTACTGATGTTGCCATACCTGTAATGACCACTTCATCCAATTTGTTAGCTGATTCTTCCATATTTAGATCGAGTACATTGCTATCGGAAGAAACCTCTACCGTTGTAGTGGCATATCCTAAATAGCTGAACTCTAAACTGCCAGGATCAGCAGTTACATCTATGGAATAAGATCCATCAATGTCGGTAATAGTACCAGCAGTGGTACCTTTTACCAAAATAGAAACACCTATGAGAGCCTCTCCATTTTGATCAGTGACTGTACCCGTCACTGTGTACTGTGAAAAACCGACCACAGCACAAATCGATACTAAAAGCACCGAAAATGTCAGTCGACATAAGATTTTTTTCATACTTGTTTTTTCATAGTGAAGATGCATGAATAGCAACTTCGATTAATAAATAGGATTTAAATAAACATTAGATTAATTCAGCGCTAATGTATTCCAAAGATTCGAAGTCGTATACCCCGATTTAAATATTCTTTGATATTGTAAAAACGTATTAGCGCTCCACAATATACCGCCTAGAAAGAAAATATATTATTGAATATAGATAAATGAATATGCAGAGACTATAGATCAACGTAGTTTATAGGCTAACGCAAAAATATTTAATTCTTGATGTGCCTTTGTTTTGAACTTGTGAGATTTGCTAATTTCGATGTATGTTTATTTTGTCTATACCCTTCTACAGTTCAAAATAATGAAACTAATTTAATGAGCAACTCTCCTATATTAACAAACTGGACTTTTCATAAGCCAGATAATTGCACCTTTAATGAAAATAGAGTTAGCTTCGTACTCTAATGTTAATCATAAGAAGAACATATAGGATAAGATCAAATAGGAGACCCGTCCGGGTCTGATATAATTATTGCCGAGCCCTCTCAGGGCAGGTTACATTTTCCATTTCCATTTCCGTTTTCAAATTCAAACATTCTAAACAAACTATAAATAATGCAAGGTGCATTGACTATTAGATTAGCTAATAACACTGATCATAAATATGCAGATAGCATATCAAACATGTACAGAGAATCCTCAAAACATAGAGGCACAGGCATAGCAATTAGAGAACCAGAATATATATGTCAGAAGATTTCTGAAAGAAAAGCTATGATCGCCTTTATTGGTGAGACTCTAGGTGGGTTTTGTTATATAGAAACTTTCAGCAAAGGAACATATGTCTCTAATAGTGGACTTATAGTAGATCTACAGTTCAGAGGAATAGGACTAGGTAAAAAGATCAAAGCTGAAATATTTAAAATGGCACGTGAGAATTATCCTGATGCTAAAGTATTTGGAATCACAACTAGCAGTGTGGTCATGAAGATCAATAGTGACCTAGGTTATATGCCGGTTTCATTTAAAGAACTTACTGATGACGAGGAGTTTTGGAAAGGTTGTAACAGTTGCCCCAATTTTGATATTCTATTACGTAATGATAAAAAGCTGTGCTTATGTACAGGAATGTTGGCTAAATCAAAAAATGAAGTGATGAAAATTGATCTTAGTGACCTTGTTTTAAAAGAAGAAAACAATTCAAATGAATAATAAAATAGTATTGGCATATAGTGGAGGATTAGATACTTCATATTGTATCCTTCACCTTATTGATGAGGGATATGAGGTCCATGCAGTTTCGGTAAATACAGGAGGGTTTAGCAATGAGGAGTTAGTGGAACTAGATCAGAGAGCTATGGCTATGGGAGCTGCGAGATATGAGTGTATTGATATCACTGAGCAGTATTATGATGACTGTCTTCGATATCTCATTTATGGTAATGTTCTACGTAGTAACACTTATCCATTGAGTGTGAGTTCTGAAAGAGCTTTTCAAGCTATGGCTATATTGAAATATGCAAAAACTCATGGGATAAATACTATAGCACATGGTAGTACCGGAGCAGGAAATGATCAAATCAGATTTGATACTGTGTTTATAAGCGATGCTGATGATTTTGAGATCATTACTCCCATACGTGACAAGAAATTGAGTCGTCAAGAGGAGATAGATTATATCCATTCAAAAGGTTTTGATTGGTCAGAACAAAAGAAAAACTATTCTATCAATCAGGGATTGTGGGGCACAAGCATAGGTGGTAAAGAGACCTTGACCTCTAGGCATACCATTCCTGAAGAAGCCTATTTGTCAGAAGCAAAAAGTGTGATACCTCTTGATTTAGAAATCACTTTTGAAGAAGGAGAGCCTGTAGCCCTAGATGGGGAAAAATATAAATCCAAAGTGTCCTTAATTCAAAAGCTAAATGAGATAGGAAGTTCTTTTGCTATAGGACGTGATATGCATGTGGGTGATACGATAATTGGTATAAAAGGAAGAGTAGCTTTTGAGGCTCCTGCAGCTTTAATAATTATAAAGGCGCATCATCTTTTAGAAAAACATACTCAAAGTAAGTGGCAATCATATTGGAAAAACCAATTGTCAGAATGGTATGGAATGTTTCTTCATGAAGGAAAATATCGAGAACCCGTGATGAGAAATATTGAAACCTTTCTCACTGATACTCAGAGTACTGTGAATGGAAGTGTATATCTAAAATTACATCCATATAGATTTGAATTGATAGGCATTGAATCACCAAACGATCTGATGAGTGCCAAATTTGGTTCTTATGGAGAAGAAAATTTAGCATGGAGTGCTGATGACGCCAAAGGATTCACAAAGATTTTTTCTAATGCAGATCGAATCTACCAAAGCATAAATCAGAAAAATGAATAGTAAAATACGGGCAGGGATAGTAGGAGGTGCCGGTTATGCCGGAGGTGAATTAATAAGATTGCTTACTGGACATCCAAACGTTGAAGTACAGTGGGTATTAAGTCAGAGTCAGAATGGCAAAAAAATTCATGAAATACATCATGATCTATTAGGTTGGAGTGATCTGACATTCCAAAATGAAATGACTTCTGCGATTGATGCTCTTTTCATTTGCTCTGGTCATGGAAAAAGTAAAGCATTTTTAGATCAAAATAAAATTGATGAACACGTGGTGATCATCGATTTATCAAGAGATTTTAGATTGAAAAGCGAAGAACATGACTATGTATATGGGCTATGTGAATTGAACAAAGAGCAGATTAAAAAGTCTAACAAAATTGCTAACTGTGGATGTTTTGCTTCATGCATACAAATAGGATTACTTCCAGCGGCTAAAGAGGGATGGCTTAAATCCGATATACATGTAAATGCAATAACAGGTAGTACTGGTGCAGGCCAATCTAAATTAGATACAACGCACTTTTCATGGAGAAATAATAATATTTCTATTTACAAAGCATTCAAGCATCAACACTTAGGTGAAATTTTACAAAGCATATCTCAAGAAGACCAATCTTTTGATAGTCATATCAATTTTCTGCCAGTGCGTGGAGATTTTTCACGAGGCATTTATGCCAGTATGTATTTCAATTGTGAAGTGGATATAGAAATGATAAATGAAACATATAGAGATTATTATAAGAATTCTCCTTTTGTACATATTACTTCACATAACCCTTCTTTAAAAGAAGTTGTGAATACTAATATGAACTATATCCACCTGGAACGAATAGATAACAAATTGCTGATCATCAGCATGTTAGACAACTTGGTGAAAGGGGCTGCAGGACAAGCAGTTCAAAATATGAATATAGTTTTTGATCTTGAAGAAGATGCAGGCTTGCAGCTGAAAGCATCTGTATATTAAAAAATTAAGATGAATTTATACAATGTATACAGTCTATTTGATATAAATCTGAGACATGGTAAAGGAGCGATGGTTTATGACGAGAAAGATGTTGGTTATTTAGATTTTTACGGGGGGCATGCTGTGATAAGTGTTGGACATTGCCATCCTCACTATACAGAGACCATTCAAAATCAACTACAAAAATTATCTTTCTACTCTAATTCTGTGGTGAATGAGTTACAGCAAGAGCTAGCTGATAAACTAGAGCATGTAAGTGGAGAAAAAGGCTATGATTTGTTCTTGATCAATAGTGGTGCCGAGGCCAATGAAAATGCACTAAAGTTGGCTTCATTTCACAATGGAAGAAAAAAAGTCATTGCGCTAACAAATGGTTTTCATGGCCGCACTTCTGCAGCAATAAACATAACACATACTGGTCAAAAACATGCTGCTCTTATCAATCATGGAGTAGAAGTCATCTATTTTGACAAAGATGATAAGGATGGTATCGTAACAGCAATTCAAAACAAGGATGTAAGTGCAGTCATTCTTGAAGCAATTCAGGGGGTAGGAGGTTTAGATATGATTTCAAAGGAATTGGCAAAGGCTATAGAAACTGTTTGTTTAGATACGGATACTTTATTAATAATGGATGAAGTGCAATGTGGATATGGTAGATCAGGAGCATTTTTTGCTTTTCAACATTTATATATTTCGCCAGATCTTATTACCATGGCAAAGGGAATGGGAAATGGATTTCCAATTGGTGGAGTCCTCATCAAAGGAGAAAAAATGCCCGCTGTAAAGGGGAGATTAGGAACTACATATGGTGGTAACCACTTAGCTTGTGCAGCAGGTATCGCAGTTTTGGATATTATATTAGCTGAAGGACTTATTGAAAATGCGAAAAAGATGGGTTTGATGCTTTCCAAAGAATTAGGCAATTTGAAAGACATAATACAAGTAAAGGGAAAGGGATTGATGATGGGAGCAGAATTTGACTTTCCTGTAAAGGCTTTGCGTAAAAATTTGATTTTTAATCAACATGTTTTCACTGGAAGTTCTTCCAATCCGAATCTTTTGCGATTACTCCCTCCATTAAATATCACAGAAAATCAGGCAGATCAATTTATTCAAGCCTTGAGAAAGGAATTGTAAAATCGAGGATTCATTCTATGCTATCTCCTCCCTTTTTAAAGAAGAGGATACAAGAGATAGTTAAAATTCAAAAAACGATCAAATGAAGAATTTTTACTCTGTATATGATGTAGAAAATGTAAATGCTCTTGTCAAAAGGTGCCACGAAATTAAAAATGATCCTTTTGGAAATAGAGAAAAAGGCAAAAACAAACTCCTAGTTCTGCTCTTTTTTAATCCTAGTCTCAGAACCAGATTGAGTACACAGAAGGCTGCATACAATTTAGGCATGGATGTCATCTGTATGAATATGGCTGAGGGATGGAAATGGGAAATGGAAGATGGATCAGTTATGAAATTTGAAACCGCAGAACATGTAAAGGATGCAGCTCGAGTCATAAGTTCATATGCTGATATCATCGGTGTGAGAACATTTCCTACTCTTAAGAATAAGACAGAAGACTATAAAGACAAAGTAATCAATGCGTTGATGAAATACAGCACGGTACCTATAGTGAACATGGAATCGAGCATACTCCATCCTCTTCAGTCTTTAACAGATTTATTTACTATCAGAGAGAAAAAAGGCAATAAGTCTCTCAAAGTAGTTTTGAGTTGGGCACCACATCCTAAAGCATTGCCTCAAGCTGTTTCTAATTCATTTTTGCAATGGATGAAAGTAGTGAATATTAATGTAACTATTTGTAATCCAGCTGGTTATGATTTGGATCCATCTTTCACAAAAGGCCATCATATTGTTCATTCACAAAATGAAGCCTTTAATGAAGCAGATGTGGTATATGTGAAAAATTGGTCCTCAGTTGAAACTTATGGTCAATTTCTACCTCATGAAAAAGACTGGATGATCACTAAGGAAAAATTGGACAAAACCAATGATGCATTGCTCATGCATTGTCTACCTGTAAGAAGAAATGTGGTCATTTCAGATGATGCATTGGATAGTGATAACTCTGTTGTGATAGAACAAGCAGGAAATAGAGCAATTGCCGCCCAAGCTATTCTGGAGAATTTATTGGAGTAAAGAATTCTATTGCTGACTGATGTCTATTTTTTAGATTGTTCAGATCCATTTCTGACGAGTTTTGAGAATCCCAATTGCACGCCTTATAGATCATAGATCAAGTATTCTTTATTGCAATACAGAAGTATAATTTTCCAAGCAAAATATTTACACTTCTTGAAAAAGTTAAAAGTCAATCAGTAAGACCACTTGCCCTGAATTGCCATCAAAATAACGGTGCTTGTAAATGGGTGAGTGGGTTCCATCTTGTATGAATGACTTAACATTTATGAATGCACTCAATTTTTAAGAACTAGAGTTTTTGCCTTATGACAAATTGAAATGAGGTGATGAGACATTCTGGATTAGAAGACCTTTCTCTTCAATTTTCAATAGGTAAAACCACTTTGACATTTTTTGGTGTGAAATGTGTACTGTAAATAGAATCTTTCAACAAAAAACGAAATCTATGAAATTGAAGATTTGGGCTTTATGTAGCCTAGTTGTATCTCTCCTATTTCTTTTTTCATCAGTACAAAGTCAAGATGAACCGGGCGAGGTAACTCGTACCTATGCGCTGACTAATGTACATATCACGACAACACCTGGTACGATGATTAAGAATGGCACAGTGGTCATTAAGGATGGGCTTATCCATAGTGTAGGCCAAGATGTAATTATCCCAGCTGACGCTCAGGTTATTGAAGCCGATACCATGTTTCTCTATGCTGGATTTATTGATGGTCTGTCTCACATAGGGATACCAAAACCAAAGGAAGCCGAGCGTAAAAGAGAAAAAGACCCAGGTAATCCAACAAATGAAAGAGCTGGTATCACACCTGAGAAAAGTGCAACATCACTCCTTAAGGCAACAGACAAATCTATATCTGACTACAGAGCAGTGGGTTTTACAGCGGCCCACACAGTACCATATGGAAGAATGTTGCCAGGTCAGGGTTCAGTTATTTTATTAGACGGTGATAATGCGTCAGATTTAATATACAAATCAGATATGAGTACTTATGGGCAGCTTTTAGGATCCCAAGGAGTATTTCCAAATACTATCATTGCGGTCATCACTAAATACAGAGAGCTCTATAAGCAAAGCCAACAAGCTAGCTCACATATGACAAAATATAAGAGTAATAGCATAGGAATGAAGAGACCTGCATATGATGCAGCTACATTGGGTTTAATATCAGTGACTAAAAGGCAGTCAACTCTATTTATGTCAGCCCATGATCATTTGGATATTCATCGAGTTTTAGGACTCCAAAAAGATTTAGGATTTAAGATGGCTTTAGCTAATGTCAAAAATGCATACCGTCTAACTGATCTCATAAGAACTAAGAATATACCTGTATTACTTTCTTTGGATCTTTTCAAAAAAGAGAAGGAAAAAAAGAAAAAGAAAGAGAAAAAGGAAAAGGACATGTGGGATAAGGAGAAAGAAGCGCTGAATAAGAGAAAAGCAGAGGAAAGAAAAAGTATAGAAGGACAGGCTGCGGCTTTCAGCAAAAAGGGCATAAGATTTGGATTTTCCACAGACGGTGCTTCAGCTAAAACTGTAATGGATAATGTAAGACGGCTTATAAAAGCAGGACTTTCTGAAGATGCTGCACTTGCCGCTTTGACTACTTATCCGGCTCATATTTTGGGAGTAAGCCAGACTATGGGAACTGTTCAGAATGGAAAGATTGCAAATTTAGTGGTTTCCAAAACACCAATTTTTGATGAAAAGTCGAAGGTGAGATATGTTTTTGTAGATGGAAATTTGCATGAATATGAGGAAAAGAAAAAGGACGCTAAAAAGAAGGAAGGTAAAGTCAGTGATAAGAATAAGGCTTATGTAGGGACTTGGGAGTTTTCAATTAACATAGGTGATGATGTTTTGAAAGGTGAGATAGTAATAACTGAATCTGAAGATGGTACCCTTCAAGGAGAAATGACAGGTGCACAACTAGATAGTACAGTAGAAATAGAAGAAATTACTATAGATGGCGATGAATTGTCATTCACTGCTGATGCAGAGGGTGATACTATAAGTTGGAAAGGAACAATAGATGGAGATAGTATGGAAGGCGAAGTGAATACAGGACCTATGGGAACGTTTCCGATCACTGCGACAAGGACTTCTTCTCCTGAATAAATTTAAATTAAGAAAATAGAATATAATGAATTTAATCATAAAAATAGGAATACTGATCCTCTTCACAAATGGACTTTTGGCTCAGCAAGGTGGAAGTATTCTCATTAAAAATGGTACTGTAATTACTGTTACAAATGGTGTAATAGAAAATGCTGATGTGCTAGTACAAGATGGTAAAATCAAACAAATTGGACCAAATTTGTCAGCAGGATCATCTACGAAAGTTGTAGACGCGTCTGGCCAATATGTTATGCCGGGAATCATAGATGCTCATTCTCATATTGGAATAGATGCAGTAAATGAGGCTACTAATCCTGTTACAGCTGAAGTTTTCGTAGGGGATGCCATAAACCCGATGTCTATATCTGTCTATCGGGCTTTAGCAGGGGGAGTGACAGTATCTCATGCTATGCATGGTTCAGCCAATGCTATAGGAGGACAATGTGAAACTATCAAACACAGATTTGGAACTTGGGATCCTGAAGAAATGAAAATGAAAGGTGCACCTCGAACAATCAAATTTGCTCTTGGAGAAAACCCAATGAGAGTACATGGAGAA
>MDSX01051509.1_pt1 | contig 15107 bp, 7 predicted proteins | sample 811141 | NCBI WGS metagenome assembly MDSX01 (sample SAMN05326642, study PRJNA326480) | marine metagenome | isolation source: seawater | place: Atlantic Ocean: South East | collected 2010
ACCAGTGCGAGTGGTGTGATGGTATCGCTGTACACGTAAACTGTTTGCTTTCTCCTGGCTCTACATTCCTAGTCTCTGTGTTTTCCCCGCGGTGACAACGTGGTGGTTGTATGCTACACAACGTGAACAAGAATTCCACCCCGTGTGGGAGCGCGCTGCGCGAGCTCTTCACCGTGGTCGCGAGCGGGCGCGACGCGGACGTCGCGGAGGTGGAGCGTCTCCTCGCGAGCCTCCACAACACCCTCTTGCGCGCGCTTGAGTGCGACGGGGCGGGCCGCCCGGTCGGGCGCTCCGGCCCGGCCCCGGCTACGCCGCACGCGACCGATGCTTCGGCGCTGCTGCAGCTCGATGCGAACGCCACAGAGGAGGTGCTTCGCGAATTTCGCTCCGAAGCATACAACGACTGGGCGGCTCTCTGCGAGGCGACGGCCGAGCCGCCCCCGCAGCACCAGGAAGCCCGCCCTATCCCGGTCGAAGCCCTGCCCGCCGCGTTGCAGTTGCTGCGCTTCGCCCACGCGAGCCGGTGCATGCTGCTCCGCACTCTGCAGCAGATGTTCGTCATCGCCTACGACTCGGACGCCGCGCTGCACGCTCCGGTGCGCGACCACGTTGTCATGCTGCTCTTCGACCAACAGCTCGCCGAGCGTCTCCGCGCCCTCTTCCAAGCCGAGTGTGCGGCGCGGTCGCTTCCGGCCGCCGCAGTCGCCGCCCGACTGCCCGCGCGGCTGCGGCCGAACACAGCCGGCGCCGCGCGAGCCGACGACCCCCTGCACGGCGCACGAGCCACGTGGATGGGGGCGGTGCGCGCCGAGCTGCAGGCGCAGCGCGCGGTCGAGTGCAACGAGCTGCTGGGCGTACTCCTGCTTGCGGAATACGCGCCGATCTGCCGCGTCGAATCGATCTGCTCGTTTGCAGCGGAGCAGGATAGCGGTCCCAACGGAGCGCGCCGCCTCAGCCGCCTGGTTCACACGCTCGCGCCGACCCTCGTCGATCCCAGCGCCGCCACCGAGGGTGCGTCGGCGACAGCAGTCGCACTACGCGCGCGCGGTGAGCAGCTCGCGGCTCTTGTGCTCATCGCCGCGCTGCTCGGCGAGCTTCGCCGTTGCCTGCAGCTATCGCGGGGAGGCGCGGCCGCGCGCCATAGGGCGGAGGCGCTGCCGCTGCAGTCTGAGCTGCAGCGCCGCGGGACCACCGCGGAAGGAGTGGAGGGGATGACAGCGCGCCACCTTCCGACTGGACAGCGCGTGCTTGTGGAACATGTTGACGCTGCTGCCCAGCTCGTGACCGTCCGGCGCCTCGACCACGACGCCCGCGCGGGCGGAGACGTCATTGAGACGATGGGGACGGCGGAGGTGCAGTTGCTTGGAGTGGGCGACTGCCTCGCTTCCCTCGCCGCAGACGCAGAGGTGAGCTGCGGAGCGACGGCCACCGGCGGCGCTGCGCTCGGCACGGTGTTGCTCGCGTGGTGCGCGGTGAAGCTCTGGTCCGCCCCGGCGGAGGGTGTCATTCCGCTCTCCGACAGGCTTGCCACCTGCGGCGCATCGCTCGGCGGGCTCACTTGGCCCGTCACGCTGCTGCGCTCAGCCGGATTCCGAGCTGACGAGCCGCCGCACGCGATACCCTCGCTCGCGCGGCGGCTGGTGGTGGAGCTGGTCTCCTCGCTCGTCGCGCAGCCGCGCGATCAGGGCGCTCGCCTCAGGCGGCTGAGCCGCCGACCCCTCGAGAGCTCGGAGTGGGCCGACGCCGCCGGCTGGGCGGAAGACTCGCGCACCTCGCGCGGCTTATCCCTGGCGAGCGAGGCGCCGCTGCAGTTGCTCGTGGCAGCAGTGGCCGAGAGCCCATCTCTCTGCAGCCTGGTGTGGGACGAGTGCGACGAGCCGGCGCCCATCGCCGCACGGCCGCTCGCTGCGCTCCTGCACACACACGCGCACGAGTGGAAGCTGCGGCCGTTGGAGAGCTGGCAGCTACCCGCACTTCTTGCGGCCCTCTGCGCCGGCAGCGTTTCGGCGACGCGAACCTGGGAGATGGCCGAGGAGCTCGGCATGCCATCACAGCTACGGGAGGCGCTCCGCGTGCTGCCGTTGCTGCAGCCGCACGCCGCCGCCGCGACGCCGGCGGTGCGCGTTGGACGTGCAGCCCTCGCACTGCTCGCACACGCTCCGGAGGCGAGGGGCTCGTCAACGCTTGTGCCGTCGCAAGAGCTGATCGCGCTTCTTCCCGTGTGCGCGCGACTTGACGCCGCCGCCGCGCTTGCCGGCGCCGATGATTCGATGCTGCTGGTGCCGCCGTGCGCACAGCTGCTCGCCGCTCTCGCCACGCGCGCTTCCTCGAGCCGCGAGCCGCTGCGCACGCATCTCGCCACCGCCGCATTGCTCCGCCCTGACGCACCGCAGTGGCTGTCTGCGGGCCACGCTCGCGGCGTGCTGTCGCTGCTTGCGCTGCTACGCTCTCTGATCGAGCCCGACAACGCGACCGACGCGTTGCAGCCGGCGCCGCCCGCTCTGCGCTCCGCGCTCCTTTTCGTAGCGCTCCGGCTTTTGCCTGCGGCGCCCGGAGGCGAATCGCCTGTGCTCCACGTTGCAGTCAAGCACGCGAGCTTCCAGCTGCTGTCTGCCGCACTTGACCACAGCGGCGGCGCCGCGCTCGTTCCAGGTTCCCTCGGCGCCGAGCTCGTCGAGCCGCTGCTCCAGGCAGTGCCCGCGCACGACGCGCTGCTAGACGTGCTCGCTTGGGCAGCGGGGCCGCTGCATCGGCTATCGATGCACGCTGCACGGCAAGGTTCGCCGGCCACACTCGCAACCGAGTCTCCACCTTTGCGGGCGGTCGGCGAACTGATCACGGCCGGGCTCGGGCTTCTCTTGCGGCTGCTGCAAGCGGCGCATGCGCGTGGAGGATCCTGTGCGCTGCACCAGGCTCTCCTCTTCGGATCGGTCTCGCCTGCTGCTGCCGAGCGACTTCTCCCCCACGACGTCGCGCGAGGCGGCACTGGCGTGAACGCCCTCGGACCGTCTGAGAATGCGACGCCGCCAACGGCGCCGAAAGCGAGCACAGTGGGCGCATTGCGCGCGTTGGCGCTATGCTTGCTGCTGCCGGCGGAGGAGCTCGCGGGCGAGGAGGGTGCTGCGCACGAGGCCGACGCTGGGAGTTCGGCCGGTCCTTTGGGCGCGCGCTGCCTCGCGCTTCTCTGCCATGCCGCGCGCCGCGCTCCACTGGAACCGCACCTCGTAACGCAGCTTAGGCCGCTTGGCCTGCCCCTCAGCTCCGTGCTTCGCCGCTGGCTCGAGGCAGCGCTGCTGAGCGCGACCTCCGAGCCATTGGATCGCGCACACTCGCCGGGCGACTGGCCCGACCGTGCCGCGGCGGCGCTGCAGCTGATTGGCGCGGCCGCAGAGGCCCAGCCAGAGTTACTTGGCCCGCTATGCCGCGGCCCGATTCGGCGTGGTGAGGCGGCCGTCATCCGTCCAGAGTGCGACTCGCCCCACGGCGGGTGGGGCATCATGCGCGGCGGGCAGGCTGCCACCGTGGAAGAAGTGACTTACGAGCCAACGGTGCTCGTGCGCCTGGCACTCGGTTCGCAGGGACGGGAATGGCGCACCTCGCGGCCGCTGCAACTCGAGCTCGGCGTACAGCGGCCACCAGTTGCTGCGTGCGCGTGGCGGCCTGCCAAAAAGCTGCACGACGACTGGGAGCTCGCGGCGCGGGACGGGGGACACGCATTGGCGCCCCCCAAAGCCACGGCAGCTGCCGCGGACGCCGGCATCGGCATCGGCATCGGCATCGGACACGCTGGCGCCCCAGAGCTGCCGGGCGTCATTGACGCTGGCGCCTCAGAGCTGCCGGGCATGCTGCTCGTCGAGCGTGTGTTTGTCGCGCGCAGCGGGCGGCAGGATGGTGGTGGGGTTTCACAGTCCGCGCTTGGAACGCTCGCGCTCGCGGTGCTGCTCGCCGCGTGGGCGCAGCCCGCGGCACAGGCAACGCTGGGCGCCCTTCGCAACTCGGCCGACTTCTGGACGGCGCTCGGCGAACTCCTGTGCGCAGACGAGACGGCCGACGATCCTCACGCAGCAACCGCACCCACGGTCGCCAGCAACACCGACGCTGCCACGGCGCACGAGCATGCCGAACTTCGGCTCAGCACTGCGCATCACAGGGTGGCCCGTGCGCTGGGCGCAACGATTCTTGCAAGCGAACTCCACCGGGAGCTGGCGAGTGCTCCCGTACACCCCGCCGGCGAGCTTGCGGAGCGGCTCCTGCGCTGGCTCTCGGAGGACCCCGCTCGTATCGCCGCCAGCCTTATGGCGCCTGAAGCCCTTCGGGCCTCTTCGGCGCTGCAAGCGACACGCCAGCTCGTTCTGCGCGCGCCGTGTCCGTTTCTTTGTGAGGATGCGGAGGCGCCCACAACGGCACCGGTCGATTGCTTCCGGTTGCCGCGTCCCCCGCGCGTGCCCCCAACGCAGGGGATGTGGGCGGGTGGGTCGGCGGCCATGCTGCACGTGCCTAAGCTGCTGAACGTTGAGGCGCTGCTCGTGCGGGCGGGGCGAACGGCAGAGAGTCGCGAGCGTGCCGAGCGCGAGCTGCGCATTGTCCTCGGATCTCGCGACGACGGCTCCGCCGAGCAGCTCGCTTGCTCATTTATGGCCTATGAGCGCGGGCGCTCGGCACTTGAAGCGGAGGCTGCGGCGGAGCGCTCCGCCGCATCGCTCGCCGCAGGAGCGACCGTTGCGAATGCCGAGCACACCGCGCTTGCGGCGCACTGCCAGGCGGCGCGTGCATTTCGCAGTCTCCTCACAGTCATTGCACGACGGGCACCGGCTGGCGCAAGTGCGTCGCGAGCGTGGCTCGTGCCGGACTGCGATAATCGACCGCTCGAGCAACTGCTTCAGGCCACGCGCATGTCACACCCACTCGCTCGAGCTCAGCCCGCGTGGTGCGTCAGCTGCGAACGAGGACGTGCGCACTTGGCATTCGCTCTTCAGCTGCACGGCGCAGCAGCCGTGCTGCGCGCCGGCCCGTCGCCCACCCGCCACAGCGGCGCCGAGCGGTCGGGAATGGCCTCGGCCCGCCCGCTTCCGATTGGCAAGTCACGCACCGCACCCGGCTGGCTCGAGAGCAGTGAAAGCCGCGAGCTTCAACTGTTCATACTCACGCGCCTCCTGCTCGGAGGCGAAGCTGTAGGACAGACCTCCGCGTCGTCGCTACTAGCGCCCTCCCTGCTGCAGATGTGCGACTGCCTTGCGAACGCCCCAGCAGAAAGTGCGCCTCGCGGCGGCACCGCCACCGGTACCGGTTGGGGGCTGCAGCTGTGTGTACTTTCACGCCTCTTGCCGGCTCTCGGGGACGCGGCGCAGGCACCTGCCCCCCCTCCCGGTGCACATCCCCGCGCACCCTCTCCGAATCCTCGTGAGAACTCCCCGCCGCCGGCCCGTTCCTCGCAGCACATGGCCGCGCGTGCGCTCGCAACCGCGCTGTTGCCGTTGGTCCGGCCGGCTGTGCCGCCTGCGCGCGTTGAGATCGTGCTCTTGACGCTGATGCCGCTCGCGCGCGCCACGGAGCCGGCGCAAGCGCTGCTCGCCGCCGGCTTGTTGCCGCTCCTGACAACGCTCGTGGGCGCGCAGCGAGTTGAGCCTCCACCCCGCTCGCACGCCAGCGACGGAGAGGAGAAGGCGAGGACCCCGGTGTTCCGAGTGTGGTATGTGACCCTCGCGCTTGCCACCACGTTGCTCGAAGCAACAGCCACAGCCACGGGCGATTCCAGTCTCAGGAGGGGTGCACAGCTAGGGCAGGTAGCGCCGCTCCTTGCAGCAGCCCGGCCGCGCCTGGTGGAGGCGGTGGCGGGCGGCCGCGGCCAGCGTGTGGCTGTGCGCTTGCTGCAGTGCGTGGCACGATTGGGTGGGCTCCGGTTGCCCGAGCTTGCGCTGGGCCCGCTGTTGCGCGCGGCACTCCGCTTCACAGCTAGCGCACTGCCTGCCGAGAGGCAGATGGCAAGGCGCGCCGCGCTCGCGGCGACGCTCTGCGCGGCCCTTGCCGCGCTCGACGGGGCATCGCTTCCTCGTTCACGCTCAATCGACGCAGCGCCCGACGGGGTGCGCAACCACACGCCCGAGGGCACGATGGACGACGCACCCGGCGAGCCGCCGCCCGACCCGTACACTGCACTCCGCGCCGTGCTGTGCGCGCTGCGGTCTGCGCCGCCCGCGCAGATGCGCGAAGCACTTGGCGCCGCGGCAGAGCGCTGCATCGCGCTCGCCGCCGATCTGCGACTGCAAGCGACTGAGGCTGCGCAGCCTCGGGCGCACTCGACTGTGCGCGGGTTGCAACTCGATGCGCTCCGGGCTGAACTTCGCGTTTGGGTCGACGACGAGCTCGACGACCCCGGCGACACGGTATTGCGGGAGCGCCTCACGAGATTCATAAGTGCCGCCTTTAATTGGCGCCGCCTTTTAATTGACGACCCGTGCCGCCTGTTAGTCGTCTAGATATGCGGAGTCTCGGCGGTAATTCACATAATTCCCGGTATTCGTCTAGGAGTACTTTATACTGGATACACTTCACAGTACGGCTTAGTACAGTGCTGTTCATGGTACAGGTACTGCCGTCCTGGGGTACACCTCTGCACCACAACTTGCGCGCGCGCCTGCATGTCAGTTTCTGCCAGCGAGGTCCTGGCCGCCACTTTGCGATCAACAGTTCCTGCCCTCGTTCTCGACCACATTTGTGCATCTGACTTCACGGTGCCGTCGAAGGTGCCTTTGTGTGGAGTCGCCCTGTTCGCCGACATATCCGGCTTCAGCTCCCTTTGCGAGCACTTTGAGAACGACCCAGGCTCCCTCCTCTCAACTCTCAACAAGTACTTCTCGCTCATACTGAAGGTGATTCGGTCACAAGGGGGGCACGTGATCGATTTCGCAGGTGATGCATTGATCTGCGTGTTTGCGTGCCACGCACGGCCAGCTGCAGGCGACGCACGCACGGACGGCCAACTGCAGGCGACGCACGCACTCGCGGCCGCGTTCGAGCTCCAGCACATGCTGCACAATGCGCGCATGACACCAGAGACGATCTTGAGCTTGAAGGTGGGGGTAGGGATGGGCCCGGCTAGTATGTTCTACGTTGGCGGGCACATGGGACGCTTCGAATACTTCGCCGCCGGTGCCGCGCTGGAGGAGTGCTTCCAGGCCGCAAAGACGGGCGCATCGGGTGACGTCGTGGTCTCAAGCCCCGTGTGGGCAGAGGTGCACGGCCACTGTGAGGGTACTCGTTCAGAGAGCGGCCACTACTTGGTGCGGCGCATGCAGCAGACCGTGCGCAAGCGGTCCGTGCACCGCACAGCGGTCGCTCCGAATCTGTCGGCCGTGGCGGCGGCGCGTTTGCGTTTGTTCGCACCGCCGGCGCTGGTGCGCGCGGCAGAGTTCGAGGCGTTGGTTGGGCAGGCTGGCAGGCCGTGGACAATCTCAGTCGTCAAGGCCTCGGTGCTCTTCGTCCACTTCGGAATCGGCGGTGTTTTGGACTTGCTGGACCTTGACTGCGTGAACATGCACAAGGTGCTACTTACCGTCCAGCAGCACGTGCATGACATGCAAGGTTGCACCCACCGATTCACCGTTGATGACAAGGGCTGCGTCATGAAGGTCGTCTTCGGTGCCAACATTCCGCACGAGGACCAGCCTTATCGAGCCGTGCTCGCTGCCCTGCACATACGCGACGCCCTCTCTTCCCACGGGATTCAGGCTGCGCTCGGGGTGGCGTCGGGGGAGTGTCTCATCGGACCTGTGGGAGCAGCGTGGCGGCAGGAAATGACGACACATGGCACTCGGGTCATCCTCGCCGCCCGGCTGATGGAGGCCGCCGCGAGCTTTGGTGGCATGGTCTTGTGCGACGATGCGACGCACGACGCGACGCGCGACGAGATCCGCTTTGTCCGCCTGAGGCCGCTCGGGATCAAGGGCAAGCGCGGCCTCGTCCAGCCGTACAGGCCCGTGGCCTCATCAGACATGCTCGAGAAGCCCATGCTGCGAGATCTATCGGGCAAGGCATACTGCGCGTCCGGTGCTGAGCCCCAGTGTGCCCTTCGCCGGTGCATAGACTGGCTCTCGTCCCCTGAACCGCGCGTTTCTTCCGTCGTGCTCTCGGGCTCTCCCGGTTCCGGCAAGACACAGCTGACGATGCAATTGCGAGCCGTGCTTGAGCCGCGCTGCCGCGTACTGCATGTGCTCTGCCGCCCTCACGAGCGGCACCAGCAGGGCGCGCTGCTCCGGCGCCTCTTCGCGCAGCTATGCGGGCACGACGTTTGGCCGTCCCTCCGTCACCTCATACCGATGCTCCGCCCGCACGCGACCGACGGGCTGGGCTCAGCCGCCTACGCGCGCGCTAGCGGACTCTCGCCTTCTGACGGCGACACTCAGCGCGCTCCTTGCGAGAAGCGGGGAGCAGACATGCTCACGGTGGCTCTGCGGGTGATGGCAGACTGCGCCGGCGACCCCGCCGGCCTCGCGCTCCTCGTCGACGATGTCGACCACGCCGACGCGCAGTCGTGCGAGTTCCTGCGACGGCTTGCAGAGGCCGGGCCAGGACCCTGCCCAGTGCTGCTCTTGCTCACCTGCCGCGAGCCCAGGAAGTCGTTCTCAGCGCCGACGCCGGGAGCGAGCGCGAGCCGCGCGGCGCCGCCACTGACAACGGGCACTCAACTCGTACACAAGCTCGCGCGACACGCCCGCTGCATGCCGCTGACGCTCAAACCGCTCGACGCGGCCGCCTGCGCTCGACTGGCCTGTTCGACGCTGGGAGCGAGTACTCTGGCGCCTCTGGCCGCGTCATTCGTGTGGAAACGCGGCGGGGGCTCGCCGCTACTCTGCCAGACAATTCTCCGCACCCTGGCCAGGCGTGGGCTCGTGCAAGTCGTTGGCGGTGCGGGAAAGCTCACTACCGGCGCCGACGACGCACCGCTGGACTCGGCAACGAGTGCCGCGCTCGCGCAAGCCTGCCACTCCGTGCTGTGCGTCCGGCTCGCAGAGCTGCCGATGGTCCAGCAGCTCATCCTGAAGGTCCTGTCCGTGCTGCCGGCGCCGTGCCCTCCGGCGCTGCTCCTGCACGCGATGCCCGTGCCGATCGATGCGCAGGCACTCGCCGCCGACCTCGTCCAGCTCACCCGGAGGGATTTCCTCCGGGTACGGTCGACCGCAAGACGGGGAGACGACGAGGGCAGGCGCCAGGATGCCGATCTCGCCGATCCCGACGGCCGGGAGCTCGCCTATGCCGATCTTGGCATGCGCGAAGTTTTGCGAGATCTTCTCACGAACGAGCAGAGACGGCGTCTCTAATCTACCCACCCTAGGAATTCCTGCTCTCCTCCCTTCCAAACTATGACCACTCTTTTTCCACTTCCCACCCTCTCACACCAACTCCAACAATGAGAGAGAAGTTGAACTCCCACCTCCACTCTCTTTATGTGCGTCAGGACTTCGAGTCATGCCTGCGCTGCATCGAATCGGTGCTGTCCGAATGCAAGGGCATGTCGGAGTACCCGGTGTACGTCAAAGCGCTGATCAAGCGGCAACGCGGCGAGATCCAGGAGTCAATGCAGCTCTTCCAGGCCGCGACGTGCCTCAATCCGCAGAACGTGTGCAACCTCAAGCAGGTTGGCCGGTCTCTTTACCTGCTGGGCAAGCATAAGGCAGCACTTGACGTGTACGCCGAGGCGCAGCGACTTGGGATCGACGACTGGGAGATATGGCACAACAAGGGGCTGTGCAACATGTACCTGAAGCAATACGAGATGGCCGCCGACTGCTTCCGCCGGGCGAACGCGGTGCAGCGGCACGACACTACGTACATGCAGCTCGGAAAGGTATTCACGCTCCAGGAGGATTACCGCGGAGCCATCGACGTCTACCTGGAAGCCCTAGAGTTCTCGCCGGAAAACCCAGAGCTGCTGACGACTTTGGGGTTGATCTACCTGCGCCTCGGCGAGAACTACAAGGCCTTCGACTTCTTGGGGAACTCGCTCACGCACGACCCCAAGAATCCGAAGACGATCCTCGCCGCCGGGTCGATCATCCAAGTGCGCTGCTCAGCGGCGTGCCGAAAGTCCGCCCATGCCGCTCACGCCGCGCGCGCGCGCGCGCGCGCGCGCAGGACCACTCGGACATGGATGTTGCGCTCGTCAAGTACCGCGTCGCCGCTGTGCAGACGCCCAACTCGGCACAACTTTGGAACAACATTGGGATGTGCTTCTTCGGCAAGCAGCGGTGCGTCGCCAGCCGCGGAGCGCGGCGTTGCCTCGCCGATATCCTGCGCGGCTCGGCGCGGCGCGCAGATACGTAGCGGCGATTGCTTGTCTGAAGCGGGCGCTCTACCTCGACCCATTCGAGTGGATCATCTCGTACAACCTCGGCCTGGTGCACCTGAACACGGGCCAGTATGCCTCGTCGTTCCACTACTTCTCCACTTCCATCAACCTCAAGCCGGACTGTGCGTCCCGCCCGCCAAGCGCGCAAGACGCGCGGCCTGCCCGTCTCCGCCCCCGTCGATTCGGCCCGGCCACCGCGCGCGCTCCGCCGGCGCAGTCCCGTCGTCGTACATGTACCTCGCGATCACGCTCAACCGGCTGGACGACTTCGAGAACGCGTGCTCTGCGTATGAGAAGGCGATCGACATGGAAGCAGACCACCTGTTTGAGCTCAACTACGCCATCACCCTCTACAACAACAATGAGCTCGCCCGGGTGCGCACTCGCCCAGCCCGAGCCAGAGCGTCGGGGAACGCCTGCCGTCCCGCGCGCGCAACCGTGACGTGGCGCGCCGCGTGGACGCCAGGCACGAGTGCACGTCGCGGAGTTCGAGAAGCATTTTGCCCTTCTGGACGAGGAGGCGCGCAAGGCAGATCCCGAGGTGCTGGAACAACACCGGGCGCTCACGGCGGCACTAGGAGGGGGGGCGCCCACCCAATGACCTCCGGCCGACCGTGCTAGTACCGGCCAGGCGTCGCCTGCCGGAGAGAGTCTCGCGGACGAGTGACGAGGATGGGACGGTGTGGGTGAGTTGGAGATGGCAGGGTGTGGGGGTGGAGGAGTGGGGTGGCGCTCGCGCGCGGAGCCACAACTTTTGCCGGCGGCGCCCTCATCCCGCCGATTCCTCGCTTACGGACGGTGCCGTCGTACCTCATCGCGGGGTAGTTTACAGTATATTCCTGTCTAGTAGGAATTCCTACCCCGTAGAGCTCTAGTCGAGCACCGAAATTCCGAAGGCGCAACTCGGTGAAGTAATACTGCTCACGGAGCAAAGATGTCCGGAGAGCTCGTCTCTCTGGTGCAGAAGACGCGCCGGAGCCTTTCTCGTTTAGCCGCGGAATGTGCAAGGCAGGCGGCAGACCACACGCCCGTGGTCGAGAAGGGAGAGAGGCAGGATGCGCTGGTGCAGCAGCAGGAGGCACTCACAGCGGCGCTCGCGCAGCAGTTCGAGCCGTTGCGGGCGGCGCGCGCCGTCGGCGCACGGCTGGAGGCGCCGGATTTCGCGCAGGCTGCCGAGCACGCACCAGATCACCCGCTGGTTGTTGCCCTCGCGACACTCGACCACTCGATCGAGCACGTGCGCGCGCACCCTCATTGGCGCGACTCCTCGCAGCAGCTTGCGGAGATGCGAGGGCTCCGCGGGCGTGCCCTTCAGCTGTGCGCCGCAAAGGTGTCAGCGCCTCTTGTGCAGCTCGCCGAGCAGCTGCGCGCGCGGGCTGCCGCTGCCGGCGCCGGCGACGGCGCCGGAGCGCACGAGCCGCCCGCGACCTGTGGCGCGGCGTCCGCTGCCGCCGCAGCCAAGGGCGCCTGCCCACCGGGCACGGCCACTGCACCCGGGGAGACAGAGGCAGCCGACGAGGCCGAGTCTTCGGGCGGCGGCGAAGCTGGGGCGCCGGCGGTCGCTGCAGGAGCTAGCGAGGGGGCGATCTATGTTCGCTTCGGGGTTCTTGCGCGCAGGCTGCACCCGTGGGCGCGAGAGGTGGCCTCGCGCGCTGCCGAAGACGACGAATGCCTCTCGCAGCTCCGCGACCTGCAAATGACGTACTGGCGGCTGCGCGGCCAGTTATCGACGCCATCTCTCGAAAGCGCGCTCCGTGCCAACTTGGCGCGGTACGGCGCCGAAGCCTGCTACGCGCTGCGGCTTGTGCCCTCGCCGCGCCCCGAACCCACGCAGCACTCGCCCCTCCTGCCATGCCGCCATAAGCACGCCTGAGCAGCACGCCGGGACGCGCGCAGTCCTCCATGCATACGCTCCACGTCGTGCGCGAGGAGCTGGCTCTCCACGCGAGCTTCTTCGTGAGGGTACCCGCCGGCACGGCAGCCGAGAATGTGGGCGGCGGCACAGCCTTGTGGCACGTGTGGTACGATCGGCTGCGGCCGCTGGTGCTGCAGCAGACGGAGCTCGATGTTCTGTGCGAGATGGCGCACATTCTGCGTGTCGAGGTTCTCGGCGCGACTCAGACGGACCACGACGGCGCCTCCTTCGACCCCATCGTCGCGAGGCTGCTTCAGGATGTGCAGGAACGGATCGCCTTCCGCGTGCAGGCATTCGTGCACGATGGAATTCGGAGCTTCCGACCCGCAACCGCGGACGTGGAGCTGCCCGACGAGCCCACGGACAGGGGGGGCTGCTGGTTTCCGCCGCTCTCGCGCGCACTCGCATGCCTTGCTAAGGTGTATCCGTGCGTGCCGCGCCCCGTCTTCCAAGGGCTTGCCCAGGAGGTCGTGAGCGAGTGCATGGCCTCCGTGCTACGCGCGTCAGCACGGCTACGAGCGGACGGCCGCGCAGTAGACGCAGCGCTCCTCGAGATCTCGCAGCTCCTTGCGCTCCGCGAACAAATCGCCCCGTTTAGCTTGGATTTTGCCGTCACGCACAAGGCGCTGGACTTCACGGCGACGCGCAACGTGCTGCGGCAGCTCGCGTCGCGCCAGCGCCTGGGAGGTGTCGCCGCGGTGCTCGACCTCCTGCAGCGAGGCGCGCCGTCGCTGGTGGAGTCTCAGGAGGATGCCAAGGTACAGATTGAGAGGCAGCTCAGAGTCTCCTGCGACACGTTCGTGCTGCACTGCACCGCCGTGTCGATCGGTCAGCTCACCGAGGTACTCGCTGCGCAAGCGCCGGCCACTGCGGCGATCTGCAGCGCACTCGACGCGACAGAACGCGCCGTTCGAGAGACTCTGAGCCCGCTACGCACGAGGATGGCGATGTACCTGCCGGAGCCCGCGACGCTCGCCATCCTCATCGGACCGATCAAGCACAACGTTCTCGAAGCCTTCGGCCAGTTGCAGACGCGGGTCGGGGCCCTTCAGGCGCGTCCGGGGGCCGTGGGCCGCTTCGGGTGGGGGCGGGATTCCCTGAACCCTCCCGAGTTGGCAGTGAAGGGAAGGGAGAGGTCTGCTGATGCGCTCTTCGCTCGTCTGCCGCAGCTCACAGACCGCGAGCGGGAATCCCTTCGCATCGACCGGCTCGATGCGTTGCTCGACGTGCTCGCTCCCCCTGGCTGACCACACCTCGTTTTTCTCTCAGACGGGTATTAATTATCACGGAGCCGTAAAGGCTTGATGTGTCAGGTGTGTGATCAAAGCGGACTCACGTGGGAGGCCACAGCCCGCCCACTTTGGTCTTGGTTGGCGGGGTCCGACCACGAGGCGTCCCACTCGATCGCCTTGGCCGTCGAGCAAGCGACGGACGGCCCTCCGGGTATGGTCCCCTCGATGCCGTTTCCGTAGTTGTTGTTCGGGAAGTGGGAGTGGAAGATCGTGCGGAAGTAGCACCCCTCTTTCGTGGTGGGCGTGTTGTACGGGAAGCGGATTGCCGCGGTCGCCATGTCGTCATCCGATATGACGCGTGCCGCGTGCTCCTTCAGCCCGTCGATCCACGAGTAGCCGACGCCGTCGGAGAACTGCTCCTTCTGCCGCCACAGGACGGCTTTCGGGAGGTACGGCTGGTCGGGGACGTCGAATGCCGCACGGAAGATCCACTTCTCGATGAATTGGGTGGGTTCGCCCTGGCGGTACATCTTGAAGTCGGGGTGCGTACTCATGACCACGTCGAGGACGTCCCGATCCAGAAACGGCACGCGCGCCTCAAGCCCGTGGGCCATCGTCGCCTTGTTCGCGCGGAGGCAGTCGTACATGGGCAGCGCGTCCACCTTGCGCACCAGCTCCTCGTGAAGTTCCTGCCCATTGGGCGCCTTGTGGAAGTACAAGTACCCCGCGAGTGTTTCGTCCGCGCCTTCGCCGGACATGACCATCTTCACTCCCATCGCCTTGATCTTGCGGGCCAGAAGGAACATGGGCGTCCCTGCGATGCGAGGCGAGGCATGGGAGGCGGGCAACAGCGGCTTCCGGGAGGCGTTCGGCACACTCGCGCGCGGTACCCGCACGAATCGTCGTGACGTCGTAAGTCTCCAGGTGATAGATGACGTCGGAGACCGCATCGATCCCTTCTTGGACGGTGAAGGTGAAGCCGTAGTGCTCAGTGCCAATGAAATCTGCGACGAGCTGCGCGTTCTGCAGGTCCGGGCTGCCCTCCAGTCCGATCGAGAAAGACTTCAACGGGTTGAGGTCGTCAGCGATCCCATTGACGAGGAACCGCTCTCGTCGGAGCCGCGCGATCACCGAAGCGACTAGCGACGAGTCCAGCCCGCCCGATAGCAGCACACCAAACGGCACGTCCGCCATGAGGCGTTTCGCGACCGCCTGCGTGAACACCTGACGTACCAGCGCGAGGTCGAGCGGCTTGACGGCTGCCGCGACGTCACGCCACGGCGGGTTGAAGTAGCGCGTGAGCTTCCCGTCCGTGCTCGAGTAGTAGTGGCCAGGTGGGAACATCTCCACGTCAATGCAGCCCGCGGTCACCAAGGGCTTCGCCTCCGACGCGAACCATCGCGCACCGTCAAGTCCCGTGCCCATGTACCTGCGGCGGGCGGACGCGGCCTCGGTCCAAGCCCAGGCCTGGGCGCATCGGCCGGCGCAACCGGCGTGCCCGCGCGCGGCGGTCCCGCGCGCGGGCGCAGGTGGGCGCGCGCGGGCGCGCGCGGGCGCGGTCGGGGCGGGACGGGCGCGGTGCGGCGGCGAAGGCAGCGGGCGGCGCACATGGAGT
>MDSX01095893.1_pt1 | contig 15097 bp, 7 predicted proteins | sample 811141 | NCBI WGS metagenome assembly MDSX01 (sample SAMN05326642, study PRJNA326480) | marine metagenome | isolation source: seawater | place: Atlantic Ocean: South East | collected 2010
TAAAGCGGGACCCGTCGAGACGGCGTCCTGCGGGGCTTCAACTTCTTCGCCGTTCGACGAATGACGATGTCGTCTATGATGCCTCGTGGAATCGCCATTCGAGTATTCAATGAAGTCGCCCGAAGGCGCTCGATACGGTTCGACTTTGTCGACTTCCTCGGCTCCCGAGGCGTCCAGCGAATTAATCATGCGTTCCAAGTTGTCGTTCTCGATCACCGTCTGCGTTTCGCTCGATACCCGGTGCGAATGGTGGTGAGGCGCTCCCGTGGACGCGATGTCGCTACGCTCGCTAACCTGCGACGCCGCTTGCCTGGTTTCGTACAGCGCAGACTCGTACGACGTCAACGGCTTGCGCGGACGTAGCTGTTGCTGCGCCGTGGGCTCTGTGGAAACATCGATGGGCATCGAGACCCCGGTCGGGTGACTGGATGCGAGCATGTCTCTAAACTCACTCTCCGCCGCCGGTGCGGCCGGTGCCGCCATCGCTCCGTTCGCCATCAAAGATTTGATCGTCGCGTCCAAGTCGTCGATATTCGCCGGCGCGCCCGTCGGGAACAGCGCGCGCGCCTGCGGCACGATGTTGAAAAACTGATTCGTCATCGTGCTCAGCGTCTGCGACGTGACCGTTCCCGGATTGAACATCGCGTTACGAATCTGTAACCGCAACCCTCTGAGCGCCGTCATCTGCGTCGGCGTCGGCGTCACCCCCGTCGCCGCATCCGCCCCCAACCGCGCCCTCTCCGTCGACGTCGTCCCCCACCGCGCGATCGACGCCCCGCCCGCGCGCGCTCCCCTCGCTCGCATCGCTAACTCCTCCCCCGGCACCGGTCGCCACGCCTCCTGCAGCGTCCTACTCCGGTGCGTCCACACCCCGATCGACGCGCACGCCGCGAGCGCGCACGCGCCGCCCACCACCATCGCCGTCCGCGTCGTCCCGCGCGTCGTCCCGCCCCGCGCGCGTCCTCGCCCGTCACCGCGCGCGTCGCCGTCGTCCCCGAGCAGCGCCGCCGTCTCCGCGCGCTCCACGTCCCGGTCGTCGTGTCGCACCATGGGTGTTCGCCCTCGCGTCCGCCGTCGCGCCGTCCGTCGTCCCGCGCGTCCCGCGTCCGAGCGTCGACCGCGCGCGTCGCGTCGACCGCGCCTTCCGCGCGCGTCGCGTCCCGCGTCGCCGCGCGTCCCGCGTCCCGCGCCGTCGTGTGCGCGCCGTCGTCCTCGCCGAACGTCACATGTCACATTAGTGTTGAGTCGAAATCACACTCGCGCGCGGCGCGCGTCGATATTCGCACACCCGGGTGTTTCAGCGATCGATTCAAATCGCCGGCGCGGCGTCTCGGCGTCTCGGACGTCTCGGACGACGCGATCGCGCGTCGCACGTCGCGACGCGCGCGACGGGCGACGGGCGACGGGCGTCGACGACGACGACGAATCGCGACGCGACGCGACGCGACGCCCGCGACGACGCGACGACGACGACGACGACGATGACGACGCGAGGCGCGAACGATGATGATGACCACGGGTCGGTGCCTCGAATGGCGAACGCGAATCGCGCGTTCGTGTCGCCGTACGTGGGCGCGAACGGCGCGAACGGCGCGACGCGCGCGCCTCCGTACGCGTGGCGCTCGGTGAAAGTCGCCGGGCGCGGGCGGGAGACCGCCGGGGACGATGCGGCGCGGCGATGCTTCTCGGCGCTGTACGCGAAGCGCAAGGCGGGCGGCGGCGGGAAGCAAAGGTCGGCGAAGACGTTCGTGGACGGCGTGGTGATCGCGCGAGGCGCGCAAAAGCAGGCGGAGCTGTGCGATATGCGAGGGAAACGGGTGGCGAGAGGGTGCGCGGGGACGATCGTGGAGGGGACGACGTGCGAAATCGGACAGTACGAGGTGGAAATCGGCGAGGCGGTGCGCGCGGAGGACGTGGACTCGGGCGCGGCGTTCTCGCGCGGCGGCGCGGCGGTGGCGCCGGAGAAGGTGGTCGTCGCGAACGAGCAGAAAGTGAAATCGTTCGTGGCGCCGGTGCGCGGGATCGGCGGCGCCGTCGGATCGGCGACGACGTCGGAGGCGAAGAAGACGTTCGCGCCGGAGGCGCCGTTGCACAGCGACGTCGCGGACGGGGCGCTCGTGTTGTCGACGCTCGACACTGATTTCCATCGCAGAGATTATCGCACGGCGTGTGCGGTGGTGTGCGATCCGTTCATATCGAGGTTTCTCCGCCCGCATCAACGCGACGGCGTGCAGTTCATGTACGAAGCCGTCATGGGACTGCGAACGAGCGTGCACACGAACAGGGCGCACACCGGGTGCTTGTTGGCGCACGAAATGGGTCTTGGTAAAACGTTGCAAGTCATCGCGCTCGTGTGGACTTTACTCAAGCAGTCACCGTTCAAGCGCGGCCAACCGACGTGTCGACGCGTCGTCGTGTGCGTGCCGGCGTCGCTCACGGGGAACTGGGCCTTGGAGTTTCGCAAGTGGCTCGGCGAGGAACGCTGCGATCCAAAAGTCGTGGAAGGCGGTGATAAGGAGGCGAGAAAGAGTTTCGAGGAATTCGCGCTTCCATCGCAGCGCAGATACAACGTGTTGATTACATCGTACGAAACCTTGAGAGCGCAGGCGGACGTTGTCGCGAGGGCGAACGTCGACTTGCTCGTGTGCGACGAGGCGCATCGCCTGAAGAACGCGACGCAGTCCACGAAAGGCGCGCAAGCGCTCGCGTCGCTCAAGTGTCATCGCAGGGTGCTTCTGACGGGCACGCCGATTCAGAATAACTTGGACGAGTTGTGGGGTGTGATGGACTTCGCGGCGCCCGGCTTGCTGGGAGACCTCGATTCGTTTCGCAAAATTTATTCCGGGCCGATCGAGAAAGCGAGCGAGCGTGGGGCCAAGGAAGAAGTTGTGCGAATCGGTAACGCGCGTCGCGAAGAGGTCGGTCGTTTGATCGGCCCTTTCATTCACTCGAGAAAAGCGGATGAGATCAACGCGTCGCTGCTGCCGCCAAAGACCGAGTACGTCGTCTTCGTTCGACTTTCTGAAGTGCAGAAAGGCTTGTACGTCGACCAACTCAAGCAAAAGTCGATGCTTTCGATGCTCGGGCGAATCGGCAAGACGCAAGATGCGGAATCCATCTCGCCGCTTCAGGCGATTCAGACGCTGCAAAAGCTCTGCAACGCGGCGGCGCTCGCGACTGAGGTGAGCGATCCGGTGGCTTCGTCGAGCAAACTCGCCGTGTTGCGCGCCATGTTCCGGGCGCTCGCCAACGATGAACGCATCGTCGTCGTCTCTGGCTTCACCACGACGTTAGACCTCATCGCCAAGCTTTGCGAGAGCGAGCACCTGAAGTATGATAGATTACAAGGTTCCACGCCGCCGAAAGAGCGCACGTCCATTGTTCGCACGTTCAATAATTCTGGCAAGATTTTGTTGCTCTCCACGAAAGCTGGAGGTGTCGGGCTTAATCTGGTCGGAGCGAACAGATTGGTACTAGTCGACTCGTCGTGGAATCCCGCACACGATTTGCAAGCCCAGGCGCGCGTGTGGCGAGAAGGTCAAACGAAACCGTGTTCCATCTATCGCTTGCTGAGCACGGGAACGATCGAGGAGCGCATGTTTCAGCGCCAAGAGCTCAAAGGCGCGCTCGCGCGAACGCTCGGATTCAAATCAACTTCTGGTAACAACAACTCCGCCGGATCGAGCTCCAGCACGTTCACGCAAGCCGAACTGCGAGATCTGTTTTCGTACGTCAAGGACACGCGGTGTGACACCGCCGACCGGATCGCCGCCATGACGGGCGAGACGCCCGACCACTGGCGCGTGGATGCATCGACGACCACGACCGATCCCTTACTCATCAACGCCATGAGGAGCGATCTCATATCGTTCGTGAGTGAGCTTCCGTCGAACGGAACGACGATAGATGCGCAAATTCACGACGCCAACGACGACGCCGACGACGAATAAATTGGAAATGTATGATATTGTACACGCCATCGCGAGCGGCGATGCCTAGCTAAATTCATTTGATTCGACATTCATGTATATTCTTTCACGATGACGCGTCGCGGATGAACGCGGCGAACTCTGCGGAGAGCTTACGCACACCCTCCGCATCGCCGAGCGCGAATTGACCGACGAGCTTCTCCAGCGCTGGGGTGAGCTTCAACCCGTCCGTGCTAAAGTACACGGGCGTCAGATGATTACCGAAGTCCAGCTCACGCGCGTCCACGCGCCCGGGATAGACTTTCATGCGTTCTCGCAAAACTTCCAAAAGCTCGTCGTTTTGGTCTAAATCATCATCCTTAAATTTGATCAACCGAACGCGTTTCGACGCGAAGCGCGTTCGACATCGCTCGAGCGTCTGCGCGGGCGTCGGCTTAAATTCCAACCCCGCCGCCTTGGCCGCGCGCTCGGCGAACGCCGCGAGATTCGGAAGCGTCTTGAAAAACTCCTCCGACGCTCCGCTCGCGGCACCGGCGCGTTTCTTCAGCAACTCTCGCGCAAACTTTTCCACGAGCTTAACCGAATCAGTCGCGTCGGCGTTATTAAACGCGACGAGAAAATGACCCGCCACGTTCCCAACTCCCCCCCTCGTCGTCCCGCTCACCGCTACCGCCGTTCCACTCGTCGCGTCGACGTCCATATCGATCGTCCCATCCCCCGCCTCTCCGTTCCCTTCGCGTTCGTTCGCGTCCTCCGCGCTCGCGACGAGACACAACAGCTTACATCCCAACGAGTGCCCCACTCGAAACGTCGGCGCGCGCGACGCGTCCATCCCTTCCTTCGCGCACGCCAGCCTTCTCGCCTCATCGTACGTCTTCTTCACCGCCATCGCGCACTTTTCGTGATCCAAATCCAACTCGTACGGCGTCGCCACGACGACGAGCCCGACGTCGTCCGCGCACGCCGAGAGCCACGCGTCGTACGCGACGTCCGGAAAGCTTCCCAGCACCGCGCCGCCGACGAAGTGCACGCATCCCCACGGCGTCTTCGCCCTCGGCGCGCGCACGCGCGCGCCCGTGGCTTCGCAGACGCGCCACGCGCCGCCACCGTCGCGCGACTTCGCGTCGTCGATCCTTCGCAGCGCCGTCGTCAATCGCACCATCGCCGCGGCGTCCTCCGCGGGCGCCGCGGCGACGCGCGCGGATCGCCCGCGTCGTCCCGAGGCGCGCGGCGCGCGCGCGGGCGCGGCGATCGCGGCGCGGCGCGTCGACATGGCGTCGCGGAGTAACGACCGCACCGCTCGGTCGACACAAAACGACGCGTCGATGACGCTCGGCGCGCGCGACGACCTCGGCGACGCGCGATTCGTCGGATGCGAGCGCACCGCGGACGCGCGCGCGCGCGTCGGGACGAGCGTGGACGCGGCGACGCGCGGAGGGTTCGATTTCGTGTCGATTCCAGTCACCGCGCGCGATGAATTCGCGACGATCGACGACGAGTGCGCGTCGGAGACGTACCCTCGAACGCCGTTCGCGCGCTCGGACGAAGAGTTGAACTCGCAGGAGTGGTCCACGCGCGTCGTGATGCGAACGTCCGCGGCGGCGCTTCGGGAGTTGCGAATGAATGGGAACGAGAGGGCGCTCGCGCGCGAGCTTCGGTGGGCGGGACACGTCGGCGCGCACGCGGCGATCGTCGATGCGACGTCGAACGAGGGCGAAGGGGGGGACGTGCGCGTGGCGCGGGTGATTTTGATGAATATTGATGCGCTGACGCACACGAAGGTGTGGGTGAGGGTGCTCGGGGCGAGCGGGGACGCGGCGACGGACGAGGACGCGCACGCGCGATGGCGAACGACGGACGAGGCGTGCGGAAGAAGGTCGAATGTGTACGCGTTGCTTCACGTCGTGGCGGCGCCGATCGGACGCGAATGGTGGGAAAGATGGATCGGTGAGCGCGTGGGCGCGTGTGCGCTGAGCGTTCGAGCGTTCGTGAAGAACGCGCGGGGGTTTCCGGTGCTGCCGAAGGAGGCGCAAGCGATGGTTCGCGACATGTTTCGCAGGAATATTCAAATCATGTTGACGGACTGGAACGGCGCGCCCGATGGGTGCGCGCGCGAGACCATCGCGCCCGGAGATGTGGCCGGGGACGAAGGGCGCGTGGACGTCGACTCTGCGCATCCAATGCGGCTGTATTGGGAGTATCTCGTCTACCTCTTTCGCGGCGTCGAGCCCGCGAGCGAACAGGCGTTGGCGGAAGCGCCTTACAGGGATTATTTACAAGCGCCCTTGCAGCCGTTGATGGATAATCTGGAGAGCGTGACGTACGAAACGTTCGAAAAGGATGCGAGCAAGTATATTCAATACGAAGAAGCCGTGCGGTGCGCGCTTCTTGATCTCGTGCCAGAGGGCGACGAGGGCTCTGTGATGGTCGTCGGCGCAGGTCGCGGACCGCTGGTTCGCGCGTCATTGCGTGCGTCCGAACGCGCCAATAGGAACATCAAAGTGTACGCCGTGGAGAAGAATCCAAACGCGGTCGTCACGCTGCAGCACCTCGTCGCGAAAGAGGGTTGGGGTGATAGAGTACAAATTTTCCCGGGAGATATGCGCACGTGCGCCGCGGATGTTCGAGTCGACGTTTTGGTGAGCGAATTGCTCGGGAGTTTCGGAGACAACGAGTTGAGCCCAGAGTGTTTGGACGGCGCGCAGCGATTTCTCAAACCAACGGGCGTGAGCGTGCCGCAGTCGTACGAATCTTTCGTCGCGCCCATCGCTGCGGCAAAATTGCACGACGCCGTCGTCTCGTACAAGGATTTGAAATCCATCGAAACACCGTACGTGGTCAAGTTTCACAGAGTGCATCACATCGCGGAACCGAAGAGCGTGTGGGAGTTCGAGCACCCGAACAACGCCGCGCGAATCGACAACGAGCGTTACGCGCGCGTCGAGTGGTCGAGTGAAGAACTTGGATCAGCCTCGAGCACGCTTCACGGTTTCGCCGCGTACTTTGACGCGACGCTGTACGACGGACCTGCCGGATGCGTGCGCTGTAGCATCCATCCTCATAACCACACTTTAGGTCCGACGGGCGAGCTCATGTTTTCGTGGTTTCCAATGTTCTTTCCCATTCAAGCGCCAGTGTACATCGATAGACGCGGCGCTTCGCCGACGAAGATTGAATTTTATATTTGGCGCCGCGTCGACGCGCACAAAATGTGGTACGAATGGACGATTGCGAAACCGGTTCAAGGGCACATACACAACCCGAATGGGCGATCGTACTGGATCGGCCTATAGACGATATTCATAGCGTGCTTGAAGTATGATTACACGTGATAGTAGTACTCGTTTAACGCGAAGCCGTCGCCGCGTGCTGCTTGGTATTGAGGATGTCGTTGTCGATTCCCCTCGTCACCTCGGAGATGACGTGCGACAGATCCTCGAGCGTGTCCGTGATTAAGTTAGCAGGAAGATCGGTCATGAGTTGAGTGGAGCTCAACGTGAACTTTTCGCCGTCGGGACCGAACATCATAATTGGCGCGTTCGCAGGATCTGCGACCCAGTGACTCATCACCGTCGCCTTAGGCGCTAAACCTTGTTCGTTGATCAACGAGGAGGCGATCGCAAACGCCGAGTTTGCGCCGGATTGCCAGGCCTGGGGCACGCGCTCTTCATCGGACCCCGAACAAACACAAACCTTATACTCGTACACGATGTCAGACTGAAGCTCAACAAGCGCTTTCCAGCTGCCATCGGGGTCGTACGACATCGCGACGCCCGTGGCGAGATCCCAGTCATTCCATGAACCGACGATGACGAGGAACTCGTTCGGCTGCGGTGGTGGTACGTCGGCGACGCTGAACGTGTGCTCTACGATCGGGCTATCTTCGTTTACCATGCTCGTAAGACTGCGCAAGCGGTCGACTGCGTCGATGATCTTTGGTAGCGCAGAATCAAGTTCAGCGTACTGCCCGAGCGCTTGCGCCGCGCGCGCTTGCGCCGCGTGCAACTCCAAGCGCAAAGCCTCAATCTCCTCGTTGAGGGCCGTCACGTAGGAGTCTTCCGCTTGCTTTTCGGTTTGCATTCGCTCGCGAAGCACACTGTTCGCCTCGATTTCGTTCTTCAATTTCGCGACCAGTTCCTCGAGACGCTCTGTTTCGAGTTTCGTATCGGCGCCAGCGCCTTTCTGCGCCTCGAGTTGTGCTTCAAATCCGTCGCGCATGGCGTCGAGCTCTCGCTCAAGTTCGACCCTCGCGTCGCGCGCGCTGGCGAGCTCAGACTTGAGCGCACTGAGCTGTTCTTCGAGCTCGTGCTCGTTCGACGACTCCACGGCGAGGTTAGCGCGGGCGCCTTCGAGCTCTCGCTCAAGTTCGACCCTCGCGTCGCGAGCGCTGGCGAGCTCAGACTTGAGCGCGCTGAGCTGTTCCTCGAGCTCGCTCGCCTTCGAAGTTTCCCACGTGAGATTCGTACGCACTTCGTCGAGCTGTCGCGCGAGCGCATCCTTCGCCGCACACACGCCGGCGAGTTCGGATTTGACGACTTCTTCAGCCCGTCGCGCCGAGAGTAGCTCTTCTTTCAAGTCGTTTGATGAATCCGACTTCCTCGTCAACTGCGCTTCGAGCGAACTGATTTGCTCGCGGAGAGATCCAGCCTCCGCGGAAAGACTCGCGAACTTGGCCTCTTCCTCGACGATGCGTCCGTGTAACTCTTCTTCGCGCGCCCCAGAGGCGGCGCGTTGTTCGTCGATGAGCGCTCTGAACTCGGTTTCCAGAGCCGCCGCGTTCGCGCGCATGTCCAGCGCGAGCGCGCGTTCTTCTTCGATGCGCTGTTGCATCTCATCCGCGTTCGCTTTGGTTTTCGCCTTTTCCGCCTGTAATCGCTCGAGCCATTCCTCGTTCAAAGCCTCCCTCTTGCTCACCTCCTCGTCCAAGAGTTGTTGCCATCGCAGCTGCTTGCTCGGAAAGTTTGGATCGTTCGCCTCCCACTGATCCAACGCCTTCGTCGCCCACAACATTAACGCGTACCGCTGTGCATACGTCACGCACGCGAGCGCCGCGACGGCGACGACGCACGCGGCCGGAACCAGAACCGCCCCGACCGCCGCGCCGTCTCGCTTCGCGACGACGTCTTCGACGACTTCGACGACTTCGGCTTCGACCGCCGCTTCGGCTTCCTCGAACGCCTCGGCGAACATCTCCACCACCGACCGATGTTCGCTCTCCGACACCTCCGACGTCGTCGCTCGCACCGTCCGAAACGGCCACACCGCCCTCGCGCTCGGGCTCGCGAATCCCAACCCGAACGCGATCGCCAACGCGACCGCGCCGCTCTCCCGAAGCCCCTCGCCGTCCCGGTCCCCGCGCGCTTCGTCCCTCCGTCCTTCGTCCCGCGCGCGCATCGCCCCGAGCCCGCGACGACGACGTTCGTTCGACGCATCGTCGCGCCGTCGTCGTCCCGCGCGTCCTTCCGCGCGCGTCGTCGTCCCGCGCCGTCGTTCGACGCCGCGCGCCGATCGCCGATGCATCTTCGTCGTCTCGATCGTCTTCATCATCGTCGTCGCTCGACGTCGTCGCGTCGCGCGACGCGGTCGAGACGCCGTCCGCGCGCTATCGATCGCGGCGCCCGCCGCTCGCGTCGCGCGCGCCTCGGCGCGTCGCGCGCGCGCGTCGCGGTCTCGCGCGATCGGCCGTCGCCACGCTGGAACGCGGCGACCGACCGGTCGAAACACCCGGGCGTGACCGAAACACCCGGGCGTGCGGGCGACACCGCCGCCGACGACGACGCGACGACGCGTCGCGACGCATCGCGACGCGCGCCGCCCGCGATGCGCGCGACGCCGGCGGTGCGCGCGTCCGCGCGCGTCCCGCGCGCGACGACTCGAACGCCGGCGACGACGAATCGACGCGCGGCGATGATGACGGCGCTGACGCTGACGCTCACGTCCACGACGCGACGCGACGCGGACGCGCGCGACGACGACGACGACGACGACGCGGCGACGTTTTACGCGCGGTGGCCGTATCGCGAACCTCGGGACGTGATTCCGTACCTGGAGCGGCGCGCGACGCGCGGCGACGGGGCGTCGATCCTCGAGGCGTACGACGCGTTCTTCGCGCGGTACCCGACGTACGCGCTGGGACGGGCGAAGGCGGCGCTGCTGGGACGCGAGCTCGATCGCGCGCCGAAGCTGGAGTGCTGCGTGGAGATCGGGACGTTTTTGGGGTACAGCGCGATCGCGACGGCGATGCGGTTTAAGAGCGCGAGGGCGAGGATGCTGTGCGTCGAGTACGAGGCGCGACACGCGGAGGTGGCGCGATGGGCGCTCGCGTACGCGGGGCTGGACGATCGGGTGCGAGTGCTGACGGCGGCGGGATCGGAGGCGGTGGGGGACGCGCGCGCGTTCGTGGAGAGCGTGAAGGGGGTCGGGACGACGGAGGGCGCGGATGTGTTGTTTCTCGATCACGCGAAGGAGCGGTATTTGCCGGATTTGAAGTTGTACGAAGACGCGGGCGTGGTTCGTCCGGGGACGATCGTCGTCGCGGATAACGTCGTGTATCCGGGCGCGCCGGGGTATTTAGAGTACGTCGATTCGAGCGCGGGTCGGTACGACACGCATTTGTTGGAGGCGATGTTTGAGTATGAGCAGGTGTGGAAGGGCGAAGAGGGCGGGCCGAAAAAGGACGCGCTCAGCGTGAGCGTCAAGAGGGCGTAGCGTCTCGTTCGCGCGAAAGTTTGTAAATTACATTACGATTCTAGAGCATTCTAAGAGAGCGACATGCAGAGCGTCAGCGTCAACATATACAGCAGCGTTGAAATAGTTCGAATCGGCGCGCTCGACGGCGTCGACGGCGGCGTCGTCGGCGGCGTCGACGACGGAACAGGCGTCGAGGAAGGCGGCGTGACGACGGGATGCACGTACCCCGTCGGCGTTGGATAGGCGGCGCAGTCTCGCTCGCGTTGTTGCGACAACGTCGGCAAAGGTGAAGTGTACGTCGGCATCACCGACGACAGCGCCACACACGAACCCAAACCATCGCACACGTTCGCGTGCACTCCCGCAGTCGCGGCGCCGCAGGGAAAGCCGAGCGGCGCGTGTATCGTAGTAAAGCCAGCGTACAAGCCAGCGACGCATGACGTGGCGTCCGAGAAGCAATACCACGGTTGAGAGTTTCTCGAGCACGCGGTCGACGAGCCCGCGATTTGCGCGGGCGCGTACGCTGTTGCCGGACATCGCGCGGTGGACGTTCGCACGCCGCCGTACGTGTTCGCACTTAAATCCTGACACTTCCAATCTCGATTGCGGCACTCGTTTGCCCAACAAGCGCCTACATCACCGTTCGCGTCCGTGCAGGCGGTTCCATAAGCCGTGATCGTGTCCACAGGACACGATTTCGATGTTCCATCACACGTTTCCGCGGTGTCGCACGAGCCGAGCGACGCGCGACAAACCGTGCCCGACGCGGCAACCGTGCACGTCGAAGCGTCGCAGCAACCATCAACCGCGGAACACGTGGCGTTCGTCAAAAGCTGACACGTCTCTGCATTGCAGCAGTGATCGTAACACGTGCAGTTTTTGTCCGGACAATCGCACTGCTCCCCAGGCTCGACGATCCCGTTTCCGCACACCGACGTGCTCGCGGTTTCCGTCTCGAGTAAACATTCGTGATAAATATCGCCGATTTTTGCAGCGTATTCCGCCTTCGAGCACGTGCTCCAATCGACCTCGAGTTCCCAGTTAGCGTGTGCTGCCATGATCTGGCCGTACTGCGGACACGAATCGCCATCAACATTGTCGTGCGAGAAGCCGAGTTGGTGACCGATTTCGTGCGCGACGGTGATGGCGTCTCGTTGCGAGCTGGCTTTCCAAACCATCGAGATCGCCGCGACTTGCACAGCGGTGAAGCAGCAGTACTTCAGCCCAGATATAACGTAACAGTACCCCTCGGTGAGCATAGCGCTACCCGGCGACGCTCCCGGGGGCAGTTGTGAGCAGTATTTTGACTGCACGCAAGCGCCGCTGGACCCTAAGGAGGCGTACTGCGACGCTAAGCCAATAACGTGAGGCGAACTCTCACCAGGTTCGTCGCCGACGCCATAGAAATCGAGCCCTGAGAACAAGTGCATCATGTCGTGCGCCGCGATGGAGCCTATATTCGCCCGCCGCCACGCGTTAATGTCGTCAATTATTTCTTCCGCGGCCTCCTCGGAGCCAGAAAGCCACGTGAGCTCGTACGGATCTCCACCCGTGAACGATACGACGTCCTTCAGGATTATTTTGATCGGCGGCGAGAATGCGTTTTCGTACAGCGAATTTACGACATTCACGACGTAAAGCGTGTCCGCCTCTAACGCATCCGCGTCACCGTTAAACATTTGACACCGCGCGTAGTCGTTGACGACGACGAGTTCGATGTATCGCTGCGAGCTTTGCAAAAGCTTTCGGCGGCGGTCAGCGTCTTCCGGTTCCTTTGCCTCCTTCGCCTGCCGCTCAACCTCCTCGATGCTCATCGCGTTTCCATTAACGTCCAAGTACGTGAGCCTTTCCGGCCCCATAATGCGTGGTTCGTCGATCTTACCCCCCTCGTGCGCGTGCACGGTGCTCACGTTGAGCACGACGTATTCGAGCGCGTGTCGCCCGCTCGGCATCGTCCGCGAAGCCAAGTACGCCGCCGCCGCCGCCTCGCTCGCCTGTTCGAACGCGATCGTCACATTTCGCGAGCGTATCTGCCCTTTGACGAACCCATCGCACAGCGCGCACGCCGCCGCGGTTCTCACCGTCGCGTTCGTCGTCGCGCCCAAATACTGGCATCGCGCCGCGCCGCGCGCGCCGAACGCCCCCATCGGTATCACCTCGAAATCGCTCTCCCCGATCGTCTCCACGTGCGCGCGCGCGCTCGACGTCTCCGACGAAAGCTCGCGCGCGCGCCGCCCTCCCTCGCGTTTTCTCCGACCCTCCTCGCGTCGGCGTCTCGAGTCGGCGTCGCTCGCGCCCAGTCGCCGTTTCGCCGCGCACCCTCCCGACGTCAATTCCTCGTTCACCGCCACGCGCACGTCGTGCGACGTCCCGAACGCATCGAGCGTGAACGTCACCTCGGGCGCGTAGCCACCGTCGACGCTCGCGCGCGCTCGAACGTCGGTGAGCGTCGTCAACACCCACGCGGGCGCGCCGCGTCCCGATGCGTCATCGTCGTGCCCTCGCGCGGATTTCGCGCGCGCGAGGGCGCAGACGGCGCAGATCGCGAGCCGGAACCACGCGCCGCGAAGTGTTTCGCGCGCGCGGGCGCGCGATCGCGCGATCGGGCGCATGGCGCGCGCGCGTGTGGCGACGCGAGCGCGGCTGTTGGGTGACGTTATGAAACTCCAGGTGGCGCGGCGACGCGGGTGAATATTTGCGTTGATTTCAAGAGCTAGTGATCGTCGTCGTCGTCGTCGTCGTCGTCGTCGTCGTCGTTTCATCCATCGTCTAAAAGTTGAACCCGCCCGTGGGCGCGCCGGCGCCGAAGGCGAACTGGTCGCCCTGGACCTCGGGCATGAGGTTTTGCGCGTCGTCGTCCTCTAAACCGAAATACGTCTCCAAAAGACGCATCGCCTTTTGGTAAATGTCGTCGTTGGTGTGATTCTGTAACGATTCGATCTTCTCCAATCCCTCGGCTTCGTCGATGTATTGCGCGAAAACGTTCGGGGCTTCCATGTTGTCGCCGCGATCAGCCTCGCCGACTTTTAAAATGTTCTCCAACCCCTCGAGCGCGACGGTGACGATGCGCGCGTCGCTGCAGTTGATGAGATCACACAGCGGCTTGATGCACCCTTGGCTGACGAGATACTTGATCTGTTGATGCGTACCACCGCTCGTGGCGTTAGAAATCGCCCAGGCCGCCTCCTTCTTAATATCGAATTCGGCGTTGGCGAGCAACTCGACCAACGGCGGCACCATTTGCTCGTCAATGATGCTTTGGATTTGGTCCTTGTTACCGGCGGTGATGTTCGAGATCGTCCAGCACGCTTCCTTTTTAATGCTCTTCTTGTAGTCTCCCGCCAATAATCCGAGCAACGCCTTCAGAGCGTGGCAGTTGATGATGATTTGAGTCTGATAGTCGTCGCCGGTCACGATGTTACCAACCGTTCGAAGCGCCGGAATCAACACGCTTGGATGGTTGCTCGCCAAGAGCTCCACGAGACGTCGGCACACTCCAGCCTCGATAACGGCCTGGATCTTGTCGTTCGTACCGTCGCTAAGGTACGAGAGCGCCCAGCACGCATCAGTGAGCACCTCCTCGTCGTTCGAGTGCACCAAGCGAGCGAGCGCCGGAAGCGCCGCTCGCAACGCGCTAAAGTCAGGCTGAGGTTTACCGCGGCAAAAGTTCGACAAAGTCCACGTCGCGTTACGAAGCATCTGGATCTTCGCTTCGGCGTTGAGTTGCGCGAGGAGCGGATGCAACGCGTTGGCGTGCAACACCAAGTCGCGGCACCGCGGACTGTCGCCCGCGATGTTCCCGAGCGCCCAAACCGCTTGCTCGCGCACGTCGGGGTTGTCTGAACCCAACAGCGCGACAAAGATGGGCACAGCCCCATGATCGATCACGATCGCCGTGTGCTCGCTCGTACCAGAGGCGATGTTCGTCAGCGCCCACGCGGCTTCAAACTGCAACTTTGGAACATCGGTACGCTTTAAAAACTCGACGAAAAACGGCGTCGCGCCGGTCTCAATCACCTGATCGATCGGCGGCGATCGCTCGATGGAAAGAAGTTTACGAAACGCAATCGTTGCCTCGAGTTGCACGTTCGGATCCGGGTTCTTCAGCGCTTCAAGCATTTGCGGCAACTGCGCGAGCTTGCTCTGCACCGATCCCCCGCCCGGCGAACCCGTCATCGCCGTCGAATCCGACGCCACGCTTCCAGTCGCACCGTCCCTGCGTCATCATAAACCCACTTCGTCAGTCACCGTCCGATGAATCACCGCGCGTTCGCGTTTTCCGCCTCGCGCGCGTCGTCGTCTCGCGCGCACCTTCGCTTCTTCATCATCGCCTCCTCGCGCTTATCCTTACGAATCTGAATCATGTTATCTGCGTTCGCCGACCACCGCGCGCGCGCGTGCATCGTCAGTCCTTCGTCGTCTCCGCGTCGCCGTCGCCTCGCGCGCGCGCTGCGCGCGCGCGCGTCCACCGTTTTCGA
>MDSX01077101.1_pt1 | contig 15095 bp, 15 predicted proteins | sample 811141 | NCBI WGS metagenome assembly MDSX01 (sample SAMN05326642, study PRJNA326480) | marine metagenome | isolation source: seawater | place: Atlantic Ocean: South East | collected 2010
AACAAAAAATTTTAACAAAACATTTTTAACAAAAAAATTTTTACAAAATTTTAAACAAAATATTTAACCACTTTTCTACTCCCTTTTTACATTATACATTTGTATGATAAAATGACTGATATAACCACGGTAACGCTTCCGCCGCATTATTATTCACTAATGTTAATGCACCTAATACATAAAACGCACCCAATGATGCATGTACTTGCTCATTACTACTTATAAACCTTTCTATTACTCGTATCACTTTGTTTTGTAAGACTAACTGCGTATCTAATGGTAACCGCGACAGTCTTACATCACTAAAAGGATTCATATTTATGTATATCCTAGATTTAGTATCCTGACTTAAATTAGCTCTGTACTCCCATATATCCGCTAATTCATATATATATTTAACCAACTTATCTTTTGATAACTCTTCTATCCAATCAGAATCAGCATAATTTCCCAAACTATTTATCTTGTAAAACAAATCCTGTAAACGCACTCTTATTGTATTCTCTAATACTTCCATTTGTCTCACATTTGTTCCATATTTAAATATTCGTTTCAAATGTATTATCTTTTTAAACCTATTCCGTTCCCTCCCATCTATTATTGATCTCGTATATGGATTAAATGCACTATCTTTGTATTTGATCAACAAATTCTCAAAAGATAATATATTGAATCCATACACCTTACCGTCTTCCTCTATCCCCACCAAATCATGCACATCTATGTCCTCCAATAACTCTAGACTTTCAAAATCTTCAGTGTTTACATAATTATTACCTCCTAACAACTTCTCATATTTCATCAACATATATTTTTTATATATTTTGATTATCAACTTCACACTGTACTTTATTCGCATTATATTGTATAATCTCTCCGCTAATTCCATTTTTTTATATGTCCCTCTAACATTATACCGCTTCTTCAAATGTTTCAACTTATCTAATGTTATCTTTTTATTTAACAATGCATCATATTCACATAATCTCGGTATCCTTTCTACCTTTCCCCCTTTAAACATTTTGTCTACACAACATATATAATATTTTGACACATCATTCATTCTATATTACTATATTACTATATATATAGACAAAATGTTTATATATTTTTCTCTTTATAATCTATAGTATTTATGGCAAATTCCAGTATTAGTCTTAATTCTGCATGGGCAGGTGTTATTTTATCTGCTATTTTCATCGTATTTATATCTTCCTTCACATCATCCCCCGAAAGTACCAATTATTTTGTCAATTACTCTATATGTATAGCTATCATATTGTTTACCATCTATAATTATAATCACCATAAGGAAACATTCACTATACTAGCACCAATTATCCTTATCGTATATTTCATTTTTAGTTTAATTATGCAAAACTTTAGTATTATTCTTGACGTTAATAATAGTTTCACAAATTTACTTACAAAAACCGCAATTATTGTACTTACCCTTTTATCATCTGTCATTCCCAACCAACTCGCTGCCACCGCTTCAAATATATTAGCTATTATGCTAATTATTGGCTTCATGATTCAAATAGGCGCATCATCATTCATTTTCCAATCATAATTACTAACTATTTAACCATACACCTACACATTACTATACTATCATATACTGATAGTTTAATCCACATTTAACTGCATCTTTCCATACCCCAAATATTCGTAATGTACACGTCAAATTATTATATAAACCAGGTTGTATATCTAATTCACTATAATTCTTTAACTGTCGGCTCTTATCATACTCATTATCCAATGAATATACCCTACACAAATCACTAGGTAATAAATCCAATATTTCTAACTCTATCTTTGATATCATTGTTAACAAATCCTTATTCTGTACTTTATCTATTCTTATCTTATACATTTCCTTTCTCTTTTGTATCTCTACCTTATTCAAAATTATATCCAAATACACACCATTCATCACATATATGCTGTTCGAATACATTATTTTCATAAACTCACATCCCGTTTTCATTATATTTTTTACCGGCTCATGTAAAAATATATTATTTATTTTAAATTCATCTATATTTGTCGTAATATACATCTATTATTATTAGTATTTACTTATTTAAATACTGTAATTACATTATATTAATTATGAAATTTCATGAATCTGACTTTTCTCAATATCTTTACTCTCTTCAACAACACAACCTACACAATAAAAATCAGACTCTATATGAAAACTTTCACAATAAACCATACCATCTCATTATTAATGGCCCATCTGGTATTGGTAAATATACCCAAACATTACAATTTATATACCCTTTCAGTAATTCCTCCCTCAAATATCAAAAAAAACTCACTATAACCAATGAAAAATATAAATGCTTCTTTAAAATAAGCGACATTCATGTAGAAATTGACTTCCTTACACTAGGCTGTAACTCAAAAAATATTTGGAATGAAATTTTTTCAAATGTTTTAAATATCATATACTCAAACCAATATCAATTGTTTTTTATTATTTGCAAAAATTTCCAATACATTCATAACGAACTACACGACTCCATTTATTCATATATGCAAACTTTCATGTATAACAATTTACGTGTATTCTTTATTATCAATACCACCAACATATCCAGCATTAGTAAACATATTTATAATGCATCTTACATACTCTCCCTATCCCGTCCCTCTAACGCTAGCTACAAAAAAATCTCCCCCCAATGTCCTTTAATTAATACATACACTTCCATCAAATCATTCAGATATGATATCCACATGAATTATTCTACTATATACACCTGTTTATTTAAAATGATTATCTCTAATAACATCGACATCAACGACTTCAGAAAACTTTTGTACGACATCCTCATATATAATCTTAATATTGACGATTGTATTTGGTATGTTATTACAAATTTCTATAATTATCATAATATTACACACTTTCCTATTGATTTATGTAATCATATTTACACATTCTATTCTCAATATAACAACAATTACCGACCTATTTATCACCTTGAACTTTTATTTCTCAATTTTATTATACACAACCAAATTATTAATGAAAATTCATAAATACTCAAAACCATACAATCAATTTTTTAAATTTATATAAAACAAAAAAATTGATTCATAACCCCATATAACTAACTAAAAACATTATTCATTTATTTATTCATTTATTTATTCATTCATTTATTCATTCATTTATTCATTCATTTATTCATTCATTTATTCATTTATTCATTTATTTATTCATTTATTCATTTATTCATCATCACTTTTAACCTTCTTCTTTACTGGTTTGCGTTTCTTTACAACCGGCTCTGCAACTGCCACTTCATCTTCCTTCGCTTCTTCAACGCCGGGTACATCATCATCTGAATCTTGAACCATCGTATCATCATCCTCATTTGTTACCACTTCATTCTTAAGACGAGACTCTTCTGTTTCACTAAGATTAATATGACATTTCCCAAGAAGACTTGCACGCGGTTGTACCATTGCTTGCACCAGTTTCCATGTTGTACCAAATTTACCGTTCGCAAACCAAATACCACCACACTGAATAACAGCTCCAATATTTTGACCCTTATCAATAAGATTCATCGGTAGAATACCAGGATTATCAGGATTCGGAAAAATACGCTCCCGCGCCGTATTATACAGCTCCATCTTGAAAATAGATTCATAATATTGAAGTTTAACACGAAGTGTCGGCTTGCGTGTAGTATCAGGCTCTAGTGTTTCTTGATTCTTAGGATATTTCAGCATCGGCGTCCAGAGAACATCAATCTGTTCAAGTGTCATCTTCTTTCCAAACCAATCCTTGCAATTTTCTACCGCATCCTGTTTAATCTTTGACTCAAAATCCGATAGATTTTTAAGTAGCTTCTCCGTATCCGCAGAATAATTCGAATCTTGTTCACGAGGAAATTGCAGAGATAGATCATAACTCTTATTACCACGTCCTTCAAAATCATTCTCATTAATACCCCAGGTCAGCATAAGAGGTGTACTGATACTAATTTTACCTTTGCATGCTGTACTCAGAATCCCAACATTTTTTCCACCCGATTGATTAATCTTAGGTTTGCAGTACGATACATCTTTTGTAGAAAACTCTGTTCCATTAATACACACACTCATATTATATATCTAACCACCATACTCTTTATATATATTTCAATTTTTATATTAATCCCTCCTAAAATCATCATAAATATGTATTATTTATATTTATTTATACAGTTCCAACTTAAATATTTTGTATCATTACATTATAACAGTTAAATTCATCCATTATGGATTTACAAAAAAAATACCATTGTGTATTTTGTAATTATACTTGCAACAAAAGCTCAGACTTCGACAAACATCTCGAAACTATTAAACACCACCAACGCGCTACATCTACTACAAATAATAATAACACATTTACCAATAAAAAATACAAATCACCTAATTTCAATAACCGATACGTATGCACATGTGGAAAAGAATATTCACACAGACAATCATTAAATAAACACAAAAAAAAATGTAACATCCTAGAAGAAAAAATTGATCAAATTCTAGAAACAAATAAAATCCTTTTACTCGAAAACCAACAAATCAAAAAAAGACTCGAACAACAACCTACACAAATCAATAACTCATTTAATCTACACCTTTATCTCAACGAAACATGTAAAGATGCCCTTAATTTACAAGAATTCCTATCCAATATACAAATTCAACCCGCCGATTTCGATACCGTTCGCGACGAAGGCCTCGATTATAGTGTCACTAACATCTTTCTCCAAAATTTAGAAGAACTCGAAAATAATAAACGCCCAATACAATGCACCGATATAAAAAGAGAAATTGTATACGTTAAAGACGAAGACGTATGGCAAAAAGATGACGAAAATAACAAAATTAAAAATTCTATCATTGAAATGCAAAAAAAACATCTAAAAGGTATCACACAATTAGACAACACCAACCAAGACCCTTACGTTGACATTGTATCAAAAGTTACTACCGATGTTAACGTTAACGCTATCAGTAAATCCATCATGAAAAAAACAAAAATCGATAAAGGAACTCCTTAAGAGAGGGGAAAGGAACATAGGAACATCCTCCTTTGTTCTAGATTTATTAGACTATATTTAAAGTAGGAGGTTAGGATGAACCTATGTTCCCATCCCATTCCACCTTAAATGTATCTGATTCATTTAATATATCTACACCATACTCCCTCTGCATATAACATCTAGCACAAACCAATACATCCACATAAGAATTATGTAAATTTTTCGGTTTATTATCATATATTTTTTCGTACAATTCACACAATGTAGGATATTTAACATAACATACCCCGTCCCCACCCTCCTTCTTTATATCACAAAACCCCTTATATTCTTTCATTGTACAAAATATTTTCCTTTTAGGAAACAATGAATATATTTTATGTCGTATGTTTTCTACAATCATTACTTTCTTATCAAATGATATATTATGTCCCACAATCAAATCAACACTTGATAAATTATCGTTCAACTCTATCAACGAATCTTTCATAGATACCCCTTCTTCACGAGACCGCTCCCTTGTTATACCATGCATTGATATACTTTTATCACTTATAGATACATCTTCATTCAAACATATTACACTATCGAATGTATGAACTACTTCTTTTTTATCTGTATCAAATATTATATAACTCAACTGTATTACATATGGCCATTTATGTGTATCGTATATTGATGTATTTCTTCCTTCCGGTAACCCTGTAGTTTCTGTATCTAAAAATAAAACAATCATTAACAAGTATTATTATACTATTATTATTCTTATTCATTATATTTTCAATTTTTTTATCATATTATTATAATAAAGAATTATGATTATTTGGGTTATATTTATTATTACCATTGTTATTTTATTGTTATTATACTATAAATTTAATCCATCCATTTATCCTTTTAGTAACTATATGGTTGAATCGTTCAATAATTCACCATGGAAACTTGTTACCGTCATTGAAAATGGCGTCACATATAATAATCCATGGGATGGAACCGGCGCCCCCAATAGCGTATTGATCCCTGGTGGACTAAAAACTATATCTAAAACCGACGACGGTAGTGATTTAGAATTATTATTTATCCTCTATGATAAAAACCTACTTGATTCCGGAAGATGGTATATAACCAATACTGACCTATCTATCGCTTTCAATGGTACATATACAAGACCAGGTACTGTTGGAAAGCACGCTGGACGCAGTAATGATAAAGCAGTCGATTACAAATACTATGAAGACGGATACCGACTACCACCTAATTATAGTAGTAATCTCATTTACGAATATATTTTTAAACACCCTATTACTAGAGATATAACACAATCTAATGGAAATATAACACCAAAAACATTATTTTCAAATCTAGCTCATAAAGACGGCTTATCACAAGCAAGTTCTTTAGATGCAACATTTGAATCTGCTGCTATACTTCATAATGCAACTGCACCATCCGGCGCTGTATTTAATGGCACCCACGACTATCTTCACATCGGACGCGCCACCGCCCAGACGTTGGGTACGGCAATCGATATCACTATTGGTGGTCCAATGACCATCGCGTTTTGGGCTAAATTTGAAGACAACGCCACGTGGGCAAGATTATGCGATTTTTCAAACGGTCCAAACGCCGACAATATCATTATCTCGCGCTACATCGCCACATCCAAAATACATTTTTCCATTCGACACGGCGCCTCGTCGAAAGCCATACAAGTTGGAAATATTGTAAACAATAAGTGGACACATATAGTAGGTTCTGTATCTGGTTCAACCATGAAATTATATCAAGATGGGGCTTTAATCGGTAGCATTAACAATGGATGGGAACCCATCCCTATGGTCCGTAATAATATGCTTATTGGAAAATCTGCATGGGACCCTGACGATAAATTATTCAAAGGTATTATCGGTTCTATGCACATATGGAATACAGCCTTATCCGATAACGATATTAATACTATTTATAATCATGGAACCCATGGCGAAACCCCGTATAAATCCTATGATCCGGGTCCACTGTGGCACGGGCGAATTCAACAAGCGAATAAGAGATATAGATGGTCCTTCATGCAAAACTGGAAGACCGACCCTGGTTTTATGATGTACACCGGCTCACAACACGCCGATTCACCTTTCGGCTCTTTACATTCATCAGCCAATGCCATAAGTCATTTCACACATAATAAAGATTGGCGACCACACCATCATGGGCGATTGAACACGTCATGGAAATACTTCAAAGTATTTGTTAAAATTAACCAAAGTGAACATTCGTGGCAACAATTCGCACAACCAGACCCAAATTTAGGTAGATCATTAATTAAACTTCCCGAAAAAGGACATGCCACTACACGATATGAAAGAAGTCCCATCGCTAAATTAATGTCCAATATCTACAATTATATGCTCGTCGATGGCGCAACCGACCGCAAAACACTTCTAAACCTTGTCAATACTTCTAGCGAAGACGATGACGACAATCTTAACAATGTATCCCTTGTCAACAGTTATAATGATTATGAAAAAGTAACTTGTAATGGTACGGTAGCCCATCGTGACGAACCAGGATGGCGAGGCTCGAACGCCAATGATGGACGTTACGCATCAGCACATACTTTTGGAATAGGTAGAGAACCTATTTGCAAAATTAAAATAAATGGTTCATGTGATAAATTTCCCAACGCACCCAAAAATACTTGGTTTAATGATAACGAACATGGCGGACCAACTCCAACAACATACACATCATGTGCTGCCAGACGAAAATCGTGGAGCTCTGCAACTTCTTGTGCTCATGATAATATAGACATGAGTTTTAGCACATATACTAGTACTCCTAATAGTATTGATGATTGGTTTAATAATATATGGTTTGATGGTTCAAATGTTTTGTACGACAAAAAATCTCCATATAAAGCAGCAATATATGGCCATGATAACGATTTGTTATATGTACCACAATGCAACAAAGCAAAAACCAACAAACCCTGTGCATCAAGCGGAGGTACAAATATGCAAAAATATCACGATTTCATTAATCTTGGCCCAATTTTTCCAACCCCTAACACAGTTGAAAAATGCGCCAAAGCTTGTAATGCACATGGCTATTGCAGATCGTTCCGATTCGGAAACTACAAATGGGGTAATCCTAATAAAGGCGAATGTCATTTAACCAAACATGATACATGGTGCGATAATAATGGTAATTACGATTATTATCAAAGAGTTGGCGCATCAAAGTTTAAACAAAAAACTCGCCCACGAATACACGACAACCCAATTGCAGCTATTGGACGTTACAAAAAAATAACATGTGATAAAAAACTGGGATATGACCCTAAAACTGGTATATCCGAGGGTTCGTCAGTACCTATTTGGCTTCTTCAAGATACGTCTGGTCAATACCTCGATAATAATAATAATTTTCCATGGTACAAAACGACTGTAGGCAAATGTGCACAGTACTGTGAAAATCATGAAGATTGTAACTCGTTTAGATTTGGAGTGGGCGATGCGACAAAAGACGCGTGTGTTCTCGATAGAGTTCTTGGATTTTGTCAACCTAATGCAGCATGGGACCATTATATACTCAAAGACCTGTCTGGAGGAATACCTCCGAGTGAATATCATAATAATGATATATTATTAACAAATATGATTACCGACAATACTAACAACATTACTGATTTATCACAAAATGTATTTTCGTTTTCTACCAACATAAGTAATAATACTACCGACATAAGTAATAATACTACCGACATAATGAATAATACTACCGACATAATGAATAATACTATTGACATAAGTAATAACACTACTGACATAAGTAACAATATTAGAGACATAATTAACAATACTACCAACATAATTAATAATACTGCCGACATAAGTAACAATACTAGTAACATGAGCGATATATCACAAAATGAACTAGAGCAATTACTTTCCATGTGGCAAAATACTGATGATGTAGATATGGCAGATGTAGATATGGCAGATGTAGATATGGTAGATGTAGATATGAATCGTTTAACTTGGCCTTATCATAATCCATGGAATTAATCACCAATATTATTTATTTATTTAATTATTTAATTATATTTTTATTATTATAATAATATAATGACAACCCACACAATTTTTGTTACAATTATATTTATTTGTTTGATTGTTATTTCCATCTATATATTAAAACCATCAAATAAGCCATTATCCGCATACTCTATTGAATTCAGAGGCAAAGATTTATCAAATTATAAATCATATATAGAAACTTGTAAAAATTTAAAACGTCAGGTTATTAGAATGAGAGAGTATATATTTAATCGCATATCCAATCATTTTAATGTAATTGAATCTTCGCAGTTTGCTATGACACCAGAACTAGCCGAAGAGCTCGCCAAAGCCGTCACCGCCAGCCCTATGGATGCACCGCACCTTTTTAACATTTCTGGTATACCGGACTCAATCGATGCGGGCGGCAAATCACGCTACTACGAGGTATGTCTCCTGAAAGGTACAGTAGCAAGTAGAGACCAATGTTATAAACTTACAATACCATGTCGAGGAGTCGATAAGTTAAATACCAAGGGACACTCTCTGGCAACGCCTTCTCTGTGCGCCGGAAATGATCATGTGATGAACCCGACGGCCGACATGATGACGCAAGCCTTGTACGCAAATCAGAGTAACCCCGAAGAACCAAATTTTGTATTTGAAACAGTAGATGGTCAGGCTAATGGAAGACGAATTGCTACAAGGGGTGGAGTTAAGTCTAGTAAAGGCGAACCTTGGGAAACGGACGACTTTCAAATGATGGTGCTTCGCGCCCAGGAATATATTAGAGAAATCAGGGCGGGCGACGGCGATTATGAATCACCCGAAACCAAGTCCGTGGAATGGGACGCTGAGCTCATACAACGTGTTGATGCGATACAATTAGCTCTTCAAGCATTAGAAAATGATTTAGATAATCGCATTGACGCAAGATTTCATGATACCCTTCACAGCTTTCTTCCCGATTGGGAAGAGCTTTTACATTCGGTAGATAATACAAATCAAGCATATGAGGATCTTGTTTCCTCATTATTTAATGACGATACTGGTTTTTTTCATACAGATAATATTGATTACTCGCATCTTCGAGATTCGTACGTTATACCAGAATTAGATAAGGTGAAGCGTGATATAGATATTTCTATAAATGATGTAAGCGGTGCCCTTAGTACATTACAATCACAACATGATACATCTTATAATAATCTAACAATCGATATAACCGACACCTCTGATAATTTAACAGACTTTCAAACAAATGTAAATACTAGGTTCGGAGTCATTGAAGGTAATATTGATGCAAGTTTCACGGCGTTCTCTAATGATATCAACACTGCATTACAAAGCCAACTTTCTAGTGTGTCTCAAACAATAGACGATGTAACATCAGCTATTATACCATACACAGAATTTAGAGATGATATTCGTAAAACATATTTGTCATCCCATCTAGCATCCCATCATGACGAATAACCTACCGATAATGATTCAACTAAATAAATTCTATTCATATAAATAATAATTATAAAGACAAAACTATTATTATATATATATATATATATATATATATAATGTACATAAGTAAGTTAAATCATACCATAATTTCAATTGTACTACTTCTAATCATTTTTATAGGAACTTTGTTAGCTGAAATAACAACTGTCGAAACATTTGATGGGAATAACACCACAGACCCCCCTGTTGAGGTATGTTCAGATCCTAATAGTGAGGATTGTGACTTATTAGCAGTAGATTCACTTGCATTACCTATTGGCCGTCGCAATATCCTATTACATAAAATAGAGAGTGAAGGTAATACAAGTGATAATTTAGCAAAATTATGTGATATTAATCTAGAATTAATAAGTCAATGTCAACAATTTTGTACTGGGGATATAGATAATAATAATAAAATCGCCCGCGGGTGCTATAATTATTGTTTAGATGCTTCAGGCATTGATAAAACACACATATACAAATGTGATAATATGCATGGATACACGCGCAGCGGCCGCGGCTACGACGATACTAGTGGCAGCGATACTAGTGACAATAATTCAGCTGCTATTGCAGCATTAAATAAATGTAAAGTAGATTGGATTAACAGTGGTATAGATGTAACTAGTCTCCCTTCAAAAATAGACCCACTAGCAACAATTAATGAATTTGGCATTGACGCGTCATCAATTCCATTGCCAGACAATGAGTTAGATTATAACCACTTGTTTTATCGATACCGCCTTAGTACGAATCAATAAAAATCATCATTTAATAAAGTTTTAACAAATTTTTTTTGTATATATATATATATTAAATGCAATTTCCAAATGTCTTCATAAAAAAACACCATAGAATTATTATTCTTTGTTTAGTAATAGCCCTTTTACTTTCTTTATTATACCCATATGTACCACGTTTTTCATTAGTAGAATCAATGATAGCTAATGATGTTGATAATTCATCGGGAATTAATGTACCAATTCCATCTAGTTTACCAAGTTCATTGAAAATGAAACCAGAACAACCAGAACAACCAGAACAACCAGAACAATCTTCAACTAGAACCGATTCGTGTCCACCATGCCCACCTTGCGGTAGATGTCCGGAACCAAACTTTGAATGTAAAAAAGTACCCAAATATAGAGATCTTATGATAAATGATCATGCACAAATTCCCAGACCAATCAACCCAGAATATACAACATTTGCTGTATAAAACCATACATGAAAATTGAAATAATATAGTTTTGTCAACTATATTATTATTAATATAATCATAAATTAGTAACGGTATGATGGATAGTCGTATTAACTACAAAACTAACGAAATGGATAATAACACACCCAAATCTAAAGTTAAGCGTTCATCCATTATGACTATATTATTTTCATCCATGCAAAATAAATCAGTAAAAGGTAAAAAATCATCCTCGCCCCACTTCGAAATTAAAACTAAAACAATTAATGATTGTGCAAAACTTATTGTCAGTAAACAATTTGCATACGAACAATCGTCTAAAAATAAAACACATTATTAATAATTATTTGTTTTCAGTACGGCGAGTTTTGTGTAAGTCTGTAGGGGGTTTCTCGCCACATAAATATACGTATTGTTATTGGCTTTTGTAGGGAGGTAAAATAGGAAATTCAAAACGGCGAGTTTTTGCGGAGCCATTTTGGACTTACACAAAACTCGCCGTTATAAGGCTTCGATTTTTCTTTAAAAAATTTATGGTAACAAAATAATTTTTCATGATTTTTGCCTCCCTACATATCAGTCACAATCGTTTTTTTTAAAAAAAACACAAAAAAAAATTTTGAAAATCCGATTTTGGACATTTATTTTTGTCCATTTTTGAGATTTCCAATTTTTTTTTTCAAAAAAACACAAAAAAAACAAAAAAGCGGGTTCTTATGATAAATATCGATTATATACCCCAACCCCCAACCAACTGCTTTGATTTAGGTGCAAAAACATAAAAATAAGAGATATATTATATTATACCTAACAAAATATATATTAAATATAATCCAATCCTTCAAAATTGAATCATATTTATATAAGTATAATTGAAAATATTATAAAGGTATATAATCATAATGAATAGATTACCCGATAGTGCTTTATACTTAATAAATCTATATGCTGGTGTAAAATACCCAGTAAGATTGCTTGAAGATATAAAATATAAAATAGTTGATAGGAAATTAGATGAATTCAAAAATAAAGTAGAAGAACAATTTATGCTATATAGAAACTTTGTCGACGATATTTCATTTGAAGAATACATCAATATTATGTTAACACATGAAAAGAAAAAGGAATACATACATTATTTTTCAAATTGCGAATGTTGTCCACGTCACACATATACAGGAAAAACTAGGGTTTGTGAAAAGAGACTGACTATGGTGTATATTCACGACAGCGATCTAACTACACATCAATGTGGTTGTCCATGTAGACATTTTCGACGATTCATTCAAAGATCAGAACAATAACTTATTATTGTTATGATATTATGTAATCCATTTAAAAATATAATTGTATATAATTGTATATGAATATCAAACTAATTTTTTTAACTTATTTATCTCATTGCGCTGCTTTTTTATCTAATCCATTAAAATCCAATTCCAAAAATCGTATTATGAATAAGTCACCTAAAATGTCTATTATAGTATTCGGTGCAACAGGTGCGACGGGACAAGAGGTGGTTGTACAAGCCTTGAATAAAAAAGAAAATGTTATTGCATTTTGTCGTGATGAATCAAAATTAACTCAACCCCCTGGTACATGTGGAATTGACGCTACACCTAATTTAATAACCGATAATAAATTAGTTAAATGTACGGGCACTGTTACATCACAATCTGATGTAGATAAAGCATTTTCGCGAGCCCCTACTTATATAAAAGGTGTTGTTGTTGCACTTGGTGGTAAACCAGACGAGGTTGGTTATGATATGTTAACAAATGGTACCCAATGTATTATCAATGCAATGAAAAAGTATAATGTGAAACGAATTGCGGTTGTTACTTCTATTGGGGTTGGAGATTCTATTAATCAAGCACCAATGTTTTTTAAGTTAATAATGCGTACCGTGATGAAACCGATTATTAAAGACAAAAATCGCCAGGAAGAGCTATTTTTAGAAAGTTCAAGTGCACCGGGCGCTGATTTAGAATATACAATTGTTCGTCCCGGAGGACTTAACTTCGACCCACCTACAAATAATGTGAAAGTAATTAATGGTATAGCCGGAAAAATTCCTCGGGCGGATGTAGCCAATTTTTGTTTAGACGCTGTACTAGAAAAAGATTTCCAATATCTTAGAACAACACCAGCAATATCATCTATATTTGATTAATGTATATATATAATATTCTCATATATAAATGAGCGAATTGTTAATAGCCGAATTAAGTGAGTTGTTTAAAAGAGGAAAGAGGGCCGAGAATAATAGTGCATTGACTGGATTGGGAGAGCCATTGGGTATAATTTTAAGAAAAGCAGGTCATGTTGAAGAAGAGCGTTTAAATGATTTAGTTTTTGTTTTTAAATTTAGACCAGACGAAGAAATATATATATTTGTAAACGTTCATTTAAATTATGATGGTCCTGTAATGGGTTCGGCATATGTGTATACAACTGATAACGTGGTATATACCAAATTAGACGAAAAAGTAAATATGAAATGGAATTATACTGGCAATCGCAAATCTAATATACTTGATAAAACATTTATACCTAATGGGTGGTCAACTGAAATAAGTAACCTTAAAAATGGACTTGAACTATTACGTAAAACATTCAAACATCAGTGGATGCTTCAACTTGTATATCCACACATATCTCCAGTATTCAATATTAGACATGCTTATCCAAAATTAATAACAGAAGAGGGTGATGAGCATAATGAAGTTACAATAGAGAATACTGATAATATAGGCGAACAAATAAACAGGATTATAGCAGATGGAAGGCGCCTTACAATGGAACAGGCGGAAATGTTAAACGAAAGAATATTACACACAGGTGTACCACACATAGGAAATTACAAAAGCGGTGCTCAACCCACATATACTTTATTAAATATTGTAAAAAATTTTAACAGTATTACAAGGACCAATCCCGATTATACAATTAATAATGATCCATATGCTGAAATATTACCACCTCCACACCGACAACAACAACCTCCACACCGACAACAACCACCTCCACACCGACAACAACAACCTCCACAACGACGACAACCACCTCCACAACGACGACAACCACCTCCACAAATAAGTGAAATCCCTTCTAGTACTCCCCGTCCTGAACGTTTAAGATTGACTTTGTTGCCGAGAACTTCTTCTAATCCACCAGGGGCTCGAGGAAGAACAAGAACAAGAAAAGGAAGAAAAGGAAGAACAAGAAAAGGAAGAAAAGGAAGAACAAGAAAAGGAAGAAAAGGGAGAAAAGGAAGAA
>MDSX01091804.1_pt1 | contig 15085 bp, 10 predicted proteins | sample 811141 | NCBI WGS metagenome assembly MDSX01 (sample SAMN05326642, study PRJNA326480) | marine metagenome | isolation source: seawater | place: Atlantic Ocean: South East | collected 2010
GAGATTGACGCGGCGACGGCGGGGCGAGGCGTTTTCATCGACGCGTCGACGACGACGCGCGGAAGCGGGGAGAGATTGGCGGCGAGCGCGGGCGCGGGCGCGACGACGGCGACGGCGACGGCGCCGACGGCGCGCGCGCGCGACGCGAGGGGCGCGCGGGGGGACGAGAGGAAGGATTCGGCGTGGCTCGCTCGCGCGCGAGGACGCGCGGCGGAACGCGCGGCGAAGACGGACGGCGACGGCGACGCGTCGCGGTGATCGGTGAAACGCGATCGCGTTCGCGCGTGGAATTCAGAATTCGCGTCGCGACGCGTGGTGTTACTTTCGCGCCGCTCGCGCGTCGTCGCGCGATTCGATGGATGGATCGATGGATCGATCGACGACGCGCGGCGAGAGAGACTATTTTTGGCGAGTCTTCACATCGCGCAGCGCGCGATGGACGCTCGCATCGGCTTCGACCGCGCGTCGATCGCGACGAACGCGTTGATAAACACCAATAAAGAAGTCGGGCGCGCGCGCGAGCACCTGATATTCGCGCCGGCGCGCGCGCGCGATGCGACGTTCGGCGGCGGACCGGCGCGCGAGACTTTGAGCGCGCGAGACGCGCTCGCGTGGCGCGAATTCAGCGCGTCGTCGTCGACGAACAAAGTCTCTTACAAGGGCGGATTGGATTTAATGGCGATGAATAAGAAAGCGACGCAGAACAAGTGCGTGAACTCGGCGGAGGTGCGGCGGTTCAGGACGCTCGCCGAACCTATTTTGCTCAAGTCGGGCGAGGTGCGCGCGGAACCTCCGCGCGTGGACGCGAACGCGACGTACGGGCGACCGTCCGAAACGCGTTACGCCGAGGAAATACGTTACGCTGAAGGCTACGCGCCGCGATCGCAGTCGATCGCGGCGTTGATTCGAGGGGATTACTCGCAGGATTGGGTCCGGGCAAAAGTGGCCGAACGCGCCGCGGCGCGAGCGAGCGCGGCGACGAGTCGCGATGAAGCGCGGCCGGCGTCGTCGAACGACGCGAAAGTCGCGAAAGTCGTCGATAAAGAGCCGTTCAAGCTTAAAAAGTTTGGCAGGGTGAAATCAAAAGTGGCGGCTATGGGATTCTTTTGACGGGAGCGGCGTTTGAGTTTGAATTTGACGAGCGCGAGCGGCGACGCGACGCGGGGACGCAACATCCCGTCGCGATTGGACTCGTCGCGTCGCCTTTTTTCGCGTCGACGACTCTATCGTCAGCGAGTGATGGCGCGACGTCGTCCTGTTCGCTATCCGAATCGCGCGCGGAGTGAAATTCGCACGCGTCGGCGCACGCGTCGATGCTCGCCTTCGCCGCTCTCTCTTCGTCTCTCTCTCGCCGTTTGGCCTCATTCTCTCGCAGTTTAGCCTTGTAAAGCTCGATGACTTTCGGATACAGCGCAAACTTCGTCTTCATGCCGCTGACGATCGTTCGCTCGATCGCGCTCCCGATGCCCGTCATTTTCACCGCGCACTCCAACCGCACGCTCAACATAGAACCGTCGTCGACTGATTTACACAGCACCGTCCCTTTCAACACGCTATTTTCGGGATTTAAAAACGTCCCGTACGTCCGCGACGACGCTTCGAACAGATACGGCGCCGTGCTCTGCGTCTCTTCGAGGGTGACGTCGTCGTACATCACCACGGCGTCTCGCGACGACTTCACCCCGAGCGCCCGTCTCGCCATGTACGGCAGCTTCGCGTCGAGTTTCGTTCGTATCACGCACCGCGCGCGGTTTTCATCGTGTCTACACCGTTCGTATAACACGACGGATCTCTCTAAATCACCAAATACCGCGCGTTCGCACGTCATGAAGAGCGACGTCGTGCGCGCTCGCCAGAGCGTCGCCGCGTCCACGTCGAGCGCGGGGCTGTCGACGCACAACTTGACCATGAGCGCGCCGCGAGCGCGCGCGCGCGCCGCGAGCGCGTTTTTCACGCGCCGACACGGCGCGGTGACCGCGTGTGCGGCGGTCGTCGAGAACCAACGTGCGTTTTTTTTGGTGTCCCCGTGTCTCTTGGTCTCCCTTTAATTCGCGAGCGGTTTGCGCAAAATCACACTCGCGGGCGGTTTCACGCGCATGCGAGGGAATCTCTTCATGATGGAATACGGCGCGGGAAGGAAGCGAATGAACCAAAACTGGATCAACGCCTTGAACACGGCGGCGCACCATCCGCGGCATAAAATTCTGTCGCCCCAGACGACGACGCCCGCGAACGGGCCCAGAGAAATCGCCATCAACCGCGGCGGAAGACGATATCTGCCGAGTTTCCCGAGCGCGCGAGCGTCGCCGTCGCACATGATTCGCTTTGACACGTATTCGGCCTCCCAGTGCGCGTACGAAGCGAGCATCTGGTCCGGTAATTTACACGCGCAGTCGCCGACGGCGTAGACGTTGTCGTAGCCGATGACTTGACGCGTCGCCTCGTCCACTCGAACGCGCCCAATCATGTCGAGCGGAAAATTTAGCGGCGAGTCATCGTCATCTTCGCTGAAGTTCACGCTCTCCCGATCCAAGAACTCAGTCGCGGGCTTGGCGCCGATGCACATCATGACCCTATCGCCCTCGATGACGTTTTCGTTCATTCGCCCGACGAACGAGTCGCCGACGCGGTCGTACGTTTGCCCGACGTACACCTCCACCCCAAATCTCACGAGCGTTTTCGACACATACTCACTGACAAACTTGGGCAACGTATCGAGCAACCTTGGGCCGCTGTGCACGAGAATCACGCGCGCACCCGATTTCATCTTGGCGTTTCTCGCCGCGAGTTCGCCCGCGACCTCGACGCCGACGACGCCGCCTCCGATGACGACGACCGATTTCCCCTTCGTCACGTCCTCTCGCGCCTCGGTGATCTCTCGCATTCTCGCATCTCTGTCTTCTCCTGCCTCACCGTCGCACTCCGCTTTCAACACGCCCGGATAATGACTCCCCGTGGCGAGTATCAATTCGTCGTATTCAAAGCGGTCGCCGCCGACGTCCACGTACGCGCTCATCACCCGCACGTCTCGTCCCGCCGCGCATTCGAACACCACGCTCTTTCCGAGCGCCTTGCTATACGGCACCGTCAGCGTCTTTTCGCGTTTCTTCGCCGAGTCTCCGCGCGACGCCGGACTCAACGGCGCCGCGCCCGCGAGCGCCGCCGGCGTCCCCGGGACGTATTCGAAATACCGCTTCTTATCAATCAGCGTCACCTCGCACGTTTTCCGCAGATCCAGCGCCGCTTGCATCCCAGCGAATCCACCACCGATGATCACCACGCGTTTCTTCGCCTCGCGCGTCGTCAGCGCGCGCGCCGCCGCGCGCGCCGCGACGAGCGCGAGCGCCGCGAGCGCGGTGAAAAAAATCTTCGTCGCATCTCCCGACGTCATCGTCGCCACGTCCGCGCGAGCGCTCGGGAGCTTGCTCAAAATGATGGTCTGCAAGTTTACGCCGTCGCGAGGCGCGAGATCGCTCGCGCGCGCGCGTGCGCGCGGTAGAACTGATTCACAAGGCTTGAGGGTGTCCCCTTTGTGCGAGATAAATCGTCGTCTCGCGACGCCGTCGGCGCGCTCGCGGCGCGCGCGAGCGCGGAGTTGCGACCGCACGGGCGCACGCGATGCCGAGACGGCGAACGCGCGCGCGCCGATGGGCATTCGACCGCGCGCTTGGATGTGAGGGACGGTCGAGCGCCGGCGCGGCGGCGAGCGAAAGCGCGCGGGGACGCACGGCGCCGAAGTCGTGCTAAGCGCGCTGGTCAATACAAATCTAATATTATGCTAGTGCTATGGCGGCTCAAAGCGCGCCGGCGAGCGGTTTCAAATCGTCGTCTTCGTCGGGTCGATTCAAGCGACGCACGACGTCGCGAAGGCTCGAAGACTTGGTCATGACGATTTCCAGCTCTTCGAGCGTCCGTCCTTTGGTTTCTGGGACGTACAAGTAGACGAAAATGATCGTCGCACAGAGGTTGACGGCGCAAAAGCCAAAGGTGGCGGAAATTCCCGGAGATTTCATCATCACCGGGAGGAAGCGAACCGTCACCGTGCTGAGCGTCCAGGAAAACATCGAGTTGATGGCCATGATGGTGGCTCGCGTGCGCAGCGGGCTCAATTCGTTCGCCACCGTCCACGCGAGTGCCCAAAAACTGAGATGAAACCCGACGGCGTTGACGAAAATCGCGACGTCGGCGACTTGTGCGATGGATCCGTTCAAGAGCTGAAACGACACGGCGTGTCGCGGGTCCTCGATCCACGTGACGCCGTCGAAGAGAAACGCCAAGAGCGTCATCGCGACGCCCTGAATGGATATACCGATGAGTAGCATTCGTCGTCGTCCAAAAGTTTCAAGGGACATCGCGACGAAGATTGTGACGATGAGCTTGCACAAGGCAAGCGCCGTCGTCATCCCGCTCGCCGCCGTGGGCGTGTGCCCCGTCATCTCGAAGATGTGTTTGGTGAAGTAACTCATCGCCGGAACGCCGCTCAACATCGACATGATGGATAAACCAAACGCCACGGTCATCGCGCGCTTACTCGCGTCGGTGTTCACCGCCGAAGCGCAATCGCGCCCGTTCTTCGAACCAGTTTTTACGACGTCGATGATTTCCGCGAGCTCCTGTTCAATCTCCTTCTTCATTTGTTTACTCTGCGCGTCGGGGTTGGACGGCGCGAGCAAACCTCCCGCGCCGCCGGATCTCGATCGACGCACGCACGCGTCGGTGACGGAAAAAGACGCCTTGGCGGATTCATTTCGTAAAATCCCCAGCGACCGCCGCGCCGCCGTCAAGTCGACGTCTCGCGCGGTCCACGACGGTTCGTTCTCGCTCTCCGAATCCGACGGCGCGTTCGAATCGCGGCCGCGTCCAAACAACCCACGCTTTCCGCGTTTCTTCTCCGCCGCCGCCCTCCTTCTCGCCTCCCCCTCGCGCTGCGCCGCGTTCGTCGCGTTCAACACTTCCCACCGCGGCGAATCCGGCAGCTTGCGCGCGTACGCGTAAAACGCCAACGCCACCGGCACCGGCAACGCCGCGAGCACGCGCCATCCTCCCGCCGCGCGCTCCAACGGCATCCCCACGAAATTCCCGAGCAAATCCCCCGTCATCGTCATCACGCTCATCATCGGCAAGTAATACCCGCGCGTTTGCTGCGACATCAACTCCGCCACGTACACCGCCGCGCCGCCGTACGTCAGCGTCATCCCGATCCCGTACAACAACCGGCACGCCGCGAACCAACGTATCACCGCGCGACTGCCGAATATTTCGTTCAATTTCATCGGCGTGAGCGCCATGGCGAGCGACGCCGCGGCGTAACATCCCGCGCCGAGTTTGACGAGCGCCACTCGTCCCAGCGCGTCCGCCGCCGCGACGCCGCGCGTCGGCACCAGCGTCAGCGCGCACCCGATCAGCGCGCCGGCGCTGTTGGCGCTGACCAGCATTCCCAGCGTCTCGACGTCGCCCTCGAATCCGGCGTCGCGCTGGAATTGCGCGGGCGAGGTGAGCATGACGTTCGTAACACCCACCGGGTAGCCGTACAGGATCAGACCCAGAGCGACGACGCAGAAGCAGTACAGCTCGACCGAGGCGTTGCGCGCGTAGCCATTCGCGTGCATCGGACCCGACGACGCGCGCGCGCGCGACGGAGCGCGAGCGACGCGGCAAAGTGCGGACGCGGGACGCGCGCGAGACGGCGAGCGGAGCGGCGCGCGAGACGCTCAATCAAGAGATAGGTCGATTTACATGCTGAACTAGGTCTTTTGTGATTATCGCTTGCGTGATTTGCTCGGCGCGGCGTCCGGAAGGGATCGATCGATCAGATGACCGTCCCGTCGGGGATGGTGCAGTTTCTGAGAATGGTGACGATGCCGTTGCGGATGAAGACGCCGCGCTCTTCGTCGGCCAAGTCTTCGATGTTGTCCTTGTTGGTGATGACGCAGTTCTTCCCGACGCGCGCGTTCTTGTCGATGATGGCGTTCTCGATGATGGTGTTCTCGCCGATCCCGACCGGGACGCCGCCGGCGGCTAAGATGGCTTTACGCTTCTCCTCGCTCTCGTAAAAGTCGGCGCCGATGATCATGGTGCGCTTGATCTTCGTCCCCGCTTCGACGCGCGAGCGCAAACCGACGATGGATTCTTCGACGGAGCAATCCGCGAGAGCGGCACCGTGAGAGATGATGGAGTCCTTGACGTGGCACCGTTCAATCTTGGCCGGCGGCAAGAAGCGCGGCGAAGTGTAAATCGGCGCTTCGGCGTTGTAAAACTCAAAGTTCGGCGGGTCCTTGGCCAAGGCCAAGTTAGCCTCGAAGAAGCTCTTCATGGTTCCAATGTCCTCCCAGTAATCGTTGAACAAGTACGCTTGCACTCTGGCGCCGTCGGCGCTCGCCTTCGGGATGATTTCGCCACCAAAGTCGTTGTCTTCGGGGTAGTCGTCGTCCAAAAACTTGACCAACATCGACTTCTTGAAGACGTAAATCCCCATGGAAGCGATGAAAGGCTTCGCCTCGGCCTCGGCCGCGGTCAAACCGAGAATGGTGGTGTCCACCTTCATCGCTTGCAGGGCGTCGCCCTTGGGCTTTTCGGTGAATTCGACGATGCGTCCCGACGAGTCAATCTTCATCAAACCAAAATCGCTCGCGCGCTCTTCGTCGATCGGCAACGTACCGACGGTAATGTCGGCGTTGCTTTCTCTGTGCGCCTCGACGAACTTCATGTAGTCCATGCGGTACAAGTGATCGCCCGCCAAGATGACGATGTCCTCGACGTCCTTGTTCTTGACGTCGTTGAACAACCAAGAGTACTGTCGCACGGCGTCGGCGGTGCCTTGGAACCACTCCTTCCCGCCTTGACCCGGCGTTTGCGTCGCCGCCAGCACCTCCACGAAACCATTCCCACCGTACATGATCCCGTTACCAAAGTTGTGCGTGCGCGCCAAGTGTCGGTTCAACGACGCGCTGTTGAATTGCGTCAAAATGTAAACCTTCGAGATCCCGCTGTTCAGGCAGTTCGACATCGGGACGTCGATCAATCGATACGCCCCACCGATCGGCACCGCCGGTTTCGCTCGGCTCTTCGTGAGCGGGTACAATCGCGTCCCCGCCCCGCCTCCGAGGATCACCGCCGCCACCGTCTTCGAGTTCGCGATCGCCGTCGTCGACCGTTCCGGCGATTGCGCCACATCGCATCGCGTCGCGCGCTTCGCGCATCGTTTCCCACTTCCCGTTCGCCTATCGTTTCGTCCCATCGCGCGCATCCGTCAGTCTCGCGTCCGCTCGTCGTCTCTCTCGCGTCTCGTCTTATCCTCCGTCCCGCGTCGCGCGTCCCGAGCCGCCCTCGCGCCGCGCGCGCGTCGATCCGTCCCGCGACGCCGACGACGCGCGAGACGCGTTTGAATCCGGCGTCTCTCGCGGCTCGCGCGCGTCGTCGCGCGCTTTTCGCGTCGATCCGTCGCGCGTGTCGTCGAGATACGTCCGTCGCGACGCGATCGTCTCGCGCGTTCGCGTTCGCGGTCGATCGGGCGTCGCGGTCGCGCGGGCGTCGCGCGCGCACCTTTGCTCGGCGTCGACGCGGCGAGGCGCGAGCGCGGCGCGCTGCGCGAGGGACGCGGCGCGCATCGGCGATTCGCGACGCGGCGGAAAATGGCGATCGCGCGTAACGACTGGCTCAGGAACGTCGGTCGAATGCTCGACGTTATTTTACTAATATACGTACACGGATACCTATAAATATATATCGGACATACGGTATATGGATATACAGTCGTAAGGTAATGATGAGAGACATACGTGTGTGTGACTGTTGGGTGTCGTGATGAGGATTATATGAGGTTTCGCGTCGTATTATATATAGGGCGACGTCGACGATGGCGACGGTCAACGCGCGGGTCAACGCGCGACGACGACGCGCGACATCGCGACGCGCGACGCGCGATCGAGGGCGCGCGACGGACGCGGCGCGCGACGACGACGACGGACGCGCGCGCGGCGCGCGTCGACCGCGCGAGGACGGACGACGCGCGTCGAACGATCGCGCGCGAAGGGACGGCGATCGAAGGGACGGTTCGTCTTCCGCGATGGCGCGCGCGACGGCGCGCGACGACGACGACGCGCGATCGAGGGCGCGACGCGCGCTCGATCGAACGCTGCGAGCGATGCTGCGGGACGATGACGCGGCGCGGGGGGCGTTCGCGGCGATGCTGGTGGACGGGGAGGGAGACGCGGAGGAGGACGCGCGCGCGGTGGCGAGACGGGTGGGCGCGCGCGGGAGACGCGCGGCGGCGTCGGTGCGCGCGATCGAACGCGCGATCGAACGCGCGGTGGGCGCGGAGGCGTCGATGGGGACGATGGGACGGTCGGGGTCGGGGTCGGGGGGGCGTCGAGGCGCGCAGACGACGGCGACGGGGCGACGCGGGACGGACGCTTCGGACGCGCTCGCGGCGGCGATGGAGACGTTGCGCGCGCTCGCGGTCGATGAAAGCGGCGGTGCGGTCGTCGACGCGGTCGGCGGTGGCGACGACGACGACGACGACGCGCGACGTCCGCGTCGCGCGAACGAGGATTTGGTCAAAGACGACGACGCGCGCGATTACGCGCGTCGCGGCGAGGATTCCATCGGTTTACGCGACGACGTCGACGTCGAGCGTTGGGTGCGCCGAGGATTCGAGTGTTTACATCGATTCGCGACGATTCGAAGCAAACGTCGCGATTCGCGGGCGACGCTCGGTGATCGCGAGTTCGACACGAGCGTCGACGCGCCCGCGCCGCCGCTCGTCGACGCCTCGGGCGGATTGGATGAAGCTAAACAAGCGCACGATCTCGACGTCGTCAGGCGCATGGACGACGAAACTTCTGAAAGCGTTCATAACCTCGTCAAGTCTTGGCTCGCCGAGCAGCGCGACGCCGAACGAGCGATGCTTGAGCTAGCCGAGCTCGTGCGCGACGACAACGCGGATTTGCTCGCGATTCAGCGACGTGAGCTCTTGACGCGCGCGCTCGGCGCCTGGTGCGAATTTCGCGACGTCACCGCGGCGCTCGAGCTGGGCGTGGAAGAATTCCGTCTGGCCGAGAAGCGCACGCGGTTTTATCTTCGCGAGAACGAAATGTGTTACAAGCACGTGACGCCGCCCGGGGATTCCAAGGCGCTGGAAATCGTGCTGAATAAGCATTTGGATCACGCGAGGAATTCTTTCGCCGTCGCGGCACCGAGCGCGAAAGAGATCGAGCGCCACGCCAAAGAATGCGTGCTGGCGACGCGAGCGTTGAACTCGTGTGACGGTGATTCGTCGCGCGTTGTCGACAAGGCGTACGCCGATCGTGCGCTCGACGTCAAAGTCATCCTGCGAGACGTCATGCGGGATTTAAAGCGCTCGTTTCGAGCCATCACTTCCGCCGCGAGCGGCGGCGCTTCCTCCACGAACGCCGGCGCGACGTCGACAAATTACGATGTCGAAGGTTTGCATCGAAGAATCCAACCCGTGATGGACAGGTACAAATCCACCGCCCTCGACGGCGTCGTCGACCGCGTCGTTCGAGCGCTCAATCTTGAGGGCGCGCACTTGGCGTACGGCATCGAACTCGCAAAGTGCGCGACGTTCGTGAAAGTCGTGAGCGGTGCGGTCAAAGAGCACGTTAAAGCACTGGACGACGCGCGTTTGGAAGCTGCGCTCAAGGCGTTCGAAGATGACGACGATGTTCTCCGCGGCGGCGACGCCAACTCTAAGAGATCCGCCGGCGGCGCGTCTTCGAAGAAGAAACGGAAATCTTCGTCGTCCAAGGCGAAGCGAGCGCTGACGAAAGTCGCGCGCGACGTCGAGCGCGATGAAATCACCGTCGCTGACGACGCCGAGGACGAACCCGAAGCGCCGACGACGCCGCGATCGAAGACCCCCGAACCGACGCTCGAAGACGCGGCGAATTCGGATTCGGGCGGCGAGTGGACGGCGGCGCGATCGCGAAGGAAGCCCAACACGCCGCCGCGACCGACGTTCGCGAAGGAAATGGATGCGCCTCGAAGACCAACCGTCGCGACGATGCCGAATCCACCGCCGCTGCCACCGAATCCGCCGCCGTTGCCGAGTGGAAAGCCGCCGGCGCGCATCCCGGCGCCGAGATCGACCGCCGTCGCCGCCGCCGCGCCGCCTCCGCCTCCGCCTCCGCCTCCGCCGCCGACGGGGCTGTCCGCGCTACCGGATTTTCCACCCAAGCCGAAAGTCGCATCGCAATCGACGTCCGAGTCCGCGACCCCCTCGAGCGACGCCGAAAGCGCCGTCGATCGAGAGTCGCGATTGAAGGAATTCCCGGCGTTGAAGACGAACGATTCGCCGGCGCTCGCGGCGCCGCCGTCGCGCAAGACGCACGAAGAAAACCAGCCATCGTCCAGCGTGCCCGCGGCGCCGCCGAAGAAGTCGACGATGGTGATACCGCGGCCGAGACCTTTCGCGCCGCCGCCGCCGCCGACTCCGCCGCCGCGAACGACGAAGACGTGGGCCGAGGCGAAACGCGCCATCGACGGCGTCAAGCTCCCTTCGCTCATCAAGATTAAGTGAATATAACAATCTCAACGATAACGTCCTTTTTAAGCATCAATTAATCAATCAATCAATCATCGCAATCGTCATTACACGCGCGCTATTCTCACCCGCGCCGAGCGGTGGTGATTCCTTTGCCGAGCAGCGGTCCCGCGGCGTCGCATTCGTCCACCGCGCGGGGCAAGAAATCTTCGCCCGCCTCCCAGATGATCGTCCCATCGCACTGGCACAACTTTTTATGATTCGCCCCCACGCCCGCGCTTCGAGCGAGCACGGCGCACACCGCGCACGTCGTATCGCCGTCCGCGGCGGCGTACACGGCGACGCTTCGACCGATGACGTCCCACGCCTTGAGCTCCGAGCTCAACATCGTCGACGGCATCGTCGCCGACCCATTCTCGTCCGCGACGACGATCCCGATCATCCCCGCCCCTCCCTCCCCCCCGTACACGTCCCCGATCGAATCCATCCCGCGCGTCAAATCCCCGTATTCGTGCACGCGAATCGCGTGCGCCCCCGGACTCAACCCGTCCAGCGCCGCCTCCGCCAATATCGTCTCCTCGCTCACCTGCACCAGCCGCACCGTCCCTCGCGCCTCACCGTGCCCGTACGCCTTCCCCTTAAACTCCGCCACCGCCGCCAGGCTCTGTCGCAGCGTCCGCACGTCCGTGCCCAGCGCCTCCGCCAGCGCCTCGCCGAAATCGTCGTCGTCTTCGGCGCTTCGCTCCGCGCGCCCCTGCCCGATCAATCGCGCCTTATACCCGGCGCTCTCGATCGCCTCCCTGACCGTTCGCTCCGCATCGCGCGTGATCACCGTCACCGTGTTCGTCCCGAGCGACGCGTCGACGCGCGTCGTGCCCGCGAGCGCCTCGCACGCCGTCGTCACCGCGGCCGCGCACCTCCCGCACCGCATCTCCACCATGAATTCCAACGCCCGCTCGAGGTCTTTCGTCCGCGCGTCGGCGCGTTCGAGCGCGCGTCGGCATCGCGACCGCGTTCGCGATCGCGACGCGCGGTCGACGACGCGACGCGGCGCGGCGGCGCGAAGGCGCGGCGTCGACGGAATCATGACGCGCGTCGTCGTCGACGCGACGATGACGCCTCGGGCGTCGCGCGCGCGGGTCGCGGGCGGTTAAGATCGGGTCGAGGCGTCGAGAAGTCCGTGGGCGTCGCGCGGGAGGCGATCGGGCGTCGCGCGATCGCGCGTCGCGACGTGCGGCGCGCGGCCGACGGTCGGCGCGCTCGGACTTTTACCAATTATGTGTATATACACAATACGCATACGCCGTGTGTCCGAATATTCGGATACTACCAATTATAACCACAGACACAATACCCATACGACATGTTTCCGAATATAAAGTATATTTCTACGAAATATACGTATATAAAGGCCCTCGAATGATGGCGACGAGGGCGCGTTCGCGGCGCCGCCACGTCATCGCCGACACACGACGCCCGACGCCGCGCCATGCAGACGCTCTCCCGATCGGCGACGCTCGCCTCCAAGACCCACCTCTGCGGCGCCAAGTGCGCGTGCGCGCGGTGCGCTCGAGCGACGCGCTGCGCGACGACGCGCGACGACGCGAGGCGCGATCGAACCCGCGACGAACGCGACGACTGACGCGCGCGCGAACGCCGGCGCGCGCGATCGCAGGTCGACGAAGACGTCCGCGCATCGCCCTCGCGCGGTCGCGGTGACGGCGGAGCAAAAGCAGGCGGTGTGCGTGCTCACGGGCACCGCGGGGGTGTCGGGCGTGCTCAAGCTGAGCCAGAGCGGCGACGCGCCGACGAAGGTCGTCGGCTCCATCACCGGACTCGCGCCGGGCAAGCACGGCCTGCACATTCACGAGTTCGGCGATACGACGAACGGGTGCATGTCCACGGGACCGCACTTTAACCCGAACAAGATGGATCACGGCGCGCCGACGGACGCGACGCGACACGCGGGCGACCTCGGCAACGTCGAGGCCACCGCGGGCGGGTGCGACTTCGTCATCGAGGACTCGCAGATTCCGCTGAGCGGGGCGAACTCGATCATCGGACGCGCGTTCGTGATTCACGAGCTCGAGGACGATCTCGGCAAGGGCGATAGCTCTGAGATCGGCACCCAGGGCAAGACGTCGAAGACGACGGGCAACGCCGGAGCGGTGCGTCGACGACGCGATTTCGACGCGATTTCCACGATCGCGACTCGACGCGACGCGATTTCGACGCGCATTTAGGGTTTCGTTTTTCGCGCACGCGGCTTTCGACTGACGGACGATCGATCGCTTCGGTTTACGCGAGCGCAGCGCTTGGCGTGCGGCGTCCTCGCGTTGGCGCCCTCCGCGTGAGCGCCGCGAGCGCCTTCGCCTCGCGCGCGTCCATCGCGCGCGCGCAAATATCGATAAATCACGCCTCGTGATCGCGCGTTGTCATCGACATCGACGTCTCGCGCCTTTCTCTCCTCGCTTCGGCTTCGGCTTCGGCTTCGGCTTCGGCTTCGGCTTCGGCTTCGCCCTCGCCCTCGCCCTCGCCTCGTCGCGTCACACGTCGTCGCGCCCGCCCCGCTCGCGCTCGCGCGATGTCCGCGCGCAAACGCATCGCCGACGGCGCCCTCGCGCTCGCCGCGCGCGCCCGTCGCGCGCGCGCGGCGCCGCGCGCGCCGTCCGCGACCGCGACCTCGATCGCTTACCCTACCGCGCTCGCGACGCCCGCGCGCGCGCGCGCGAGCGCCGCGTCGAGCGCGTGGACGCGCAAGTCGTACTCCGTCCAACAGTTCGTCCACAGGGACACGCCCGAGGACAACGCCTCGCTGCCGTGGTCGTTCGACGAGGCGATCAAACCGAGGGTGGATGAAATCTTGGCGCGGTATCCGACGAATTACAAACGAAGCGCGATGATCCCGCTGCTCGATCTCGCGCAGCGCCAGAACGCGGGACACCTGTCGCTGTCGCTGATGAATCACGTCGCGGAGATCTGCGAGGTGGCGCCGATACGCGTGTACGAGGTGGCGACGTTTTATTCCATGTTTAATCGACAAAAGATGGGCAAGCTGCACGTGATGGTGTGCGGGACGACGCCGTGCATGCTACGAGGCGCGCGAGACATCGAGCGCGCGCTGAGCGAATACATGGGGGTAGAGAAGTTTGAGACGACCAAGGATGGGATGTTCACGCTCGGGGAGATGGAGTGCATGGGGTGCTGCGTGAACGCGCCGATGATCGCCGTGGCGGATTACAGAGCGGGCGTCGAGGGGTACTCGTACAATTATTACGAAGACTTGACCCCGCAATCTGCCGTGCGCGTGTGCGAAGAGTTAAAGGCTGGGAAATCGCCGCGCGTCGGGTCGCAAACGCGCGATAAGGCGGAACCGCTCCCCGGGCAGACGACGCTCTTGGAGCCGCCGCCCGGGCCGCAGTGTCGCGACCTGAACAAGGTTCGCGCCGATCTCGAGGCCGCCGCCAAGGCCGCCGCCGAGGCCGCCGCCGCGGAGAAAAAGTGACGCGCGCGTCGTCTCGACCCGCCGTCCGCGATTCGCGTCGCCGCGGCTCCGGACGCGCGTCTTTGTAACACAACAACCACTCTCATAGCTTCAAACACCACCACAATGCGCACTCAAGCACCATACAATAACACCCAAAATCACCAACACGTTTTCGCGCCGTTCGAACCGCGCCCGCGGCCCGTCGACGCGTTCGCCGCACACGCGCGCGCGCGCCGCCCTCTCGCGACCCGCGACCGAGCGCGACCGACGCGCGCGCCCTCACTCGCCGCCCGACGCCGCTCGCGCGCGCGAACGACGCGAAGAAACGACGAAGACACGCGATCCTTCGGCGCCGAATTCCGATCATCGCATCGTTTTGAATTTCAAATCTCTCGACCGCGCTCGCGGCGTCGGCGCGCGCGCGGGCGGCGATCGAACGCGCGCGCGGACGTCGATTAAAGATGGTTCGCGCGTCGCGAGCGCTCGCGGGCGCGCTGGCGATCGCGGCGATCGCGGCGGCGACGCGGGGCGCGATCGCGGGGGGCGAGTACTACACGAATTGCGGCGCGTGCGTCGCGGACACGTCGTGCGGATGGTGCGGACACGATCCGCACTCGCAGGGAGGGTACGGAGACGTGAACGCGGGCGATCACGTGAGCGGGCTCGTGAGCGGGGTGCCGACGCTCGTGGGAGGGGAGGGGCGGTACTCGGCCTCGGGCGCGGTGGTGACGGGGGTGAACACGCGATTCACGCAGCAGTTTCACGGCGGGACGAAATCGGGGGCGAAGTTTTACGACATCGCGACCCCGGCTGCGCATGAGGTGTTGGCGGTGCACAGCGATACGTCGATGACGCTGGCGACGTCGCCGGCGGCGGTGTCGGCGGGCTCGGAGGTGGCGTTCGGCGTCGCCGCGCGAACGGGCACGGGCACGCTCGCCGCGAGCTCCACGACGACGGCGCGACCGAACAGTGCGACGACAGAAGCGTTGACCATCGATGGTAACACCACGGAGTTTTTGCAAGAGCTGAAGGTTGGCTACTGGATCGTCGTATACAAGGCGAGCGACGTCGTCGATTACCGCGTCATCACAGCCATC
>MDSX01102576.1_pt1 | contig 15084 bp, 10 predicted proteins | sample 811141 | NCBI WGS metagenome assembly MDSX01 (sample SAMN05326642, study PRJNA326480) | marine metagenome | isolation source: seawater | place: Atlantic Ocean: South East | collected 2010
AAATAGTATAAGAAATGTTTTAACTAAATTAGGTGTAACCACTGAATTAAATTTAACAACCGAAAAGAGAATGGACGAATTGTTAAAGAGAACTGGTGGTGGACAAAAAAATGCTTTATTCAGTGCGATGCAATTAAACAAATATGTACCAAATTATAGTAGTCCTAGATTATTTGGTATATTAGGTGATAGAGCACCGAATAGTAGATACTATATTGGTAGTGAAAACTCTACTAACAGAGGTTATGGAGTTACAAGACAATTTAAGGCTGAAGACTTTTTAGAAGATGAAGGTGCTGGATTGGTAAGACCACCAGAAAATTTTACGTGGGGCACACAAAATGTAGGTTTTGCAGAACAAACAATATTGGCTAAAACAAAATATTTGGCTGATGAATTTTCTGAAACTGATGTTTTTATTGATCAAACAAAAAAATTCTTCAAAGATAAATTAACCGATAAGGTTGTAAGTAGAGGTAATGCAATCACCGATAATAGTGGTGAATTTGCAAGAGTGTGGTTAAAATCATCTGATGGTACCCAAAGAGAACAATTAGAAAAAGGATATTCATATCAAAACGCAATTAGAAAAAGTGGTTTATTTGTTAAAGATAGTGAAAAACCAGGATTTTCAGTTGATTCAGGTAAAGCATCGTTAAGTGTTTTACAAAGTAATGGTACGGTTAAATCATACCCTTATTTAGAGGAATCATTTACAACATATAAAAAATATATGTTATCACTCGAAAATTTAGCTTGGACAGATAAATTGGCAGATTTACCAATACAAGAGATTGGTCCTGGTGATTTAGTAAGTGGTAATAAAGGAAGAATTATGTGGTTTGCACCATATGATTTATCTTTTGATGAGACAACAACAGCTAATTGGACAGACACCCAATTTTTAGGAAGAGGTGAACCTTTATATACTTACAATAATACATCTAGAAGTGGAACATTTAAGTTTAAAATTTTGGTGGATCACCCTAGAATAGTTAATGAATATAGAGGAAGACAAAATAATGATATTGAAAAATTCTTTGCTGGTATAACATCACCATCAGAATTTTTATCTGTAATACAAAGAAACACTAAACTAGATGGTGGTACTAAAAAAGAATTAGAGAAAAAATTAAATAGTATTGTTAGACAATCTAAGGCTAGCTTAAACACCAAAACAGAAAAATTTAGTACATACTTTAAAGATGGTTCTAGTGCTTTTGATAGTAGTTATAATCCTGATGGTTTAAATGATAAATATATTGATTTTACTAATAATAGTGGTAGTATATACGATATTATTAATAATGAAGATTATAAGATAAATATTGATTTAGTAGGGTACCAATCCAAAAGTGGGGAAGATTTTAAAGTATATCCACAAATAGATTTAGGGAAAGATAGGGGAGATAAATTAAAAACTGATATTGAGTCTAAAATTAAAGGAAAAAAAGGTGATATTAATGTTACTAGTAAAAGTATTAATAGTGCTGCTGGTAATGAAGGTGCAAACCCTAATAGTGAAGTTGCTATTAAAGATAGGAGAGTAGATGTAACAATAACTTATTTCCCTAAAGGAGATGATTCAGAAGATGCTGATCCACAATCTGCACTAAATGAATTATTACAAAGAGATTTAGATATTGTTAGTGAATTATTCATTAACGAAACAACATATTTTGATATTATTGCCGAAGACTACCCAAATTACTTTGATAATATAAGTAGTAAATTAACATATTTTCATCCTGGTTTTCACTCAAATACACCAGAAGGGTTAAATACTAGATTAAACTTTTTACAACAATGTATGAGACAAGGTTCTAGTGTTTATAATAGTAATGACAAAATAAAACCTGATAATTTATCTTTTGGTAGACCACCGGTGTTAATTTTAAGAATTGGTGATTTTATACATACAAAAATAATAGCTAAATCATTATCTATAAATTATACGAATGGTAGTAATATTCAGTGGGATTTAAACCCCGAAGGCATCGGTGTACAACCAATGATGGCTGAAGTTAGTATGTCTATTGAAATCATTGGTGGGCAATCATTACAAGGTCCGATAAACAGATTACAAAACGCAATGTCATATAATTTCTATGCAAATAGTGAAATGTATGATCCTAGAGCCGATAGTATTAGATTAAATGGTGCAGGTGGAGAAATTGTTGATGGTATTAAATTAAGTGAAATAAGAGGTGGAGAATTCAGTAAATCACTTACTAAAGAACTTAAAACTGAATTACCTATTGATCAGGAAGCAACTAGATTAAAAGCTGAGGCTAATGAACAAGAAGCAAATAAAGAAAGAGGGTTTATCGATATTAATATAGGAGACACAGAGATAAAAGTTATTTCTAAAAAAGGAGATACACCTACAGTACCATCTTTATTAATAGATGGTAGTGGTGAGAATAAAATTAAAATAAACATCAAAGATGGAGATGATAAAGAATTAGAGTCTGAAGAGAATGATAAAGAAGAAAACACTTATGTTATAAAAAAGTTTTTAAAAATAGATGACTTAGATATTGATAAAATTACATCAAAGTTAGATAAACAAATGAATAAAGTTAATAGTTTAATAACTTCATACGAAGCTAACAAAAACAAATGGAGTAAAAACAAAAACAAAAGAAAACAAAAACAAATTCAGGAGGAAGAAGAAGAATTAACTGAATTGGTTAATAAGTATGTTTCTAAAATAACTATAACTAGTAGTTTTACAAGAGACGAAAGAACAACAAAGAGAAAAGTAGTAACTTATCAGTGGGATTACAAAAAAGAGAGTAACACTTACATTAGTGATGGTTGGAAAATAAATATAAATTAAAGGACTACATAAATGGCAAAAGAATATTATAATAGGTATAGTAAATTTAATATTGATGGTAAATATAAAATGTTACCATTTATAAAAATTGAACCAAAAAGTAGTGACAAAACCATTGTATGGAAATTACAAAGGGATAGGATGGATAAATTGAGTCAAGAATATTATGGCAATCCTTATCATGGGTGGTTAATAATGTTATCCAACCCCAAATATGGTGGGTTAGAAGATAATATTCCTGATGGTGAAATTATAAGAATTCCATACCCTTTTAAAGATAGTTTACAACAATATATAAAAGAAGTAGAAAGGTATAATACAATATATGGCATCGAATGAACCAAAAGTAGAAGATAATGGTTTTCTTAAATTAGTTGACCCTAACCCACCTGGAAGGGAAGTTGTTCCTACAGAGGATTTGTTTATATATGTTAAGTTAAGTGCTAGATCTAAAGAAAGATGTGGTACAAATGGTGATGAAACTGAAGTTAATTTTATTGCGACTAAATTAGATTCTAACGCCAATGATGGTACTTCTTATGCAACCACAGATTATACAGAGATAGGTGGGTTATCGATTGATCAGAATAAAGAAGGTACATTAGAAGGTTTTGGTATTAAAAGTATAGACATAACTTATAATGCTAGTTTAGTACCTCAAGTTAATATAACATTTATTGATTTAAGGGGGGCTTCATTATTTGATGTTATCGATAGTGATAATAGAGAATCACCTTATAGTGTATTTTTTAAATTACCATATCCGATATTTGAATTAACCGTTAAAGGGTATTATGGACAACCTGTAACGTATTGTTTACATATGTTAGATTGGAAATCACAATTTAATGGTAGTGATGCTAATTTTGAAATAACTGCAAAATTTGTAGGGTTTCAGAGTGCTTTTTTAACGGACATAAAATTACAACATGTTTTAGGTGTGATTGATGGAACTAATGAGGGTTTAAAAAGGTTAAGTGGTACAACCATTACAAATTTTGAAGGAGAAAAGGTAACCACACCAAAACTCAGTGATTTCTTAAATAACATTTCTAAAGTAGATATTGATATTGCATCATTACAAACTAATAATAAAGGTTTTGATGAGTTAAAAAAACTGAATTCCATAAAAAGTGTGTTAGGTAGTCTAAGGAGTTATGTGGGTCCACCCATAACAATGGAAACTAAAAATGTTAATGATGAAAAAGACTTTAAAAAAGATAGAGAAGTATTAAATACAAGTATTTTTAGTAGTCCTAATTTTACTATTGGTAGGAATATTCTTTCTATACGTGATATTATAATTATTAAATCTGCAGATAAAGATTATTTTAATACTTTTGTTAGAGAAGGTAATAGATTATATAGTAACTATAAAAAATATGTTTTAGATAATAATCTAAAAGATTATCAGTTAAATAATTATATATTAAAAATTGATGAAAATAATGAGGTTGATGTTAACCCCATAATAGAATGTGGTGACGAACCTTGCACATTTAATTCTTTTACAGAAAACTTCTATAATAGTGGGAGTACAATATATCAAGCAGTTACTGAAACTAGAGTAGGGTCAATTATAAAAACTGACTTTAGACCTGAAAACATTACACCTAATAAACCTGAAGATTTTCTAAAACTATACGAATCTAAACGTGGATTTACAGGAAATACTAATGTGGTGATTTATGATTTTTCATTAATGAGAGATGAAATTGCTAAATTAGAGAGAAAGGTAAAAAAAGAAATAGATAGTAAAAAAGAAGAACTTATAGAAGAAATTAATAAAGAAATAAGTAAACAATTAAATTTTAACCCTAAAATTAGAGATGTTTTTAGTATTATCATTAATAATGTTCAGGCAATGATTCAAGCCATATCTGATATAAGTGATATAAGTCAAGAGACTAAGAAAAAAAGGTATGATCAATTGGTGGTTACTTCTAGGTATATAACAGATAGTAGTCCAAAATCTAAAATTTTATGCCCATGGCCTGAAGTTGTAAAAGATAATGGGGATGATAGTAAACCAACACAAGTTTGGTTAGGTAGTGTTAATAGTATAGATAAATCTTTATTTCCTGAAATAAAATTTGTTGAAGATGTTATTAAAGGTTATACGCAAACTTCTAAAGAATTAAAAGAAAATAGAAAATTAGTAGCTCAGGTAAAACAAAATAATGTAATAGATAATTGGCTACCATTTAATATTTTAGATTATAGTGATAACCCTTATGCGGAATTTAGTGGTAATTCCCCTTGGAAAGATACAAAAGATATAACTAATGGTATACCTAATAGTTTTTATGAAACTACTATTACAAGGGCTTTAACTTTGTTTTCTTACACTAATGTTAATAATGATAAATTTAATAGTTATTCTTTTTTAGAAGGTGCTATTGCAGTAAGTAATATTAAAAATAAAGATTATCCACAAGTTATAAGTGAGAATTTCAATAGTCAGCAAGCAATAGATTATTGTTTAAGTAATTCAGGTACATCTTCTAATAATAAAATTATAGTAGAAAGTGGTGATAACTATGTATTGAAAACTAAAAAAATAAATGGTTTTGATGTTTCTGGAGAGGTAACGAATAGTAATAATGAAAATCTTTATCTAATAGTTGGACCTAAATTAAATCCTTTAACTGATAATAGAAATAATTTAGATACTAAAGTTAAGACTACCTATAAAGATAAACTTTCTTCATTACAACCTAAAGTTTCACCACAACCTAAAAACAAAGATATTACTAATGGTATTTTTTATTTAGATAGTAATTACGTATATTATCACAATATTTCTTACTTAGTGTGGAGTGAGGAAGTATATGGTAATTCTAAATTTAGTAAAATTGAATATGATACTTCGTATAGTTTAAAGTTTAATTCTATAGATGATTTAGGTGGTACTGATAATATTAGTGTATTAAGGGATAAAAATAGTAAAATAATTTCACTTAAAGAAAGTCAATTATGGTCTGGTAATACAAATGAAAAGGTTAGGGCGTTTTTAATGTTAAATACATTACCTTTTAAAAGATTTGAAGAAATTTTGGATAAATTTGTGGTTAACGTTAAAAATGAACAAAAGGTATCTAAAGTTTTAAATTTACCTAAAGTTTATGTTGCTTGGGTTGGATCTATATTATGGAGATTAAATGAATCTACTGATCCAGTAAAAAACGTTGGTGAAATTAATATTAAGTCTAAAGATGAGTATATAACTAAGTTAGGTGGTGTATGGAAAGACTCTAATTTTTTACCTACTAGTGCAACTACTATTGATATAAAAAATACTATACCTAAAAAAACTCAAGAACATTTAATTGAATTTTTTGATGATTGGTTTAAAGATGATTGGAAAACTTTTTATTCTGCGGTTAGTGCTTATAAAAATGAAAATGAAGACTTACCAAACAATAAAAGAGATGAAAAAGGTACTAGATTACTAACTAATATTAGTAATGTTACATTAATGGGTGTACCAACACCTAATGCATTTGAAGAAAGAGATTTTGAAATTAAAATACCTAAAGATACTTTAACTAGTTATTTAAATAACTTTAAAATTGGTTTTGATAAACTTTTAAAAGAAAAAGAGAAAGAGGAAACTAGCGGTAGTAGTGGTAATGGTGTAGAAAATGATAGTCAATTAAATACTATTAATGATGATAAATTAAAATTAGCTGTTTACAATTATTTTAAAGGTTTATATGATAAGTGGATATCGGGAACTGATGATGGTAAAATTTATAACTCTTGTGTTGGTGAAAAAAGTGATTTAATTGAATATTTTAAGTTTATAGATAGGTCATGGAGTGATATTGGGGATAAGGCAACGATTAATTTAAATAGTGTTGTTTCATTAGCAACTGATACATCTTATGAATTAAATTTATATATTTCTAAAATATTAAGAGATAGTAATTTCTTATTTCAGATATTCCCTTCATATATTGACTTTAAAACAGATAAGGGTGTAAAAGATATGTTTAAACCTTTTACTACTTTAGAAGAAAATAATACTGGTCCAGCCTATGTTTGTATATATGCTGGTGGGCAATCTAAAAGTTTAGCTATAAATGATAATAGAGGGTTAAAAGATGATGGGTTATATTTTAATAAGGGAGAAGTGACTAAAGAATTTACTAAAAGTGAAGATAAAATTAATCAAGATTCTTTAGTTGCTTTTAGAGTTGCTTTTGGGAGTGAAAACCAATCATTCTTTAATAATGTATCATTAAATCAAACAGAACACAAACCAACTGCAGAATACTACAGACAACTATCTGAGATGGTAGATAAAAGAGGTGGTACTCAAAGGGTACAGAAGGGTAATGATTTATATGATTTATTTTCTGTAAGATCTTATAAATGTTCAGTTGATGGTATTGGTAATATGAATATACAACCTCTTTCATACTTTCAGTTAGATAACGTACCTTTCTATAGAGGGGCTTATTTAATAACTAGTGTTGAACATAGTATTACACCTAACCATATGACTACTTCATTTAGTGGTTTAAGACAATCTAGGTTTAGTACACCTGTAGAAGAAAACACATCAACATTTTTAAATATTAATTTTGAAGAGGTTGACGAAATTGCAATTAAGTCACAAGCACAAAAATTCGTTAACGCTCAATCCAATGTTAATAATAACTTCCAAATACTTAACCCTACAGGTGGATTTGATGTTACAACTAGATTAAGTCAAACTAATTTAAATCAGTTATTGACAGATATAGGTGGTTCAAATATCAGTACTCAATTCTTATCTAACTCATTAATTAAATGGTTACCTAAATTTGGTTTGAAAACTAATTCTGAAGTATGTAACTTCTTAGCGCAATGTGCTTTTGAATCTGGTAATTTTAATTATAGTGTTGAAACATGGAATAAACCAAAACCTAATAGTGATGGTGTTGCGACAAATGGTATTGGTGCACAACTTAATTATGAAAATAATAGTAAATTAGGTAATACTGAAAAAGGAGATGGTTTAAGGTTTAAAGGAAGAGGGTTTATACAAGTTACTGGTAGGTCTAATTATAAGAATCTACAAAATGATACCACATCTGATGATTCAGCAGGAAAAGCTGGCGATTTATTTACTAATATTACGACACAATATAATACTAAAGATGGTTATATAGGAATAGATAAATTATTTAATTATCGTGATCAACAAGGTATTGAGAGATCGGTTGTTGCCTCTTTAATATGGTGGAAAAATAGTGGTATTGGTACATTAAATAAAGGTACGGTTGCTGAAGCTCAATTAGTTAGTAAAAAAGTAAATCCTGGTCAAGGGGATGAAACCATTAATAAGAGAACAAAATTTTTAGAAGAAATAGTTGATTACTTTAATTTAAAAACTGACTATACTGGTTAGTAACTTTTCATTGTAACAAATTATTACTATATTTGTGACATGTATATTGGGAATATTATAACTTCTTCTAAAATTGAAGACGACAATTTTAAGGTTTGTAGAAAATTAGAAACTATAGATGATAGTTTACCTACACTTATTGTGGGGTGGGAAAAGACTAAAGAAATCTATGGTGATAAAGTTTCCATCCTACATAAGAAGATTGATGATAAAACCCAATGGACATTCTCAACCAAAGAAAGGAAGGTTGATTATGACAAAGACATAGAATCATATATGTCTAATTGTTATTCCAATATCGGAAAAGATATCAACTACGTTTATATCGATATAATACATGACTCAAAGAAGAAAATTAAAAAAATAATTAAGAAAATCTATTCGCTTAAAAATCCAAAGGTATATAATCACCTCAACAGAATGATATACATTTATGGTGAAAATATTGTGTTCGGTGTAGATACGGAAATGTTGAGTTATATTGGTATTGATTACAAAAAAGTACTAGATAAACTGAGTAAAATTTCTAATTGTCTTTTCATAGATGAAAAGATATTTAATATATATAAGAGTATCATAAATAAAATAAATGGTAAGGTTAGATTAATACCTTATATATACGAGTTAGAAAATAAAAATGAATAGAAGTATTATACTAGCGTCTTTTGTTTTTCCAGAAAGATTAGAGACGTTTTTAGCTTATTTACAAAAGAGATTTAAGTTAGACAGAGAAAGAATATTCATCTATGATAATATAGATGATCCAATTACTAAAATAGTTACCTATAAAGTATTCTTAAAAGATGGTAAGAAAATTGATTTAAAATCTATTTTCCCTAGAACTATTATAATCCATAAAAAGGGTGAGTGTTTATATACGATTAATGCACTTAATAAATTAATTGAGGTTGATAATGGTTTGGAGAGTGGTAATATTGAACATAAAAATTACGAATTAGATTGGGAGAAATATCAGAATAAACTTGTTTTAACAACACAAGAAGGTTTGGTTTTTAATGAAATAAAGAGAGATTTTTCCGAAGAATAACATATTTATAAGTATAACACTAATAAAAACAAATGTTATGAATATAGAAGATAAGAAAAACAACAAAGAATTAGAAAACAATATTGATGAGTTTTTGGGTAATGAAAAACCAAAAAAAGAATGTGTTGGTGACGATTGTGTAATCAATGATGGTAAAGAGATTGTTGAGAGAGTAAATAAGGTTTATAAAACAAACGATGGAAGAGAACTATTAATCTAATGGGAGATAAAAAAATTTTAAACGAGGAAATAAAAAGATTTAATACAATCTTAGAATACTCTTTCTTTGTCGATGAGATGGAGAAAGAAGGTGATAGTCCAGAAGGTAACACTGAAGATTTGTTATTAGATGTTACTGAACAGGAAGAAGAAGTGACTGATGTTGTTGAACCAACAGAAGAACCTGTAGAAGAACCAACTGAAGAACCAACTGAAGAAGGTGGTGAAGATCCGTTTGGTGGTGAATTACCAGTGGAAGATGAATTTGCTGATGAGCCAGCTATGGAAGAAGAACCAATGGGTGGCGAAGGAGAGGTTGAAGTTGACGTTAGTGATATTGTTGACAAAACTGAAGAGGCTAAAGAAGAAGCTTCACAAGCATCATCTAAAATTGATGACTTATTAGGTAAGTTTTCAGAATTGGAACAAAAACTTACGGGTATGGATGCAATCATCAACAAAATGGATGAGTTGGAAAAAGAGGTTATTGAAAGAAACCCAAACCCAACTGAAAAGTTAAGTATGAGATCAATGGATTCATTTCCTTATAGTGTAAAATTAACTGATTTTTGGGCAGACAGAGAAGGTTATGACGCAACTGGTGAAGAAGGAGAAGAAAAAGAATATACTTTAACACAACAAGATATCGATGATGAATATAATGAATCAGATATAAAAGGAAGTTTTAATCCGAAAACAGAAAGATAAATAAAACATAATATTGACACCTAAACGGGCACTGATTATAATATATCATTGTCCGTTTTTTTGTTTTATGTATGTTTGACTTTTACGAAAAACGTGATTATTATTAAGTAATTAAATTATTTTATAAACTAAAAAAAAGAGTTAAATGGCGAAAAATGAAATTAATCCGTTAGATGCAATTCTATCTCAGTATGAGAAGAATAGTGAGAAGGGTGGTGGTAACAAACCAAAGATTTCTAATGAAGAAAGATTAAAAAAGTATTTTACTGAGAAGTTAAGACAAGGTCAAAAAACTGCAGAAAAGACTTTTAGAATTTTACCATCATCAGACCCTACAAAGTCTCCATTTGTTGAGACTTATTATCATGAGATGAATGTTAATGGTAAGTATGAAAAAATTCACTGCACAAAATTAAATGATGGTGGTGAATGTAAAATCTGTGAGGCGAGAGAAGCTTTATATGAGGATGGTAGTAAAAAAGCGAAAGCTATGGCTTCTTCATATACTGCAAGGAAGTATTATGTGGTAAAAGGTATCGATAGAGATAATGAGGATCACGGAGTTAAGTTTTGGAGATTCAAACACAAATATACTGGCGATGGTGTTATGGATAAACTAATCCCAATCCTAAAGAAAAGAGGGAATATTATGGACCCTAGAGAAGGTAGAGATATTAATATCATCACAAACAGAAATGATAAGGGTTGGAGTGTTGTAACAAGTATTATGGCAGAAGATCCTTCAGTATTAACAGACCCAACATCATCAAATGCAAAAGATTGGATGTCAAATGAAGAGACGTGGAGAGATGTATATTCTGTTAAACCTACTGAATTCGTAGGCATTGTGGCAGAACAAAAGACACCAGTTTGGGATTCTGAATTAAAGAAGTTTGTTGCAGAAGAAGACAAAGAAGAAAAAGAAACTGCATCATTAGAAGAAGAAATCAATATGATGGAAGGTCTTACTAAAGAAGATGAAAACGAATTAGAGGTAGAGGCAGTGTCATTAGATTCTGATGATGATAGTGATGAGTTACCGTTTTAATAATTAAAAAATTAAATAGATATGGCAAAGAAACCATTAAAGAAAAAAACTACTGATTTTTCGTCTATAAGGAAAAAGTTTTCTTCCAGTGATAAGTATAAAGAACAAAAATACTTTGATCTGGGAGAACCATTCCAGAAGGCGACTGGAATACCTGGTCCTGCTATGGGTCAGATTAATATGTTTTTAGGTCATTCAGATACTGGTAAGACTACTGCTATGATACAAGCTGCGGTTGATGCTCAGAAAAAAGGTATTCTACCTGTTTTTATTATTACTGAACAGAAATGGAGTTTCGAACATGCTAAGACAATGGGGTTACAAACAGATTATGTAGAAGAGGTTGATGAAGAGACGGGTGAAACTAACGCTTTTTGGGATGGGTTCTTATTATACAAATTAGGTTTTGATTATATAGAGCAAGCATTTGAATATGTGACTGAAGTATTAAACGCACAAAAGAATGGTGAGATTCCACATGATATTCTTTTTGTATGGGATTCTATCGGAACTATTCCTTGTGAAATGTCATTCAATGGAAAAGGGGGGAACCAACATACTGCAAGAATTATATCTGAGAAGTGGGGAATGGGTATGGCACAAAGGATTACATCATCTCGTAAAGAGAGTAGTCCCTACACCAATACTATGATATTTGTTAACCAACCTTGGGTTGAGTTACCGGATAATCCATTCTCACAACCTAGAATACAACCTAAAGGGGGTCAATCGATTTATTTATCTTGTTCTTTAGTATTCTTATTTGGGAATCAAAAGAGTTCGGGTGTATCTAAACTTTCGGCAACCAACAAAGGAAGAAAAGTAAACTTTGCTATTAGAACAAAAATTGGTATACACAAAAACCATATGAATGGTTTGGGGTATGCAGATTGTAAGTTATTAGCAACAACACATGGGTTTATTGAAGACGATAAAAAGTCAATTGATAATTACAAAGCTGAATACAAAGATTATTGGGCGAATATTTTTGACACAACTGCAGAGTCTGTTGATTTTGGTGTTGAGGAAGAAGATGTTATTGAATCTGCTGTAGATTACACTGATAGCTAATAATTCTATTTTTTAACCATATAATTTAATGAGAAGTGGGAAGACCCTTAAAAAACAAGAAAAATTATAAACATACGTTATTGGTGGATGGTGACGCATTAATTAAAACTGCGTATCACGGAGCATCTAACTTATATTATAATGGGGAACATATTGGGGGTCTTTTTCAATTCTTCTCACTATTAAGAAAGGTTATTACGGAGAATAGATTTGACAGAGTTTTTATCTTTTGGGATGGACAATTTAGTGGTAGATTGAGGTATGATATCTATCCAGAATACAAACAAAATAGAGATAAAGACTTTTACAATCAGTCTGAACCTAAAGATCCTGATTTATTTATCCAAAAAGAAAGAGTTAAATTATATGCCGAAGAATTATTCCTTAGACAATATGAGGATGAAGTTTGTGAGGCAGATGATTGTATTGCTTATTATTGTAATCAGATTAGAGAAGATGAGAAAATAGTAGTCCTAACCAACGACAGGGATATGTGTCAGTTGATCAATGATAGGGTTGCTTTATATGTTATTAACAAAAGAAAGATAGTCTCTAAGAACAACTATAATGAACATTTTACACACCATCAAGAAAACTCCGCACTTATAAAGATTATTACTGGTGATGCTAGTGATAATATAAAAGGGGTGAAGGGAGTAAAAGAAAAAACGTTATTAAAATATTTTCCTGAATTAGTCGAAAAAAAATTGACATTGGATGAAATATTCAATAAGATTGAATCAATACAAAAAGAAAGAAAGAGTAGATTAAAAACGTTGGATAATATATTAAATGGTGTAACAGATGGATCACAAAAAGAAAAATTATTTGAAATTAACGAAAAAATTATTAATCTTAAAAAACCGATTATTACTGAAGAGTGTAAAGAAAATTTAGATATCATTATCGATTCACCGGTAGATCCCGAAGACAGAAATACAAAGAATGTGTTAAAAATGATGTTAGAAGATGGTTTTGTTATGGCAATACCTGGTGGTAGAGATGGTTATATTGAGTATTTAAGACCTTTTCTAAGTATTATTAAAAAAGAAAAAAAGTATTTTAATCAAACAATTTAATTAAAAATTATGAGTAAGAAAAATTATGAAAACCTTCCGTTTGAGTTTTATTTAAGAATTAACGGAAATGAGAGACCAATTGTTGGTAGAAACTTTAACGTTAGAGGGTACAACTCTAAATCATTAAGTTCTATGGATATTAAGTATTGTATCGATGAGGTTGTTGGTATGATTGAAGACCAATTTAGGTCGAAGTCGGAAGATTACTTATACAGATACTATGATCCATACAAAAAACAAACTAGTGAAGAAATAGAATCAAAGAATATATTTGAAGATGAGGACTTATTCTCTTTTGAGATTAAGGTACATGGAAAAGTAGTTGCACAGAAACAATTTAGCGGAAATTGGTATCCACCAAAGGTTAGATACGATGTAGATATTAGAAAATTAATTCCTGGAATTATCTCTAAAATACAAAAAACGTTAAGTAGTAAAAATTTAACTACTGAGTACGCAGGAATCGCGCTTTAATACATATTTATTTATACAAAAGATTTTCAATATATGTCAAAAAAAGATAGTAAAAATTTAGGGTTTTTAGGTTATAGTTTTCAGGTGAAGTTGGCTAAACAAGTTATGGAGGATGGTAAGTTCTCTGAGACTATTATTGAGATTCTCGATCCACAATACTTTGACAATGAATATCTAAGGTTATTAGTTGCGAGTGTTAAAGACTATCACGAAAAGTATGAAACTATCCCAACCTATGATACACTACAACAAGTGGTGAATAAGGATATTAAAAGGGAAATTGCTAAGGAATCAGCAATTGCGATGATTAGGGAAATACAAAAGAGTGATGATAAAGATTGTTTACATATACAAGACACAGCAGTTCAGTTTTGCAAACAGCAAGAGTTAAAAAAAGCCACACAAAAAATTCAGAAGATATTAGATTCAGGTGATTTTGATAAGTATGATGAGTGTGAAGAAATAATGAAAGAAGCTCTTTCTGTTGGTTCTGAATCTGATGGTGGTATAGATGTGTTTCACGCTATTGAGGATGTGTTATCTGATGACTTCAGAAAACCAATCCCAACAGGATTAGTAGGTTTAGATAATCTAATGGATGGTGGATTATCAAAAGGAGAATTAGGGGTTATTCTTGCCCCATTCGGTGTAGGTAAAACTACATTGGTAACAAGAATGGCAAATACCGCATATAATTTGGGGTATAATGTAGTACAAATATTTTTTGAGGATAACCCAAAGGTAATCCAAAGAAAACATTTTACTTGTTGGACTGAGATACCATTGAATGATTTAACAGAGAGAAAAGACGATGTTAAAAAAACAATTGAAGGGTTTAAGGATAGAAAAGGAAACTTAATCCTTAAAAAGATGCCGAGTGATGGTACAACAATACCTAACATTAAACAATATTTAAGAAAATTAATTTCTACTGGAATGAAGCCAGATGTAATATTTTTAGATTATATTGATTGTGTTGAGAGTACAAAACAATTTAAGGATGACTATTCTGGTGAAGGACCAATTATGAGGCAATTTGAGACTATGATTGCAGAATTAAATATTGCAGGATGGACAGCAATTCAAGGTAACAGAAGTTCCATCGGTGCAAATGTTGTTGAAGCAGATATGATTGGTGGATCAATTAAGAAAGGACAGATTGGACACTTTATTATGTCAGTTGCTAAGACATTAGAA